>Ga0126342_10007677_pt1 | contig 19296 bp, 17 predicted proteins | sample Cyp1metagenome_FD_92528 | JGI IMG/M metagenome (GOLD analysis project Ga0126342, IMG submission 92528) | Coral microbial communities from Lord Howe Island, Old Settlement Bay, Australia - Cyphastrea 1 metagenome | ecosystem: Host-associated > Invertebrates > Cnidaria > Coral ... | reverse complement strand
TGGCTCCTCTCCCACCCACCGCTCATGGTGGAAAAATGGCGGCAAGATGCCGGCAATGTCGTTGAGGCCGAGCGGAATGTCCAGGCATCCATGAACAAGGTTCCAAACCAGGGGAGTTTGACAATATATATATATATGTATACAAATTGATTCCACACCAATGCGATTTCTGGCCTTTCTCCCGGTTCGAAGGTTCGGCGCTTCGTCGCTCCTGGAGTCTTTGAACGACTTCTGCGGGCAGCTGCGAAGCGCCTGGGACGACCTGGAGCCGCTTGTCGGAAAAGGCAGTCGTTAAGGAAAGCCTGTGTGTTTTTAGTTAATTATAACCCATATGCTCCAGGTATGGTATATTTACCTACATTTGGGTGATTTTTAGGGGAAATGTTGATAAATATTCAATTATAATAGATCATAATGGTTATAGGGAATCATTACAGGTAATTCTAATGGTTATATAACAATATCACGAATGATTATACTAATACTGGTTGGTGCTTTGGAACATGTTTTTTTCCATATATTGGGAATGTCATCATCCAACTGACTTTCATATTTTTCAGAGGGGTAGGTATACCACCAACCAGAATAGGAATTTCATAACTAATATGACTAATACGACTATAGTTTATAGATAAAGTTATGTATATCATCATCATCATAGCAAATTAAGTACTTAACTTCTTTTTTGATGATACAACTATAGTTCATTGGGAGTAATTGATAGTACGGATAGTTAATATTGGAGTGACAATATTAATCATAAAACGATTCAGGAGTAACATGTCGTAAATATTTAAGTATAGTTAAAGGACAACTTTGGTGAAGGAGTTGTTGTTTTTGTTCATGCGTTTCCCCCTTGGAAAGTGTCAAATGTCGGAATCCGGGGATGCCCCCTATGGAACACCCAGGGCAGTGAGCAGATGCGATGGCATCATCCAGCTCCGCTCATGGCAATTCAGAATCCCCCATTCCTAGGGGGTCTCGATTGTGAATACTTTATGATTTCACGTGCATTCCATTGAATTTACTATCATAATCGATAATATGTGTAACGTGATATGAAATGAAATGACATTCACTACAGTATAATAAATATATTTTTAGATGTATTTAGCCAGAAAAAAATCCAGAGCGGCTGGGTTCCATGGATGATGTGCCGAGGAAAGCCCAGCAGAGAAACATCCGCTTGCAGACACCCAGGAAAACACCGCGCAAGACACCCAGAAGTGGGTCACTGGCCATGGCGGCCATGAATTCATCGATGAAGGAGCACCAAATTGGACCAAAATGGGGTGGATAGGGCGGGGATGGATAGCGGCTAACTGAGGAAAAAGTCTCAGAGATATCTTGGATACGAGAACAGATTTGGTGTTGTGGAAGGTATGAAAGGTACATCTTTTAGGCACAACATATCTTTGGAAACGTGATGTTTGACATTTGGACTTCTTCAGTTTTATGTGTTCTGCTGTAGATCGTGGATAGTGGCTTACATATTACCGTTGATTCAGTAGTCAGAGCATGCAGCTTCTTCAAGCTATGTGGGGTAACTGGGCAACTGGGCAACTTCAGCAAACCTACTTGTGAATGTGTCAAAGTAGTGTCCCCATAAATCAACTCGTACTTACCCCTAGGATCCCCTAGGTATGAGGCTTGTGTTTTATCCGGTGGACATCAACGACTCAACGACCATCACAACTGCCATCTTTAGCCAGCGAGGATGATGACACCATTCAGCAGTGGAGGCGTATTTGGAACTTGCATTCGACCGGTCCGATCACGGAATGAGAGGGACATTGTCGGTCCACATATGTCAGTTTAACAGATGGTATACCCATATGAATCCCATTAAGAAACACTATTGATTTATTTCCCATGAACCATATGAATCTCATTAATCACTAGATAATAGATATGTGAATCACTATTGATGGATGTAAATGACTCTCACACACCATTAAAAAAACACACAATAATATGGTGATTCGCAGAACTTCAATGGTGGATTTGCCTACACTGCCTACACTTGCTGAGGGGTTTTTCACTTTCAAAACAATATTTTCAACAAGATGTGCACAGCTTGCTGATCAGGCATCTTCAATCAGGACTGGACTTCAAAACGAATCACTGGGGAATCTCCACATTCGACCCCTAAAAAGCTTTCAGCTGGTTTTTTGAGGGCGAAACACAAGTTTTCGATGGTTATATCCCCAATTGTTGTTGGCAAAACACCACGGAAAATCACGGAAAGCACCAGAAAGAGCAGCCATGATGGTTGATGGGGATTCACGAATCTAGCAGGGTTAGATGGGCAGTATGACCTAATGGATGACCCAATGGATGTTGTTGGTCATATTCCATGGATTTCCATGGAACAGATGAGCTTCCTGAAGTCAATCAAGCATCATGAAGCATCATGAAGCCATCGGCCTTCTCCTTCTCCGACTCTGTGACCGGATTGTCGAAAACTTCTTCGCAGATTTGGCGTTTCAGAAGGGTCATATGCCTGGCCTGATCGAAAACACGTACCCTGGTGATGATGACCCGTGATAGAAAAGTATGCTTGGTAGTGTTTTCGAAATCAACTGAGACCCCAGTTGTTGCAAATAGAACAAGTTTAATATGATTTGACATTTATCTGTTCCTATTGTGGTGGGGGCCACCCCGCAATGAAATCCATCATTAAATTTGGGTTGACATGATGTTCGATACCCGATACCCAATACCCAATCTTGATTCATAGCCTGTGGACCATAATTACTCCATTTTGAGAATTTTGCTCCAATGAAGCAAGTAGAGTCAACAGGCTGGGTGCCCAGTGGAGAAGGCTGCAGAAGCCAGCACTTGGGGGATCACTTTCACTGACTTGCAACTGTCTGGTAACTTTGTAGGTGGTTTCGAAATGTTGCAGGTGCCATATGAGATTTGAGATGAGATTCAGATATGTCACCGATGTTTAGTATAATATATATATATATATATATATATATGTATAATAACTCATGTATTAGAAATACATATATAGACATAAAACTTCACTTTTGGAAAACATAAGTTGGATAGAATCTGCGTTCTTTTCACTGATGTGTTTGTTGACCCATAGTTTGTTGACAAGACTGGGATGCTGCCATGGACTGCAATTACCAGGCCAAAAGTGTTTGTCTCAGCTTGAGAACCTCAAAACTGAGTAGGTACACACCGGCCTTTGGAAGCACTGTTGGCTCTCACAATCACATAAAAAGCAGATACGACCGGTCAGAATTTCAGTTCTGTGTTCTTAAGAAATATAAGATTTTTTTTCCCTAGCGTCCCTACGATGATCCCGCTGGTCCTTTTTGATGTAAGGGTTACAAGCCAAAAAAGGCAAAAAAAAGGCAGTATCCCATCCCCACATTAAACACCACCAAGAAACCATCATGTTTAATCAGGGATTTAATAGATTCACAGATATTTTTGGGATGAAATTTGGGTCTCTTGGTTTCCAAACTGATTCGTACGTAAAAGAAGAAAAACCTCCCCGCTCTCGATATTCTGTTAAGTGACACCTGGCCACATACTAAGAAACGTATCGGTCCAACAGGACTTCGTCGTTTCCAGCTGCTCCAATGGAGTCAGTGGAAGTGATGCACCGGGAATTCACGCCATGGCTGCACTTGGGATGGTGTTTGGCAACATCGGGCCGTGCCAGAAAATTGCAGAATGTCTCAACGAGCCGTGCAGATGATCATGGATCATTCTATAGCTGGACTGTCCAAGCGATCCATGGCTGTTTATCATGTTACCGCTGGAGGATAGACTTCTCCCAACATAGTCACAGATTATGGGATGTGCCCTAATCCAAATGGGGTTGACTTCTTGATTGTCAAGGATGGTTGGCCATTGTTGATGCTGTCACGGTATTCAGCCCCATTGATTTCGGATGATGTTGATATACCCGAACCTTGTTCATCTTGTTGTGCAAAGCGCCTTGAAGGAAGTGCAAAGTTGTCAGAATTGACAAGTCACCTGGACTGGATACCCCCCCCGAGGCCCAAGGTATCCCGCTTTGCTTTGAAACTTTGTATTGTGGGTGATCCATGTTGAAGCACCTGCAAGCATGGACATGCCAGCTAGCTTTTCCAGCCTGTATTGCGGCAGCATGATATAGCAGGACGGAGGGGTCATGGTTGAAGCATGTTGAAGCTTTCAGGGGAAACATGTAAGCCAGCGACAATCTTATGGTTTATGAACCACCAAGCCCTGTTGGGATCCAATGAAAATTCTAATTTCAAGATGGGACCTGTTGACCACGATGCAACATGCCACAAAACTTGTTCCCTGCCGGTTTCCTGTGGCGCAGTGGAGCGAACCCAACTGTACATATCCTAGGGCGCGCTCAGTGACCAGAGCCCAGATATCAGGTACTTGGATAACACTGGATATCCTTCAACTCAACATCAGATACACACCAAGCACGATCAAACACGTTTTTTTTTGGGTCACATATTCGAAGATTGTAACTGATGAGATCATTCGGAATTTGGGTGCGGGTCTGCGATGGTCCACGTGAAAGATACCTCAACAAAAAGATGAGAGATAGTTTTGCTTGAATGGTTCACTCCAGTTGAAAGTGCAATCCCAATTCGAAGTGGACAAACCCATACAAACCCTAGGTATCCCTATAGGTACTCTATCCTATTTATCTATTTACAACTGGGCAAAAAACGACCCATTTACGATTTCTGGGAAGCACCAATGGAGCGAGGCTAGGCGGCTGTTTGGACTTTGGTCGACGTGTTTAAGCGCGATCTGGCAGTTTGGCAACCCAAGCTGTTGAAGACAATGGGAATTGGCCAAATTTGGCCAACTTATCAACTCATTTCCCATCTGCGGCTGAGCGGCTGGGTCCTTAACAATGGAGGCGAGAACTTGGAGATGTGCAAGTCTGTGAACCTGGATATTGTTTTTTTTCATGTGCTTTCCTTTTTTTTTATTAAAAGGGAATCATATATATATAATTATACATGCATACAATTATATATATAATGTATAAACATATATATATACATATCTCTAGATGGATAACAATATAATATATTGATTCTCTCTCAGCGACTACAGATCCAACGCATTCCGGTGAGGTCCTTTCGAGTGAATTATGTAATGTACTTACCACGAACAGATGAAGCATCTCCAAGATCTTCAGAAGTATGAGGAATTGTATATCCAAACACACTATAATCAACATAGACATAGATATATATATATATATACATAGATATACATATAGATATACATAGATATACAGATATACATAGATATACCAATTCTGTTGCTAAGCACCTTGAATGAGAGAAGTAAACACAAGAAATCATGATAATGGACCATCACCATAGCTGAGGTGTGTGATATGATATACCCTTTAACTGGGATGTTATCAACTATGATCCCCTTGGGGCAGGTTTATGTCATTGGGTATACCACATCAACCTTTCATGCTACGTTTTTTTTCTATCCGTTCAAATTCATATCCCCATGCGACGGTTGAATCCGAAAACGATACAGCTGGGTAGATTTTGCTGAGCGCTTCGATCATGGTGATTTTATCAGCCCTCAGCTGTTCTTGGCAGTTATACCCTCTGGTAAACTAACATAACAATGGAAAGATCCACCAATTTTTAATGGATAAATCCACTATAAATGGCCATTTTCAATAGCTATGGTAGTTTACCGGATGGTATAAATCGTATCTTTTTGACAACATTTGGCCTTGGGGAGGTCACCAAATCCCCAGTACTGTGGAATTTCTTTACAAGGCACAGCATACCACAGTCGCATCGGAGCCGCGTGCTGTCGCCCCTGACGGTGCTCAAAATGGGATGAAAAAGTGACGTGACGACACTGTCGCGGGGCAAAGATGATTCTGGGCTACATCTGATGGCAATAGGCTTGGGCCGAATTTAAAGAACACAAGTTCAGAAGCCCCCCAAGCGGGGTATCCCATTTGATGTACTGGCTTATTACCGCCTATACCAATAAGAATCATGGTATGAACTTGGTAGTCGAACATGGCAATGGAAGGTTGCTCATTTCTAGATGATTTCCTATATGTTCCAGTGCTATTGAAATCCCCATTAAAAACGGGACATGTCATTTTCCCGCCAAGTTTGATATTGGAGGGTAGTCCCTGTTGCAGATGTCCTTGATGACCTTGAAGAGTCCTGTGCTAAGAAGTAAGACGTGTCCTTTTTTTGGTGACTTCAACATATTTCAACCATTCTAACCCTAGAAAAGATGATAGTTATGCTAGTTCACAGTGAGAAGATCTTGTTCTTTGTGAAAGTGAAGCACTAAAACCTGCTTGTTGCCCGGAACTTTCAATAGACATGAGTCATTTTGCAATTTGGGGGGTACCCAGTGGAACATAGTGGAAACAATCGAAGCTTTTGACCAACTCACATCCCCCCGGTCACTTGTCCAAAGGACTTGGTATTGGAAACAGAAAACAGAAGGGACTTTTCAGCAGCTCCCCACTGAAATCTCAGATACCCAAGAATTCGGAGTCTAGTTCGGAGGAATTTCTTCCCAAGCCATATAATCGTCATCAGCATCGAACTAAAATTGGTTTTGGAATCATTGTTTTGACATGTTTGTTTCGACCCTCATAACAGACCATCAATATGTGTAAATGTATGTAATTAAATGTATGTAAATATACTAAAAATATGGGTTTCGAAATACCAATTTGACAATTTGAATGGCTACTTAAGGAGGGTTGCTCGACATCATTCTTCATCCGACCGGTGGCATCATCCGGCCGATCGTCGTTTTTTGATCTTTGCTCGATGGCAGGTGTCAGATACCATAGGATGGTACTGAAGCGGGGACGAACCATGGACAAGAAGCCGATCATATCATGCAGTACTGGTATGTACTGGTCTGGAAGCAGATGGACATCCGAAGTTTGCTATGAACGTCATTGAACATCCTCAAAATTCCGTCAATATTTGATAGATGGACCTTTTATATCCGTTTCTGGTTGCCACTACTCGTTTTAGATTCAACCTTTCTTGAACAGTTTAGTGGCTCAATGATCTTGCCATAAGTGAGGAAGCAACAAAAAATAAGTTAGTAGCTTGCAGGGATAATAGATCTATAGATCACAAACAATATCACAGCACCGATTTTTTCTTACTCATCATGGGCTATCATGGGTTAGTAAATGTTAGTAACGGTAGTAGATCTAAGAAGCTAAGATGCGCTAGGCGATTCTCCGCCATGCGCGCCCTGCAGAATTTCTGGAGCCATGCCAGCAACCTGCTGGCGCCTAGAGAGACTGCGGTGAAACGGATCTATGTGGCCAGTCAGGAGGCGAGCTGCTGCTGTTTTTTGGAGGATTTCATCAGGCGAAGTATCCGAAGTATGGAACATGTACATGTGAAGGTTGAACATGGCGTCACCAACTAGTCTGGGATTGTGAACTCAAGATTCAGTGAACTAAAGTAAGTGATTACAAAAAAAGTAAGGGGTGTTATAGTCTAATGCGGATGGCAACCAAAAATCACTGAGAAGCGCAGAGAATGTGAAAATGCATTTGTTGACTAATCGAACCTGCCAAAATAGAAAAAATAGTCCTCCTTGGAATAAACCCTATAGAATACAGAACCTGGGCATACGATTCTATAGTGGGCAAGTTGGTAGGCCAGGTTTTACTATAGAATGCTACCTGGCTTGTGCCCAGCCGGTTTGGGAAAAAAAACGTATCCAGTGTCAGGATCGCATCAAGAATTATGAGGATGTACCCAACCAAAATTGGAAATTAATCAAATGGGTACAGTAGTTTCTTCAGCGAAAATAGGGACGGGTCAATACCAATGGCACACATATATATTGTAAGTATATGTATGTAATTACTCGTGGGTGTTGCAACCAACGAGAATGGGGATGTTTTCTTTCATCATGATCGGGAGAATGAAAATTCATTTCTGCTATACATTTTATTATTTTTGTTTTCAACAGCTTTTTGTTCGATGTGAACTACTGCATATACCAAAGTGAAATATGTTGAAGTGACGTTGTGTAAAATATCTCAAAGGGATATGTGGCGATATATATATATATATATGCCATCTATGCGGAAGCAACATTTAATTATAACAGAAATAAGAATGACTAACAATATCTATAAATATGTTGATCAAGTTTATGCAATATTCATATATACTGGTTGGTGGTTTGTAACATTTTTTATTTGTCCATAATATATGGGAAGAATCATCCCAACTAACTAATATTTTTTCAGAGGGGTTGAAACCACCAACCATATGTATATATATATATGCTATATATATATGATACATATCTATATGATACATGTAGATTTAAAAACTAACGATATATATATATATATATATGATACATATTTATATGTTTGTATATGTATAGAGTATACATTCATGTTCAAGTCGATTTCCCGGTGGACCTAGTGTTTTTTTCTCCTTTCCAGGTTGCGGTTTCTGTAAGGTGGTGCTCAGATATACCTAGCATAAACCGTAGCAACCCAGTTTGAAATAGGTTGAAACCAACTATAGCTATCATAAACCAGCTACAAATCCCATGAAATCACCACGTTTGTTGGTTTATTCTTCATGTTTGTTGGGTTTAATTCTGTTAAATCACCATTTGTGTTGGTTTTATCCCATAAATCCCATTAAATCACCATTCTGGCGGATTATCTACTCCTCTTTGAATCCTAAAATCACCACGTCTTGAGTCCCACTGAGCACAGGACGCAGCCGAAGATGCGGAACTGGAGCCGTGGGTGTTCACCGTGGGGTTGAGAAATGTGAAAAATCATGGGACATATTTCCCATGATCTTCCCAGATCTTCCCATCCCATAGGATCCATGTATGGTATATCTGCTAACATTGGGGGTATATTGATGGTAAATGTTACCATATATAGCATACATGGATCCTATGGGCATTTGATGATATAGTTCATTCCCAAGCCCAAAGTGGGATATATGATAATGGGATATATCATCGTAAAATGGGAAATAACATGAGAATATCATATCATGGGAAATATTAGCAAACATATAATGGGAAATATAATGGGATAGTTCCTTTGGTGTCATCAAACGCGGCTTGCTGTAAAATCCCCGAACTAAATGGAGGTTTATAGATGCTTATAGTATATAGCTAAGGAGTTCATCTATCAATGAGGGATTTTACAGCAAGCCACGTTTGATTACGGAAGGGTATAATGGTAATAGTGGGACCTTAGTGGGAATGTCGTGTGGAGAAGAACCACTCAAATCAACTTGTGAACTGTTTTTTTTGCAAACATCAATAACAAGTGACTCAATGATGTTTATCCGCTCAATGATAGGACAACATAATTTTCACCAACAACAGATGTTGTATATTGGGATATAACGGGAATGTCACAAGGAAATAATTGGGACCTGGAACATACTTGGTGAACGCTGTGTATTAAATAATATATAATATAATAAAATATAATATAATATGATATGATATAATATAATACAATACAATATAATAAAATCGAATGTAATATGATATATTATAATACAATAAATAAATAAATAAATAAATATATACATACATACATACATACATACATACAATAGTTATATATGTATACATATATGTAACTAGATCCTTTAAATACCTATACAATTTGGAACTTTACACCATAATTTGCTGGTACTTCTACCGACTTTTATGGGCGTAATGAAGGACTGGGCACATGTATGGAGACAATGGGGATTTGGGTGGTGGCTTCAATATGGTTTTATTTGCAAGCACAGAAACTCAATGATGACCCCCAATGACTATTTCAATATCTTCCTCGTGGTTTAAACCACAAACCAAGGATATATCTTGGGAACATACCCTTCAGGAACCAAAAGCGATCTACGATGGTATACTTCACAATGGACACAACCAGACCAGCTTTGTCTGAATTTCTTTTTTTTTAACAGCCACAAAGGGGATATACTGGGATATAAAACTTTCAATGCGATATGGGTCTGTCTGAAATTAGAATGGGGGATATCCACCTATATCCTGTTGTTCGTCATTGTTCCCATAAGGATCGCCAATCTGGGTTTTTTGTCGCTGTTTTGGACAAACTCACGTAGCTGTTGGTACTTCATAAATGAACTATTCAGATATGGTTATCAATTGATATGGCTACGAATACAGATTATGTTAGTATCTATATGGCTGAGGATATGCATTGGTATCATACATTCTATTTTCAGATCCTCAAGATTTAGATGAGTTTCTTTTTGTCGGTTATCATTTATCATCTGAAATTTCAGTCCATTGGTGCAAATGACCCGTACATCAATCCCTGAAATTGACCCAGCGTCTTGTTTGTGAATGCACAATGTGATTTGGCTCGACCATTTTGGAACCTCCGCGCCTGTGGGTAACAAGGATCAAAATGATTGTCCAGCCAATCAATGCAGCTATGTGTTCATTTTTCCAGATTACCCTCTGATAAACTAACGTAGCTATTGAAAATCACCATTTTTAATAGGTAAATCAACTATAAATGTGCAATGTTCAATAGCAATGGTAAATTACCAGAGGGTATTACCTATTAATTCCATATATATATATAATTATATATATATGATTCGATATTATTATGTTTGTCTTGCATGTCTGTTACAAGGATTTTTTCCGTCAGTCAATCCATAATCTACAAATGTGCCGGTCAAACTGGTCGTTTTTCTTGCTCATGATCCCATGAACATGTGAGACAGTTGCGGGCACAGTCATTATTTGCCCATTTCAAACATGTAAAACCCTCGTGTTTCCCCAATAGCGCAATTCACATTGAATATATAGTTTTGCTGAACCAATTTTCCAGAACTAGTGCTATTGTATACATGACATTAGTAGCTATATTTTATTCATACATAATTGTCCTGCCTAGACCCAATCCCATCCTTCCAGGATGATTGTGGTTTCCAAAAACACATCCTAAAACCAATGGTTTTGGGCTTAAAATCTCTAAAATGACCATCCGAAGAGGAGATTCTCCAGATGATGGGATCCAGTTGGTGACTTCTTGTGCCCCGATATATTCCAAATACAGTTGGTGAATGTTGTTTTCATATGAGCTACAGCCAAAATTTACCGTAATGGAAAGTAGTATTCGACACATTAAAAAAAAAAAAAATGAGCTGGGGCTTGGAAAACGATAATACACTCTTCCAAAAACGATAACATGTGCTATATTCCCAAAACCTGAAAAACGATCATACACTCTTCAAAAAATGATGACTTGGAGCTATATATACTAAATATTGACCGTGGCCCATATCCTCATTATATCCCATGACTAGGCCAGAAATCGCCCCATCTCCCAATGTCAACAGCCCACCAGGAGCCTTCCCCAGCCGTGCTCAGCCCACATCACTCTGGACCCACGGGCCCTTCTTCTACGTGGCTCAGTTCAGGGGCGCAAGCAGCGGATGTGAAGCTGCAGGTGGGGCAGGATGTTTTCCATGGAGATTTCAATGTGTTGCTCAACTTTGAACGAGGTCACTCAAACCGCAGGTCAAAGCACAACGCAGTTTTTTCCTGGAACTGCCCTAAACTGCTTGTCCAAGCTTTCGTCCTCTTTCGGGACTCTTTCAGGGATTGGCAGCCCAAAATGCTGCAAACATGTACGCATGCCATGGAAATTTCAACAACGAACATGCGCACAAATATCTCATTTTGTTTTCCTTGTTTAGTTTTCATATGAAGGTATTTGAATGATGTTATAGGATGTTACATGTACAATGTACTGATTCGATATATATATATATATATAATGATATCTTGTTATTATAGTAAATATCATGTGGATGTATTATATATATATATATTGTAGGCGTTGCAACAAAACACATGTATACATCATATGTTGTTACACATGCAACAACAACCCAACCAGTTTCTAGGTGCTATGGTTTCTCTATATGCAAATTCAATCAATTTTCTCTTGAACAGTGCTCTCCAAGAACCTGTTGCGTGCTAAAATTCCGAGATAATGGTGTGTATATATAATAATACTATTTATATATATAATAATAATAATACTATATATATATATATATAAATAAATAGATAGATAGATAGATAGATAAATAGATAGGTAAATATATGGATGGATGGATGGATGGATGGATGGATGGATGGATAGATAGATAGATATGTTGCTGGAGGATTTCAAGGCATCTTGGTGGATTTTTTTCCTGCAGCCACTAGTCCGTCTGGCAGGTGGAACCCAGCCCACCCAGTGATGGCGACCCCTTCCAGCAGACGGACACCACCGCACTGCCGCAGGGCGGGTCTACAGGTGCGCCACGGCCACGGTTGAGCAGTGTTTTGGGGAAAATGGCTATGGATCAATACCTACTAATACCATTTTTAGTGGGATGAACATCCATTTACCAGCTATTTTGATGTGAACGGAAGGGGTACAAGGTTTTGACACACTGCCAAATGGTGTTCAAAACCAGGGGATATTGGGGTGCCACAGAAGCTCAAGCTCTTTGACGGCCAGGAGAACGGCGGGTAAGCTTTGAAGCTACGAAGATCCAGGCTTGCTGAAGTGAGTTTACTCAAGCTTGATCGATAGCTGGCTGGTGGTTTTCATTTGTTTGGGGGGATCACCTAACATTAATGGGTCACCTAGAGCTCTAGTTGCTGGTTGCATTCATATGTTTTTTGGTCTCCCTGGTATGATTACACAAGTCACAAAAGTTCCAAATGGCTGTGCCCAACCACCAAGCAGTTGATGTTCAAACCAATGGGGTCTACACTACAGATTTTTAGGAAGCAAAGTATGACTCGTGTGACATATGAGGACTTGACGTCCCCTTTTTGTCGATGAGTTTCTCGTGTTTCAGGTTAAATGTTATCTGGTTGTTGGTTTAGAACATTTCTTATTTTCCCATATATTGGGAATAATCATTCCAACTGACTAATATTGTTCAGAGGGGTTGAAACCACCAAGCAGTTATCCCATTGCTATTGATGGCATAGATGTCAAAACTACCGGCCTAAATCATTTCAGAGACGATGTTTCTCTTGCGGCTTCTCCCGGAAGTCGAATCCATGTTTTGTTGTTGGCTGGAATAGTGAATGCATAGATCATGAACTTTTCATGAACCGTTTTGTCAAATACTTGTAGCATCAAACACAATCAAACAGCATCAATTCCTGTGTTGATTGCATATTTCATCATAGAAAGTGACTAGGTCACATCATTAAATTTTCGACTGAGTCAAACCAGGTCGAACTGACTTAATGAACTACATGATGAACCAGACAATTAACACATTAAGTTCATGTAATTATCCATTAATCATTGTACACAGTAGTTCATCATATAATTATGTTCATTAATAACTCACTGTGTTTAATTCATTACCCACGTTACATTTAATTCTCCATGAAGTTCATGAATCACCAGTCCAAGCAACCCTCAGTTGTCCCCTTGCCCTGGCCAGGCGCAAATGCGCGAGCCGCGCTACGAGCAGCGCCAGCGGTATGAGCATAGTCGGCGCCCGGAATGGAAGGAGCGACCAGCATTGGGACAGGTGTCCCGCTGTGGAAAGGGTGTTAAAGGGACAAAAAAACACAGGGATTGCCGTGGAAAAATTGGAAAATGATGAGGAAATGATGGACGAGCCAGTTTTTCACCATGATATTCCCTTAAAAAGGGGTAACCGGGGTAGCCCGAAAATCCAATGGATTGTGAAAATCACATTCTCCATGAAAATTGTATCAAGTATCATTGAGCAATGTTCCAGTCAACCCAAATGTTCCCCCATTTTAGCGGTTATTTCCTCTAAAAGTCCACTACTGTAAATCATATTTGAACATTACACTTGTGTGTTTTTAACATCCTCCTATGTCCTATGTTGGAGACACACTTACATCAGCCATAAAAAAGGTACACTACTTGGTGTTTCTTTTATGGGGTCTTTTTGGTGGAACCATGGCAGTAGTTTACCCAGAATCACTGGCATTCTATGGATAGGGAGGCTTCAAAAAAGGATTAGAGTTCTCACCAGAGTTCAAAATGAAGGTCCCCAGTGACAAATTTCAAATGCTGTGGATCCATACCTGAATATACATCACCTTATTATTCATTATACCCATAGTTGCTGTTTGGTGCGTTGGAACAGTTTTTATTTTTCTATTGGGAATGTCATCATCCCAACTGACGAAGTCCATCATTTTTCAGAGGGGTAGGTTGAAACCACCACCATCCAGAATATCATTAATCATCATGAATCACCATTATTATGATCATTATTAACCATTATTAACCATTGTTTTACTACCAACCAGGTTGGGTTTGCCATAGCTGGACGGCATAAAAACTGCCCGCCTCAGGATCCTCCATCCATGATGCATCTGGGGTGGGGAACCCCGAGATCCCCACCAAGCTGAATTGAAGACACCATTTGTTTATTCCAAAAAACATATGATGGCCATCAAAATATATCCTACATTATGTCTACTTGGGATGATTCGTGATAATGCCTAGTTGGGAAAATCCTAGTAAAATCCTACTGAAATTACCTGAAGTTAGAAATTCACTGTTCGAAATATCTTTTTGGGTGTTACTATACACCAATGTTTCCAGCTGTAGAAAGCAGCAAGTCTCTACATGTTTGGACCCCCAAATCCATACGCTCGGGACTTTTGAATGAGCCGGGAAAAGCTAAATTTCAACGCCATACTACGCCTTTGGGGTTGAAATTTGAGATCGATGGGCAATTGATTCGATGGCCATTGCTTGCCATTTTCCAACTAAACTTGCAAAGGTGTTACCGTGTTGGGTAGAGTTGACCAGCTTCGAAAAACGTTCAACAGCCCAGAAAATGGTCTACCCCGAAGATGAATACTTAGATTTTTGGGAAGATGAATGGCTCCATTGAACCATGGCATTTATTTGGGGCTCCATGTTGGAGGTTTCAAAGGAGGAACGATGCGACCAAATGTACCGGTGGTAAACACCAGTTTAAAACCAATAATCAATTATATTAGTAGATATTAGTAGTATACAAGAACATACAAACACAAATAGGTGGATGGTGCTGGGATTATATCCCGGAGCTCAGGAGAAATTGGCTAGTAGATTCCAGTAGATGGATTGTCACGTGTTCCCCACAGTCATCAATAACAGACGACGGTGAAACTGAATTAGCAACAGTCGCCAGCAAAAATAAACATTGCTGTGTATGTATGTGATACTTGTGAGCACTCTTCTTGATAGTTACTCCTTGTGGTTCGGAACATCCAAACTAATCCAAGTTGCACGTCCAAAATACTCCCAAGAAGCGGATGTTAAGGACCAGAATAGAACGTGGGATGTGAATTATGCAAGAAAAGGTTTAACTAAGGTTTGACTACCATAGATGACTCCCCGACTTTCGCCACCTCCCGAGGCCCGGGACTGAGAGCAGCCTGGCCACCGCCGCATGGGGAGATGATTTGGATGGCTTGGATGCCCTAAGCGTCTCGGAAAAAAGCGGAGGAATGGGCTGATGATTTGGGTCCATATGGGGGGCGTTTAAAGTTAAAATGGCATATTATATATATATATATATACATTGTTTATATATAATTTATAAATATATGCATTACATATATATATATATATATAATATATGTTTTTAACATTATATATATATGGTTGAACTTTGCTGGGTTGATATACTTAATATACTTTTAACTTTGATATACCAAAGTATGGATGGGTTACACCAAAATTCACGTTTTTGTGGAGCCATTGGTACCCCAATTTGTAGCCGGTCCTTGAAATTTTATGTCCAGATTCTCGGTGAAGTCTGCGATGTTTCGGGTATGGAAATGCCATCCACATGTCGGAACTACCCTCTGGTAAACTAACATAACTATGGAAATCACCATTTTTGTATGGGAAAATCCACTATAAATGGCCATTTTCAATAGCTATGTTTGTTTACCAGAGGGTAATTGAAAGTACCAGAATCCTTTTCCCATTTGCTCCATATATGGTTCTTTATCTACGTTGGTGATATTTTGAAGGTAAATCTGTCTAGCATGGAGTATATGGCTTTGATAACCCTGGACGTCTTGTTTCCCACCGGTGCCATTGAGGAGATCCTACGGAAGTCTTGACTGAGCAGCTGCATCTCTGCTTGAAAGGGTCGCTGTCATCTGGGGATATCTGGGGTTGCTGAGTTGATGATTTGGCTTTATTTTCCTAATGGGAACTCCACACTACGACCTGGGACTTGGGGAATCTATGGGGAATGTTTGTTCATTTTTTTTCAGAGGTTCCTCAAGGAAATCCAAGATGTGCCATACGCACAAGAGTTTTTTGTACATTTAAGGAAGATGATGATAAGCCATCGGATTTGGGGTATGAAGCAACATTGGCAGTGGTCGGTATCAAGCAGAAACAACCAATTCTTGGTGGCTAATGGGTCCCATCCAGGTGGGCTGCCGTGTCCCAGGAAAAGATGGAACAAACACATGACAGCGCAGGTGTGGGAGGGTTTGTCAGGTCCTGCAGGTCCTGGACACTCATGGACTCATGGACTGCGTAAATCATGTTTTTTTTCTTTGGGCTACTGAGTTTATGCCCATTGTTGAGCCGTGTTGATGTGGATTGCAACTCCAAAGCTGTTGAAGTTGAGTGGCCCCAAGAGCTTTGTGCATGACCCCATTGGGGAGACCTCCTAACTCCTTTGGAGAGACCTGATTCTGGAATCAAGACGAGGGAGTAATGATGGTCTACTGGAGATAGACTTCCATTATCATAATACTGTCCTATTAATTCTAATGGAATCTCGGATTGTAATAGGCTTCTAGATGGAATCTCCGAAAAAAACTGTCCTTTTTGGGTCCTATTACTGTACCAGCTACTGCACCCTTCAGCATGAGGGATTGGCATAAATTTGCCCAGGATTCTATCCATTTCCATCCCCAAAATTCTGAAGGCACCCAGAGAATATAAGAGATACCCTATGGTAAATTAACAGGGCGACCCTGAAAATCACCAGTTTTGAGTGGAAACTAATCTTCCAACCCCTATCTGCCAGGGTCTATGTTTATTTACTGGAGGGTATGTCAGTATGTCTTGTTTAATATGTCCTTTTGCATTTTTATGTCCATTGCTTGCAGGAAAGTCAAGAACCCCGACCTTGGAATGGCAACGTGAGAATGACTTGGACCATTCACATGGCGCGAAACTGAATTCTCCCAGTGATCCGGTTCATGTGGTCAATCCAGGAATAAATCTAAAGCCATCCTAGATACAAAAAAAATATAGGGGTATTCCCCTCCACAAAAAACATATATATATATAGTGTGAAACACAGTAGTCACTTAGTTTCTATCTTAGTTCTGCATGCTGCATTAGCTTTCAACCCCCCAATCCTTCCCAGATGGCACGCCTTGGGTTCCTTTGAATGCCGTGGTTGAAACCTTCCATGGTCGGTTCGAAAAATCTTCTCCGAGAACCTCGACGTATCCCCCCGGGCTGGAGACTTCCCTGAGACTCAGCTGGCTGCATGACGGAATTGAAGGACCAAAAAAGTCGAAATGCCGGGTGAAGCACCGGAAGTTCAACCAGGGTGAAGTCGTAGCAAGTCGCTTTACTCCAACATTTGGGAGATGCAGATGTGGGGTGGAGCCGGATCATGAAAACAAAGGTCATCCGTTTTTTCAGCCAGAAATGGGGGACCAACGGAGAGCCGACAATCAGTCATCTTTTTGGACTCTTCATGGGATCGACAAATTTTAGGACAACAATTAAACTGAAACACAAACTACACATATCATAGAAAGTCATCAGATATGTTCACTGTTTTTTTAACCAACACAGAGTCGCGTTGAATTTTGTTACACGGTCCTGGCTTGATATGCTGGAGGTTGTCAATCAGTTGCCAGTAGTTTTACTAGTTGAGGTAGAATCGTAGCAGTAAAAAATAGTAAAAATATGAGGCTTTGGCCACCAAGCATAGCTTTTCAATGCTCTTCACTTATGTCTTTTTGTCAAGCCATGAGGATGATTCTCGTCACTGGCTCGGAGACATTCATCAGCTGGAAATGGCCATCGCAGCGTTGCTCAAGGGCAGAAGGACAAGAAGATCCAACGGAGAAGAGAGAGTAATCAATGATCATCAATACATATCAATGCCAAACCTGTGGAGCACAACATAGCACAACCATTTTTACAGTTGACCTGAAACAAGCAAGGATGGTTTGGATGCCTCCCTTCCAACATTTCGGAGCCTGTCCGCCTAGATATGCTAGATGGTATCGATCTGGCATGGAAATCAGGAAAGAACATGACCCGAACCACATAGAAATGACATGTTCCTTGCGATGATTTTTTGTTCCACCCAGTTTTGCAGGAAGAAAACCAGCAGTCCCGTGAGGACATGTGAACGAATTTGACCTTGCGAGCCCAAGATCTTAGCCGCTTAGCCCTGGCAAGATGTTCATTTGTGTTGGCCAAAATATGCAGTCGGACGGCAGAAAGTGGATGATACTACCATCTTGCTGCGTGCATAGGCCGATTTTTCACAACGGTGTTCTTTTCAGCGATGCTTCGCCATGGAGACAGATAAGTGCCTTGGCCATGGAGCGTTGCAGCATGTTGCAGCTAGAAATTGCAAAAAAAAGATGAACATGGTGGATCCCATGGTGACTTGGGGCTTTGGGGATCCCATATTTTCAGAACCCCCCCCCATATATCTTCCTATCGTGGACAAACATCAATGAGTTCCATCTTGGATCACGGTCCACTCCCTGAGTCTCCTGGGTGGTCCTTTCCGCTGAGCTCGGGGGTGTCACCTGGTGGCTTCAAAACATGGCTGACATCACCACTCAATGGCGGGTAACAATGCCAGTCAAAGCAGTAACACTGAGTCTACTACCAGTTATTTGTGTCTCCGGAATATTCCGATGGCCCTGGGTGATCCGGAATATGTGTTTCTCATAGCAAGAATTGAACAGTCAGAAACAAACATCGATGGAGCCAAACAAAACAGGCAACCAAAAACTTTAAAACACAACCAGCATCCATATGATCCCCAAAAGGATGGTGAATCCGATTGAAGTGAGTTATATAAGTATAATATTAATATGTTTATATATATATGGGAATTGATCTAAGTTTATAACCATCATATATTATTTAAGTTATATAAGTATATAATAGGATATATTAAGATCAACCATCATATATATTAATATGTATATTCATATATATATATA
>Ga0126342_10007676_pt1 | contig 19297 bp, 15 predicted proteins | sample Cyp1metagenome_FD_92528 | JGI IMG/M metagenome (GOLD analysis project Ga0126342, IMG submission 92528) | Coral microbial communities from Lord Howe Island, Old Settlement Bay, Australia - Cyphastrea 1 metagenome | ecosystem: Host-associated > Invertebrates > Cnidaria > Coral ... | reverse complement strand
GGAATGATGAAATTTCTTACCTAGGCTCCGAAAAGTTAATGTCATTCTGGGCTATTTTCCTGGTGCTTCATTTTGCTTCTCTGATATGTGGAAATCCATTATTTGGCTGTTACAAGGGGGGGGAATGTCCTAATATATAGCTAAATATACCATACATAGAGCATCTGGGCACTGTGATACACCAAAAATCGCCATAGTTTTTGCCCAGCAGTTGCCCCAGCAGTTCGGCTTTTTTTAGACGTTCAGCAGGACCCCAGAACTGCCGCGGCCTACGCCGCCTTGATCAGCTCTACTGCAACTTGGCATCGATGGTCATGGTTTTTCTTCGTGACCAGGGCACAGAATATGATGCCAAACGGTTGATCTATTTTTTTTGCTTGACATCATGTTTTTTTCACGACTAGATTTGTAAGTTTGAAGAAAATCGACTTGAAACCAGCTATTTATCATGGCTCCCAAGAGTGGTCAAATCACAGCGATTGGATGCCAAAATTCATGCCACTTCTCCTCGAAGATTCACCACCTTGATATCCAGCAGAGTATCCACCAGTTGGTACGACAATGACTTGACACATTAACATTCCCATGTCTACGATTACACATTCAATGTATATATATATATATAGACATATATATATACATAGGTATACATTATATATATACATACATAGGTGTATATATATACATAGGTATATATATATATATATGTATAATACACATTCTAAATGACAATTTGTGACGCTTAAATCACCATTTCTATTGCCAAAAGCCCTGGCTCAGTGTCAGATACTCCGATCCTGAGGATCCGGTAGCAACCCTTGCCACCTTCGGAGTTGCCTGGCGACGAGTTGAGAATTCACCATTGATAAAAGGAATCTTCCATATAATTATATGTATGTTTTATCCATGTTCTCTTATTAACGTTCCAGTTAATCATCTGGTTTTAGTAGATCCATAGATATGTTCAATATATCCTATCATAAATTATCTATAGACAAGTCCTATGAGTCCTATTATAGATCTATCTGGGTAAATTAAAACGACCTCACTGTTCTCCCGAGCCCTGGAATCATGGTTTATTTTGGGGAAATCATCCCCAAATGGCCGAACTATTCAGGTTAGTGAAATATTATAATTTACCCATATATATGTATATATATATGGTTGGTGTTTTGGAACATGAATTTTATTTTTTCCATTCAGTTGGGAATAGTATTCCCAATTGACTTTAATATTTTTCAGAGGTAGGTATACCACCAACCAGATATATGTATATATATATAGCTATAATATGGGGATAATACCACCATGGGTATATAATGAGGATACAATGAGAACACTTACATGGATTAATACCATGTATTTAAAACTGGATAGACTATAAGGAAACCAGCAGCAAAATTACACAATGTAATTGGGATGTACCCTCTGGTAAACTAACAAAGCTATTGAACATGGCCATTTATAGTTGATTTATCCACTACAAATTGCGATTTTCCATAGTTATGTAAAGGTTTACCAGAGGGTAAGCAATGAATAGTGCAATGTTGATATTTCATGATTCTTGGTGCTTCCCCAACTGGATGAGATCATCGCCCTAAAACAAACGACCGCATTGGTGGGTTCACCATCCACGAGGTGGCGCAACATTGAACCAACGCCAATCTTGGATGGGTACCCTCTGGTAAACTAACATAGCAATGGAAAATCACAATTTTTAATGGGAAAATTCACTATAAATAGCCATTTTCAATTGCTATGTTAGTTTACCAGAGGGTACTTTAATCCTTTAGTCTTTTGGTATCAATGGGATTATCTACTAACCAGCCAAGAATTTTTTATTTTTTGCAGGGTATCTGGCTGATTGGCCCTGATATCAATGTCAACTGATAAAGGCTCTGGTGGTTAATTTTGGGCATATTACCTTTGGTACTTTTGTGCTAACTATGTTTTTTGCAGTAAATAGGGATATGTACTGAGCATCTAAAATAATGGTGCAGGGTATCCAAGGTTGGCAATACAAAACAATATTCAACCAACATATCACCAGATCATATGATATATGTTCATTTAATTTAATCTCATATAATATCACAAAATATCATTGGGTATAGTATAATACATTATGATATGTAATATATGTTCATATAACATCATATAATGTAATATCTTACTGTATCATAATCACATCATAATTATATCATATACCGGGGTAAACCAACTGGTTGGGGCGGGATTTAACACTCCAGAATGGAGGCAACCTACTGTGGAAGCAACTTAAAATATGGGGAGTTAGGTCACCATCAACGATCATTGGAATAGTTGAAGGGAACATCTCAAAACCGAAAACCAATGGGTTTTTACCATCAAATTTCTTGGGTTTTCCTAGCAAAAATCCCCTGAAACCAATCCAATGAAACATGCGTCTAAACCAATCGGCAAATTGATTGGGTTACCCTCTGGTAAATTTTCAGACCCTGAAGTGATAGCCTAGTTTTAATGGAAACTCATCTTCCAATGACTGCCAGGGTCTATGTTAATTTACCAGAGGGTAATGTTTTTTCTGGAGGAATCAGCTGATTTCATACTGGGAAGCTACGTCTGACTGTCCTTTCACTCAGCTGAATAATTTTTGTTGTTGGCGCCTGGAATGGTGATTTTATCATGGGCATAACTCAAAAATATCAAAAAGAACTTGGGTCATTAGTGATTAAGCAACAAAACTATGGATTTAACCAAAAAACATACGTGGATTTCAGCGATCAGAAATGTGTGGATCTACCTGATGACTACTGTAGAAAAATGGTAGTTTGAAATATGGAACATGTGGATTTAACCAACAAAATGTGTGGATGATAGACGCTACAAACCAGTGGAGTGTAAGTTCCCCACACAGGGGGATTAGACCAAGGTTTTGACGGCTCGAAGGGCTTGAAATCCACCAGAATCACTAGGAAAATCCGTTGGAAATCTGAAAATTGGTTGATATCTGGTAAACTAACATAACTATGGAAAATCACAATTTTTCATGGGAAAACTCACTATAAATGGCCATTTTCAATAGCTATTTTGACATAACCAGAGGGTAACCATATCCGCGGGGACGAACGACTATCTTATGGCCAGCCGGGCAAAGCCAAGCGGAGGCTGAAGGCAGCGTGTGAGAAGGACTGGAGTCCTGGAGTTGTCGCGACATTGTTTCGCCGTGTCGCCCCAGCTGCCGCAGATGTACCGGGAGGAGCACCTTGTACCACAGATTACCTCTTTTGATGGTGTGAAATCTGTCAGCAATGGCGGAATGGCAAGGGAGCACCGAAGCCGGTCGGAAGGAAGCGCTGTCGGAGGAGTTGGGGCACACCGTTTTTGAAGCCCAATCCAAACGGAGGGGACGCCCAGCCCGTAGCAGGACCATTTTGTTGCTGCACAATGGAACTCCGCTGGTGTCAGGGAGATTTCGCACAGGAAAGTACCTGGTTTGTTGCATTTTCCGATTGGTAAATCCACTGGAAAGAGGGAATCTACAGGGGTTATACTATTATACCCTTCAGTAAATTAACATGTCCATATGAAAACCCACCAGGCATGTAATGCGGGTAAAACAATAATAAACCACTTGGGAATGGTTTATACCACCTATTTATGGTGATTTGGGGGATGGTTTGTGGCATTGCTTTACCCGCATTATATACCCTCTGGTTATTTAACATAGCCATGGAACATTGCCCATTTGTATCATTTATAGTTTTTGTTTGATGATTTACCTATTAAAAATATGTAAACATGTATATTTATATATCCTCTGGTCATGACTAACATAGCCATGATGATTTACCTATGAAAAAAATGACAATTTTTTCCATGGCTATGTGAGTCAGAACCAAAGGTAACAGGAAAATCCTTGGGTGAAACACCAATGGAGGTGAACATCCAGATGGCCCTCCCCATGGCCCATGAAGTTTGTTGGTTATGTCCCCATATCCCATAGAACAGTCCCATAAAGTTATTTTTTCTTTGCCTCTGGTACTGGAACATGGTTTATTTCTTTTGATGTTTCTGGGAAAAATCATGACTGTCAATTAAACATTCCATAACTTAAACTATGTTAAACTATGGCAAAAAAGCCGCTGTTTTCTAAATTTGCCCATCAGCATATTACCGTGCCCCGAAAAAGGCGATGAATGTGGACCCCTTGCTGTACATTTTGGCACCTGAGCTGAAGCGATTTTTTTGACACCCGTGGCTCAATGAATCAAAATGTGGGCGATTTAACCAAGCACTTTATCAATGGCCATTTCAGGATCCTAAATTGGAGGTACCTACGATATATAAGGCCTATTTGTCAGGCCTATGTAAGGGGATATACCCCCAAAATATGGCCAGAAATATGGTACAGTACCTCCATTTTAGGATCCTGAAATTACCATTGACTTTATGGTGATTGTATGGTGACAAACTGGGGAAAAGCTTGGAGGTGTTCGAGATGGAAACCAAATGCTTGGAGACTTGGAGATTGATTTAACCATCAAAGATTAATATGGGCTTGCCTTGGTTGAACCCGCAACATATGGGGCTTGACCATCAAAAGTGAAGATAAACGGAGTTGCAATGTTGGGTAGTGTAATACTAACAGTCTTTTGCAATGTTGACGGGCACATTTGCCAACCGGTTTCACATGTCTTTTCTTTGGTATGGAAGATCGGCCGTGGAATACGGGAGCACATGAATGCCCATGAAAAATCTCACGTACTTCAGGAACTGTCCAAGACCGGTACAAGTACACGAATTCCAACACATAGCCGACAAAATGGGTTTATCATTGACAAACGTTAGGATCATGAGGTATTTCAGTTGGAGCTGCCATGCATGATATTGTCCAAGACTTGAATGATGGAAGCAAATTACAGGACACACCAGATGCTGAGTAGTTAAAGAAAACACATTATCTCTGTTTTTGCCGAGAAAGAACATATAGACACAGTATTTCTGGTAGATTTTGCCTAGACCCAATGATAATTAGTTTGCTTGGTGGTTTGATATACCATGTCATGGTGTGTTTCCCATCACTCTGATGATGATCCCCATTGTTTCGGAGGTTTCTTAAAATGGGAGGGGATCGCCGTCACCATGACTTGGATGACTAGGTTTGCTCATGTGGTCACCTTACCAATCTTACCATTTACCCAAAAAACGGGGTTTCCAGAAATGGAGATACCCCAATATCAATGGCCATTTCAGGAACCTAAATTGGAGGTACCTACCATATATAAGGCCTATTTTGTCAGGCCTATGTAAGGGAATATCCCCATAAAATATGGTCTTATATGGTACAGTACCTCCATTTTAGGATCCTGAAACTCCCATTGATAATAGCTGGAACATCCCATTAAAAATGGATGATTTTGGATTATCATCACAGGAAACCTCCATATTTCAGGGTGGCTCAACCACCTACCCTCTGGTAAACTAACATAGCTATTGAATATGGCCATTTATAGTGGATTTACCCATACAAAATGGTGATTTCCCATGGTTATGTTAGTTTACCGGAGGGTAATCCACACATTTGGAGATCCAAAAACCGACCGATCGAGCCAGGTCTTTGGTGAGTCGCAAATCAACGATGCAGTGGCCATCACCCTGTTTGACTCTTGGCACCGGCTGCAGTGTGGTGTTATGAAGCCCAATTAGCTGGGATTAATAAGCCCTATACTTATGAAGGTTGGTCGTTTGGAACTTGATTTTTTTTCCATAATATTAATGGGGTGTCATTGAATCCCACTGACGAACTCATATTTTTCAAGATGGGTAAAACATGGTAAAACCACCAACCAATCATGAATATGAAGCTTAAGGCAGTTCTGGAATTCGAAGGGCTCCCAACTTTGTTGGTGGCTTGGAATTCACCAGCAAAGTTGTGGTGATAAAGACCACTCAGCTACTGAGATGGTACATGCTGGCTTCTCAGTTGTGAGCATCTGTTGGTGGCACATGCTATGACTCAATCTGGTTTTGGTGACCAAATTGCTAGGGTTTTCTGCATGTGGCTGTGTCTGAAAATAGGCTAAACCCCTTTTTACCCAATGGTTTTGCTGATCATTATCCCGTTTTGAAATGGCTATTTCATTGGGAATATTAACCCAACATTTTCAGACAAACCCATGTTTAGTTTCATGTAGATATGCATGATATTTCCACAAAGAATTCCCGGCAATACCCATGTTGTTGATGTTTTTTCCAACAAAAAATTGTGAATGGCTCAATGATGCTCAGCCAAGTTGTGGTCGCCTTTTCCTGGCCAGCCAACGGCCTTAACCCGTTTGGGAACCTGGTCATCCAAGGAGAGTATCAATGAGAACGTCCCTTGGACCGGGAGAGGTGAAAAACCTGGGTCGGCCGCCATGACACCGAAAAATGTGGGTGTTTATATCCCTCTAGGGGCGGGAAAAACCCAATGAATCTCAGACGCAGTGGGATGGTTTATTGCAGTGGCTTTACAACATGAAAAAAGGAATCCGCGACTAGTGGTGATTTGATCATCGCCAGCATTTTCAGTCGTGTTTCGATCATGTTTCAGTCTCCAAATCATGATTCATTGCACGGATGGCCCTGCATGTAGGAATCTATGGCCCCGCTCCTATCCTTGGAGATTTCTGTGGATGACCCCTGTCCAGCCAAAGAATTGTTGGGGATACCTTTAGGGCACTTAGATGTACACAATCTGTCACAATCGTATAGTGGTGCCCCCATGGTTGGCCAAGTTGGTTCTGATATATCCATAGTTAGTTACAGGATGGGGCCCCCCACTTATAAATTGGTTTATAAACCATTATAATCCCCATTAACTATAGTTATATCTACCATAAAGCCACTTATAAACCAACTTAGCTATCTTGGGGGCCCCATCCTGTAGATGGATCTGGATTTCAAAACTTTCTAAACCAACTTATAACTGGGGGGCAGCACATTGCCGAATCATTGACCTAAGGACACCGACAAGTCTTTGACGTTCCATGGCAGAAACTGCTGGGTGAAATGGGTGAGCATCCCGGATGAAGCCCATAGGTGTTCCAACCTAAAACCCTCTATACAAGAATAACATAGTCATGGAACTAATCACCAGTTTTTTATTCATTCAATGGCCATCTCAGGAACCGAGAAGAATTGGGGGTACCTACCATATATAAGGCCTATTTTGTCAGGCCTATGTAAGGGAATATCCCCACAAAAGATGGCCTTATATGGTACAGTACCTCCATTTTAGGATCTTGAAATTCCCATTGATTCATGTTGAGGTAAATCAATAAAAATGAAATTATAAAAAGGATCATTTCCATAGCTATGATGACCAAAGGGTATAGGTAATTTTTCCAGCTGGAGATATGCGTGAAGCATCTACACACATCATTGGTCATGGCCTGTGCTGCCACGAGCTTGCAGGCTGTATGCTGTTTACGCCCTGGCAAATCATCTAACTAAACGGGCCACATGCCACACATGTTCCATAGCGATCTTAAACTACCAGAGGGTAAGCTTAGGTCAGTGGCAAAAGTCTGCCAGGAAAAAAAGGTCGCAGAGACCCACGCCAAGCCACGTAGTGTAGCATCATGTGGGGCTGAACGTCACTGTCAACTGGTGCTTCCGAACCCACAAACATATCATCATTGGAAAGTCACCAGCCAGTAGTCTGGCAACCAATTCAGTGACTACTTGTATCGTATCACCAATGATTTCAAGTCCAAGATCCATTCACAGAGTTAGTGACCAATTAGTTGGTACATATTCCCATGATATATCCCATGATATATCCCGATAGTTTCTAGATTTCCCACGATATATCCGATGATGTATCTCAAAAAGTAGCTTAGCATGTATGTATATGCATATATATATATGTACAATAAATACATATATATATATATATATATGTATATATATATGTATATATATATATATATATATATGTATATATATATATATGTATACATATATATATATACAGTATATATATATACACCATGATGCCCCCAACCAAATTGTTGTCCACTGTTCCGAGAAAAAAATTGCCACCCATCAGACCTCTGAGGTTGGGCCGGATCACTGTAAAGATTTTTGTGCCTCTTGCCGTTAAGAAATTGAGCCATGAACAAAATGCCATGGTTAATAATCATTATTAATAGTGGTTAATAGTGGTTAATAATGGTTATAATAATGGTTAATGATGGTTAATGATGGTTAATGATGGTTAATGATGGTTAATGATGGTTAATGATGGTTATCAATGGGAGATCTTCAGGATCCTAAAATGGAGGTACGTTAGTACCATATTTCTGCCCATATTTTGGGGGGATATTCCCTGAAATTTAGGCCTGAAACATAGGCCAAAAATATATGGTAGGTACCTCCATTTTAGGATCCTGAAATTTCCATTGATTAGTTGATTGCATTTAGGGGATTATACTACATATACTACCTGGTTTACTGGGGATTATGATAACCCTATAGTAGGGAACCTATCAGCCAACTAGTATTTCATGAGATGGGATAGGTTTTTGTTTTATTGCCTCAAATCGAGGCATTAAAATTCTCAACTGTTTCATTCACCATAAGTTGTGATTGGTTGTGAAATAGCGGAACTTAACCATTGAATATTTTTTGTTGATGTTGAACCACAAGAAATCGGCTTAGTGGGATGTTCATGGGATTTCAGCATCGGTTGCTATTTTTTTATGAGGTTTAAACAGTTCAGTCAGAATTGTCCATTATTATCCGTATATAATATATAGTAATTGTCTAATGTTAATTAGTATTCATCAATCATCAATATAACCAGACAGAATGAGAATGTTCCGTTTAATTAATGTTCCATTGATCATGCTCCACATATCCATATATAGATATAGTAATTGTCCACTTATTGTAAAATACACGTTCCATTCCATTGCACTAGTTTGTTTTATCCATTTTATCTTATTGACGTTCCAGTACCTAGTTAATCATCTGGTTTTAGTAGATCCATAAATATTTTCAATATATCCTATCATAAATTATCTATAGACAAGTCCTATGAGTCCTATTATAGATCTATCTGGGTAAATTATAGCGACCTCACTGTTCTCCCTCACTGGAATCATGGTTTTCATAGGGGAATCATCCCAAAATGGCCCTTCACTATTCAGGTTAGTGAAATATTATGGCCTTTACCCAGATCTATCATAGATCTAATGACCTATTATAATCCATAGATCTCGATCTTTCTCATATGGATATTCTAGATAGTCCATAGATTTTCATAGGAATTCACTCCATACCCTCTGTTAAACGTTTACGGTTTGTAGTTCGTTGATTTGCCCAGCTAGAAAATGGTGGATCTTTCCATAGTTGTGACTGTAACGTTTACCCATTTACTTGAGGGTAATGGATATTCCATAGATATTCCCCATATCATCCGTCCATCGGCGTTCGGGGCCCAGGCTTTTGTTCGGCTCCTTGGGTCTGGGCATTGGCTTGGCACTTGTGGCTGGGATTCGATGTGGGCGACTTTTTTTGGGAAAAACCTCGGGGAAAACATGTGGAACGAAATAAACCCTCTGGTAATTTAAAATAGCTATGGAAAACACCATTTATTATAGGTAAATCAACTATAAATGGCAATTTTCCATGACTATGTCAAATAACCAGAGGGTATCCTCTGGTAATTTAACATATGGAAAAACACCATTTATTATAGGTTCAATGAACGAAATGGCAAATTTCCGCTATGTTAAAGTACCAGAGAGTATATGGATGTAGATTCATAGGGGTTTACTAATGGAGGTTTACTATCTTGGCCTATCTTGCCTTTAGACTTGATATGGAGGTTTACTATCTTGACTTTAGACTTTGTTTATTAATTGGCTAACATTTCTTGGTGATATGAAAAAGGAGGAATTGAAGATTCACTGGAGATTGATTGGAGAAGCAATGGGTAAGTGGAGGATGAAGTGTTGGAGGTCTACTATGTAACTTGACTTTAGATTGGATAACATACTGTGGATGGTTGCGAAATCCTGCACCAACAGGATGGTTGAAACCTTATTAAAAATGGGATGTTTACCATCTATGAACGCAGGATTTCGCTGGCCCATCCACCGTATGATACTTGGTGCAGGAATCATTGGTAGTCGAATACTTGGAGATGGATTGGAGAAATTTGATTCTTGAAACTGTAGATTGATTGGGATTGACAGGATTTACCGGGAATAAACAACCAATTTGATGATCGTTTTTCGTACAAAACTCTTCAGTTTCATAGCCTTGAATTAGAGTTTGGATCTAACATTATGTACGTATCATATGTATATATATATGGTATGGTGTGGTGTGGTGTGGTGTGGTGTGGTGTGGTATGGTATGGTATGGTGTGTGTGTGTGTCTGTATGTATATGTAATGTAATGTAATGTAATGTAATGTAATGTAATGTAATGTATATAATGTAATGTAGTGTAGTGTAGTGTAATGTAATGTAATGCAATGTAATGTATATATATATAGAGAGGTAAGGATAGACAGATAGTGTTGTTTTTCTTTCGGTGGTTCCTATGATTCTCGGATTCAAGTCTTCTGAGCTTTCACAGAGTGGGGGATGAATCTGGAAGATTGAAGCTGGGTGCAGTGTCTCACTCTGCAGGAGAACCTAATACTGATTTAGTCTTTCTAACACATCAACGGTTTTGACCCATCAATATCCTAAATATAGTCCAAAACACATGTGTATATATATATATATATAGTATTTAAAGATGATGATGATGATGATCATGATGATGATGATGATGATGATGATGATATACATGTATTTAATATAAATATAAATATATATATATAATACATAATATATTATATAATATATTATGTATGATATATATGTATATATAATGTACATCTACAGGGTTTTCCAAATCCCTGCAGCATATTTTTTTCCTCGGCAACGCCATGGATCCTTTCGGCCGGATCCGCCAGTAGGTGCTAGTTCTCATCATGAGATTCACACGCCTGGGCCGATCCGCCCACAACGCCATCCTCTTCCTGCGCCTCTGGCGGCCGCCAAGGTATGGGGACGTAAAACATGGGTAAAACACGGTCATTTTGACCACCCAATTGGGAATGGTAACCATACCACCCTATAAAAATAGTGATTTGGGGATTGGTAAAAGTTGTTGTTTTACCAAAAAAATACATGGGAATTCTTGCGATATTCTGGTTGTGGGATTGTTTTTTCTGGGAAATTTGGGTGGATGTTTATTATTTACATTGGATGTTGGGTTTGCCAATGTTTCCCAGTATAGCTGCAAACGCGGGAATGAGGTTATATCAAGTGGAATATGATGGGATATACAGTACAATTAATGGTTTAATTTTCTCTCAATGGATTGGTTTGTTCAAAAATGTCTAGAGTAAACCACCTTCATATCCCAGGCAATGAATTTGCCGGAAAGCAAGGGGATTCTCTCCCAATTCTGCCATAAGATACCCTTGCTGGTTATGAATGTCAGATATAGCTCCTTGATTCACTGGGATTGTTATCACCCATTGTACTTGGAATGCCTATTAAGGAACCATTTTTGGCTGGGGTGGTGCAGCATTTGCTGGGATCTTGCAGCACAGCACGGGGGGGTAAGCCTTGGGGGAGTGAAACGGTGAAACTGGTGTGATTTTTCTGTGATGGTTCTGTGATGGTTCAATGGTTAACAAAAAAACAATTAGCTGCTGGTAAACATACAAAAAACCATGGAAAATATTGGAACATCACATTTTTTACTGGGTAAATCAACTATAAATGGCTGGTTGGTGGCTTTGGAACATGACTGGATTATGACTTTCCATAATATATTGGAAATGTCATAACCCCAACTGACGAACTCACTCCATCATTTTTCAGAGGGGTAGGGCGAGCTCAACCACCAAGCAGTGATGGTTTAATGATTTTCTCCCAGGTTTAAACAGCAAGGTCTGATTAAGATACTGTGGAGGAAATCCTGCACCACCAAAAGGATGGTTGAAACCCGTTGAAACCCCAACGAAATCATGGGATGTTTACCACCGTTTCCAACTGGTGATTCGGATTTCGCTGGCCCATCCACAGTATGATGACATTTCCTCGCATTTTTTTCCAGAACTGGCTTGGATTCCGACCATCCCCAAGGTTAAGGCGGACTAGTGGACTACAGTTGGTCATTCGTGGAATGGCGGGATGTGTAACAATAATGTTGCCAATCAACATCACCCTGTTGATTCATGTTGATTCTTACTTTACAGATCTGCAGATCTGATTGGGATTTTAACCGTTGGAAAAAACACGAGAGAAGTTGGAATAAGACCCCACTATGTCTCGGCTGGCTATGCCATGGCTATGCCATGGATCTCTGGCCATGCTATCGGTGATTGGATCACCCCCAAATCATCCAAGTTTTTTGGTCATTTTTACCCTCCAGATCCCTCCAGTAAAATAAGATAGCTATAGCAGCTATAGAAAATCACCATTTTATAGCTGGGTAAATCCACTATTTCTATGGCCATTTTCAATATGTTTTTTTATGTTTACCAGAGAGTACCTACTTCAAACGCTGCTTCCCCAATTGCCAGGGTATATTACTCAAACAAATCACTGGCTTTATTTAAATGTTTACCATGCAAACGCCACCTTTTGGTGATCATTTTCCCAGGGTCAAATCCAGTTTCATCCATGGGTGAAACATATTGAGAAAACCAGAGAGTAACATCCATACATACCCATCTTCCCATGAAAACCATTAAATGCCCAACATTACGGGTGTATATATATATATTCAAATATGTACATATATATATATATGTACATATGGATAATAATCTCAGTATTGCATATGTTCCAACATTTTGCCCACTATTCCCATTGGTATCCCATACTATCCCCCCAACAAAATGGTGGTTTTTATACCCCCAGCAAGGTCCCCACCACAAAATGGCGCCAAGGGCAGGATCGCCCTTTATTTGTTACACCCTGGCTGAGCAAGTCGGCATGTCAGGTGCGGAACAGCTGAGTTTACGAGGCAAATAAATTCAACTTATAACTAGGAGATACAACTATAGTTAATGGGGGATCATAGTTGATGATAGTTGGTAAAGCATCAAAAATGGTGATATTCTATGGGATTCCAATGGACTTTTTTTGAGAATATATAAACTGGTTGGTGGTTTGGAACATTTGGATTATTTTACCATATATTGGGAATAATGATCCCAACTGACGAACTCTATCATTTTTCAGAGGGGTAGGTATACCACCAACCAGTAAACCATTAAAAGGAATATCATCAAACGTGCTGGAACATCATAGGAACATATATGAAAATCCTCAAGACGCAGCTGTTTTTTAAAAGGGATATGATATAACTGACCTGGTATGGGAATATATGGGAATATAGGGGGTAAATCATGATAAAACCAAGCAATCATTGGGATATAGGGGATACAATGGGATGTAAGTTGGATATAGCCTCTGGTGAAATCAAAGGTGGCTAGCTTGCACAATAGAACGAAGCAAATGGAGCTCTATAGCTGCGAACATCTACCATAAATGGTGGTTCATAGAATATCAGCTAGTTCACCAACTATCATCAACTAATTATTATATTATTATTAGAGTCCCATATCTAACAAAAATAGTATTCTATTTCCAGCTAGTCATGTTTGATTACCAGAGGGTAAATGAAAATGGCAATATGGACTATTGACCAGCAATAAATCAGTAATAATGAAGAACCATTGGAACTTTCGCCACCAAGAATCGAATCAACAATGGAATCAACGTGGTATAGAATCGTGAGCATGGGGATATAAGTGGGTAAACCAATTGGTGAGTTAGTCGAACACAATAGTTTGCCATGAGAATATGTAGCAATCAGGGAACAATCCATGCTGGGATCTAAGATTAACGGAAATTCATCACATTTGTTGAGGGATCAATTACATGGACTCCACTGGCTATTGAACGTTTAGTTTGGTTCATATACCCAATAGACATCCCAGGTATGTTTTGGATGACCAAAAGAGCCACGTCACAACATCCCATCTCGGGTGTGGTGACCATCGAGGCATCATCACTGTGCTCTTTGCTTCCATCATGATCGGTGGATACGCACCCACGCATCTTTCAGCGGAGGCAAGTCAGCCTGGTTCTGGTGGGGGAGGGAGCTGGATTTGGAGCTACAAATTGAGTTGCCCGACAACATGCGCCATGATCAATGGTCTAATTTATGTTTATTTTTACCTGTTAAGTTTTACGTACGACCTAAAAAGTGGGGACCCAGAGATTGTTTCACTGGATATGGTCCAATTATTGGGTTCCATGTCGTCAAACCTAATGGGTGCAAGCCAGAATCTCTTGGTCGTAGCCAGCGCAATCGAGGATTTAGAGGAAAACCTGAGTACTTTACGCCTTCAGTATAACAAAAATATCTTTGCCACCAACGGGCATGCATATCTAATCAGCTAATTAAGTAGTTGTTTTCTCATAGGGTGGTTTGAAACATGTATTTTTCATCCCAACTGACGAACTCAGATTTTTCAGAGGGGTAGGGCTCAACCAGCAAGCAGTTTTTGTTTGCAGGGTATTCTCCAAGATTGGCCATGCAGCCATTCCAAACCATGGGAGAGTCAAGTCAGTGGGATACCTTTAAAGATCTGGAATTTTTCGCGGAAGCAATGACTCGAGCCCTTGGTTTATAAACCTATTAGTATGGGAAACCTAAACCCTAAACCTTCAACCTGAAACCTTGAGTTTCTAGTAATTCTAATGTAATTCGTAATTCTAGTATTAAACAATTCCATGATTCCAAGGTTGTTTAGAAAATCGGTTTTCCCATGAATGATTTGGACCACAGTTTGGGCGGAAAATCAACGATTCCCAAGTCTAAGTTGGGGGCGGTTTCAAACCCAAAGCAACCCCCAAGGCCCCCAAGTGACAAAAACCAGAGTTTGAACAAGTTTCCCGTAAATTTTCCCACATTGAAACGATGCTATCCCTCAAAGTTGTTTTTATGTTGCTTATTATTTAAGGAACAAAAGCAACATGTTCAGTGGAGTTTCAACCTCAAATCTTCAAAAAAAACATCAATGTACAAAATACCACTCGAAGCACCTATGGCCTATCTATAACTGGTTGGTGGTTTGGAACATGAATGGATTTTTTTTTCCATTCAGTTGGGAATGTCGTCATCCCAAGTGACGAGCTCCATCATTTTTCAGAGGGGTAGGGCTCAACCAGCAAGCAGTTTTTGTTTGCACGGTATTCCCCAAGATTGGCCATGCAGCCATTCCAAAGCATGGGAGAGTCAAGTCAGTGGGACCCGTGGGATACCAAGATCCAATGATAATGATAAGATATTGATCATTATAAAGGGAATAATCCAATTATGGAAATGAAGGATAATGACAATCCAATTATTGATCCAATTGTAATGATAATGATAATGATTCCAATTATTGGGAAAGTCAGTGGGAATAATGATAAAACTATATCCATCTATATTATTCATGAAGCTATCCATTTCTATATCTGTAACCCTCCCCTTTTTTCCACGCGTCACCGTGGCGCGCACTGCGATGATAGGCCACCACGTTGACCTCGTTCTTTCTGAAGCAGTTGGCCTCTGTTGGAGCCTCTTGGCGCGATTTTGGGAGACAACTTGGTGTGTTGATTGAATACTATATATAAATAAATATACCCTCTGGTTATTTAACATAGCCATGGAAAATCCCTTATAAATGGTAAATATATATAATATATAATATTACATTACTAGTATACTAATATATACTACACATATTGGAATATAACCCCAAGTATTTGTTCATGGGAATGATTAGAATATTTTGTGGGATAATACATATATATATATATGTATATGATAAAGTGAACTCCAAACAATATCCTTTAAATATAGATATATATATATATAATGATTTATTACCATATGATATAATAAGAGGTTTCGCCTTGTTAAGAGTAATCATAGTGCTATATATATATATAGGTAGTAATAGCGGCCCATGGCAATACCTGTTGTAGCAGTGCACATGGTGAATTTCAGAAGGAAAATACCATGACACTTCCTTGTTTAACCCATGTTAAACCACAGACACAATTTCCCTTGTTAACCATGTTAACCCATGTTAAACCACTTTAACCCATGTTAAACCTCCATTTTTGATCGATTTCCCTCCCAGAATTTGGTGCTGGGGACAGCTTCCAGGACACGGTGGTCTTTGTTTGTTGTGGAGTGCAAGCCGTGCAGTATCACAAGGAGCGCTCCGGGCCAGGGCATGTCTAATTTACGGGGAATATCACCAACCAATTTGAATGGGGATGGAGATATATGATATATATATATGTGTGTGTATCTGGTTGGTAGTTTGGAACATGAATTTTAAGACTTTCCATATATTGGAAATAATAATCCCAACTGACTTTCATATTTTTCAGAGGGGTTGAAACCACCTACCAGTATATATATACAGGGATAAAATTAACGGGGATATACATGGATATGAATATTGCCAACAATATGGAGAGTTCTAGTTGTGACTCAAAATGCGGTATACAATTTATTGCAATTTTATTGCAAATTTATGCAAATTTATGTTGGGAAAATGAGGTTCTAGCCACGCCAGTTGATTTGAAGGTACCCCATTTTCAGACAAACCCACATTTCATGTTTCAAACGCCGCACATGCTCATTTCGAATTAGACGTTATTATTCTTATTCTTGCCTGATATAGTTTGAATTAATTTGATATGTTTTTGATGAACACACAGGAACTTTCAACATGGGGGGGATATCGTTTCGCTGGCAATACTCTGTAACATGGGCGATCTCAGTTGATCAGCAGCATGGTGAGGTTGTTCTTAGAACCCCCATGTAGAATGCTACGAAAAATATCGATCGTCTGTGGTATGACCAAGAGTATCCAGAAGAAGAACCATTGCTATGGAAAAAAAACAACTATTTATAGATGATTTACCTATGTTTTTGTTGGTTTTCTATAGCTATGTTAATTTCTCAGAGGGTCTTCCATTCACACCCCAAGTCTAACATGCAATGAGACCCGATCCAGTCTGGCGCGTTCGAGAAATGCCAAGTTACCTCCAATTTGGCTTTTCCCAAGAGTCAGAGTTCCCATCTCGCTAGGTCAATCCTGGATAGGTAGAAACTAATCCTTTAGTCTTTTGGAATGGGATTACCTACGTTCACCAACTAAGATTTTTTTTTGCAGGGTATCTGGCTGATTGGCCATGTTAACATCATTAAACCATGTCCGGGAAAATCTGAAGTGTTTGGGGAAATCTCAAAATGGATAGAAACTAAATAAAGACTAACATTCTAGGTTTGGACTTGAACATGGACCTAGAAAAAAAAAGGTCTGAATGTCTGCGGACCTATCCTTGCATCAAGCGTTACCCCTGGCCCTGCAGGAAGGCTTTGTCATGTCGCTTTGGGCATCTCGGACAGGGGATTGGACATTATGTGGGTTCAGAATTTGGGGTTCCAACTACGCTCGGCACAAATCTAACATGGAAAACAACAAGTGTAATTTCAGATACAAACATCATCTTTTAAACCCGTTGTAGGCAAGTTGATGCAGGTTTACGGCTTGCAGCTGACAAGGTTGTACAGTAATTAGTTATGTGCATAAAATATGTATATAGCTAAATGTTAAAACAAGGAAACCCAGGCACATAACCAAACAAGAAGGCAAACATATCTACCCATGCACTTCTGATCCCCTGGCCCATGCTCAGAATTTCAATCATTTCACAAGGTCTTTAGTCAGAGCCCAGCCGCTGAATACTTCAACAACCAAGGGTTTTCTTGAAGGAAGTGCAGAAATGACACACTCATTGTTTCAAAAAACGGCCATCAAATGGGTATGGACATGGATCAACAAAGCTCATCCTCAGCCACTGTTTTCCATCCAATCCCAGCCTTGAAAAAAAGGGAATTCAGCTCATGTTGGCGATGCTGAAGAACCCTCCTGGCTTCATTCATGGTCAAATCACATTTTTTCAATCCACCACGTAAACAATGAAATCACCATGAAACCTCCAGGTTTGGAATTCATGGTTGATGGTTAACTCCTAAACATATTCTTTGGTTGAAGCACCATATGTTTCACCCACCATCTGTTTGATGATGAAATTCCCCTAACTTTCTTTGGTTGAATCACCATATATGAACCCACATATGTTGTGTATGAAATCCACCATAAAAGGCACCACTTGTGTCTGGTGCCAGATCATGTTGGCCTGCATCCTGGGACGAGCTGCCGCGGTGTTTCCCATGAGTTTTTTGTCCAATGGGATCAAGTGCCTGGGCGATGGATGACGATGTTGGGGATTGATCTTGGCCAAGAGGTTTTTCAGATGTCTAGCTATACAAGTGGAGATTTATAGGAATTACTGGGAATAGAAATTAGCGATGGGGATAGAAATTGGGGGAATGGGTATTAATGAGGATTACCAGGGACTATTTTAAATAGTTATAGTCTAGTCATGGGTAATCCGCTGGTTATGTGGGGATTTAACTGGGGGTGAACCTGGGTGAACATGCATAATTAAACATCAACTATTTTGATGCGCAAATCAGGGATTTCCACAGTTTTGACCAATATTTTATGAACTTGTTTGTTTGAACGTACCCTCAAATCCAACGATGCTTCATCATTTTGGCCACCTAAAATTGCCATTAATGAATCGTTGTGTGCAAATATCCATGATTCATTCGGGATCAATCACCGGGTTTCTTGTGAAAAAAACATGGCAAGAATCCCTCTTGTTGATGGCAACATCTGGCATCCTGGAGAAACCCTCCGGTCACCAATCCCATTTCTGGATGATCCTGCGCCTTGAAAGCTGTTCTTTCAGGTGGCTTGTGAGCAAGCACGTGCCTGCGGAGAAACAACACTACATCAGCTTCAAACATCAGGTGGCGGTAGAAAAGAGTCAGTGGGTCCCAGGCCATTTCACTGTATTTTTGGGGCCAATGAACTTGTATACCCCAGATATATGGGTTATACTTGGCGAAGAAATTCCCATTTATTAAATGGATAATACCCCCAGTTATATGGAATATCTCTGATTATACATGGGTTGTCTCTGGGTTATAAACCAGTTACCAAGTGGGATGCACATCCAAGTATAGGGACTCTACAGGGCTTATAAATCACTAATTAACAGGGATGCGCATCCAAATCATTCAAATAAGTCTGCTTAGTCCATGT
>Ga0126342_10007675_pt1 | contig 19298 bp, 18 predicted proteins | sample Cyp1metagenome_FD_92528 | JGI IMG/M metagenome (GOLD analysis project Ga0126342, IMG submission 92528) | Coral microbial communities from Lord Howe Island, Old Settlement Bay, Australia - Cyphastrea 1 metagenome | ecosystem: Host-associated > Invertebrates > Cnidaria > Coral ... | reverse complement strand
TAACCCGTGTTCAACCCATGTTCAACCCGTGATTTACCCGTGTGCACCCATGATATAAACATGGGTTGGAACCCCTTGGAACTGGTGAACATATAATATGTTTTTGTTGTGTGTTGGGCTTGTCTTTGGGCGTCGATGACCAGTAGACTGGACAGAAATGCAACACTTTTTGAGGACCCACCACATTAATAAAATCAGAGCATTTGGGGGCATGGTCTTGAAATTTGTGGAAATAGAAAAACCTTGGGTTTTGTTTTGAAACCCTGGGTTTTAAGTGCCGCCCTGCGAATTTTGCGGGTTCGGAGGGTCAAGGTATATATACACAATATGACACTGGATATATGACAGATATGATATCTGACATATGATATTTATATATATATATAATATAATATATTGTTGAATACATAGTGCTGAATACATAAGATTGTGTAATGAATACATATATTATATGCTTTTATAATATATTGAATTATACATCATACATTATAATACGCATCTCAGGTGGCTTTTCTCTAAGTCTGACGGTCAAAGTGCAGGTCCTGCTGTCCTTGCGGTGGCGGACCGCGCTGGCAGCGAGCCATCCTGAGATCTCAACGGAGCTTTGAAGGGCAGCGAAAGACGCGACCCAAAAGACGGTGTGCGAAGGGAAACACCTGGGCAAAAACCTGGGCAAAAACCTGGGCAAACTTGGGATTTCAACCATCTTTGCGATGTGATTTGTTCATATTTGTTCATGTGGATTTTAATGGGATTTTAATAGGATTTCATAGATTTTCTATGGGATTCTTTCACATTTATTTTTTTGAATTCCCTTTTGGGTTTTTTAAGAGGAGGTTTTTGTTTGTCAAAACGGAATGTTCCGATGAGGATCTGAGCAGACCAGAAATTGGTGGTGTTTGTCCAGAAATTTGGTCCAGAAATGGTCGATTGATACCATAGAAAATGGCTGGAAAATAGACCAACCACGGCTGGATTTTTGGGCATCTGATATTTATGGAGGATTTAGCCCTTTTTAAAAAAAATGGTGATTTTCCATATGTGAAATGACGGGATAGGGTACTTGCTGGGAATTTTACCATCGAAGTTAGGTGGTTGTGCTGAGGTGAAGATCCATTTTGGTCATATCCAAGCGAAAATTGAGCAAATCCCACAGAAGTCAGATAGAAGTTTGATGTTGGCAATTCCATGCACAGGAGTTATATCTTCCAACTGAGCTAAGTAAGGAACAGAGGCCCCGCCTTGTAGGGTGTTAGTCTAGGTACGTGATGGTATAATGCTGATCTGCTTGGTGGTTTCAAGCATGGCTTTTATTTTCCATAATATATGGGTTGTCATCCGAAACCCATTGACGAACTCCATCATTTTTCAAGATGCTTAAAACCACCAACCAGATATAGAAGTTTGATGTTGGCAAGTCCATTAGCATCTCCCCTTTCGCTACCTGGTTGAACATCGAACTGTTTGATGTGGTTTCTCATTGATGAATGGTCCTCACTTCGGGGAACATCTTCCAAAATCCAGCCCGGCAACCTGAAAATTCCGACTGAATCCGACTGCATTGATGATCATTTATTCATAATTTCATATCTATGTGATTGCTGGGTTTATATAAAGGATCTTAAATGTTGTTAGTCAGCCATATTTGAGATGAAAATTCCCAACGATGATGAGCATAGTTCTTGCGAGTGTGAAACCACCAACGGCTTCTGAAACTTCTATTACATCATATGTTCATGAGTTATACATAGTTATATTAGCTTCATTTTTTTCAGAAACTGCGAGGTTTCATGTTGAATTCATGAAGTCACCAGCGACTTAGCAGAACTTAGCCAATACCAAAGCTGTTCGGTTCCAGCTGACAACAAGTTTTCATGGAGGTGCAAGGTCCAAGTCCAGGAATCGCATTTTCATCGTCCCCATACGAGCTTTTTTTTTGGGGCCTTTCAGTGATGGGAATGTTGGTTTAGATACACCCCATGAAAACTATAGTTATTTGATGTTATTTGCGTATAAGCCATATATTTATTGGAGTTATAGCTATGTTATAAACCAAAACTATAAATAAGATGTTATTTGCGTATCATAAACCATGGCTATTGGTTCTGTTCACCAACTTCGCGATTTCGTAAACGGGGGCCCCACAATGTACTAAACTTCCAAGCTTCCAGTTCCAGGTGCGTCCCATTCCAAACAGTTTTTTGGGAGGTGAATGGTTCGGAGTTCGTAGACTCTAAGGTTAGCCATGTTTGAGGAACAGCCTCCCGGAAACTGGATTATTTTGGACCCGAACCCGCACCATGGATCCTGGGTTTGAAACAGTAAGACACCAGTCCAGTCCCAATGTTTGATGGTTGATTCCCGTTAAATCCCAATTTTTTGATGGTTAGATCATGTCAACATCCTGTTTTTTCCCCTCAAACCAGCCCCCCAAATCCACGCTTCTTGCGCGCTGCGTTCAGCGCACGCCGCAAGCGCACCTCGATGATGGACCCTGAAGCAGAAGCTCGAGGTCCGATGTCAGAAATGGTATAGAAAGGGGTGAATGATTAGGATATACCCTCTGGTTCATTTCAGGGTCACTTTACATGAATCATTGGAATCATCAATAATTTTTACCTACCCTCTGGTTATTTAACATTCATGGAAAAAACATGCCTATTTTGATGATTTATGATGATTTACTTATTATACAGAAATACTGGTTGGTGGTTGGTGGTTTGGAACATTTTTTATTTTTCCATATATTGGAAATAATGATCCCTACTGACTTTCATATTTTTAAGATGGTTAACACCACCAACCAGCATATGATTTTCCAGCCAGCTACGTGAAATCACCAAAGGGCGACTGAATACCCTCCGGATCCCTCCGTTTTGTAGATGAGTTTTCCCAGCAAGAAAAAACGCCATTAGGTTCGGGGACTTGCCAGCCACGTTTGTTCTAGGGATATAATGGGGATAAAGTACATAGAGATATCATGTTATAACATGTTATAACAATCATCTTACTAGTTGTATTTTAAACTGATGTGGAAAACTGGATTCTTTTCCTAAGACTTTTCCCCATGGGTTTCTACATCTATGTTAGTTTTCCCAGGGTAATTGAATATGATTTGAATATGTTTATGGGGTGTTTGGTGTTTCTGGACATATTATGAGTGATATGATCATAGAATAAATATAGTAGGATATAGTAGTGATACATCGGGGTACGGTATATAATATATATATATACATATATATTATACTGTATAGAGAGAGAGGGATATCATGGAGGTATAATGGGATAAATATGATTATTCTTTCAATTTTAGTATGATGAATATGATGAATACAATTTATTGCTACTGCCAGTACACTTATTATTTCTATTATCACGATAGTTCAGCCAAACTGATGCACTGGGAAAAGCAGTTACAAGCCTATTGGTTGACCTATAGGGAAACACAATAACTGCATTACTTGCTGAAAGCTAATGGCTACTTGATTACTTGTCCATACGATACGTTCTCATGTTTTTGGCTGTCATGCTGGTGCCGATGATTTAACATTCCTCTCGACTATCTACTGTACTTGCCCCTGCAGGCCTCCTGCATACCAGGATAACATGTTACATGCAACAAAGCAACATGGCTATCAGCTTGAGGTTGCCATACCTTTCCCAATTGTTGGCTTCTCATTTGGGTATCCCAGATATCATAGCTATTTCTATGTAAACAAACCAAATATGCAAATACACATCCATAAACATCCACACTATTTATAGCCATCCACATACACATTAAGTATACACACATTGAATTATTGGAAACCTAGCAGCTTAGGACCCTAGCACCCTTTGAACGAAGACAAAACACTTGTACAAGGTGTTGCCCCTCACTTATAAGTTGATTTATACACCAACACACTAATTTGATCTATTTTCCATACACCCAACAGTTATAGATTAGGTCTTATAAACAAACTTAGCTAAAATTCCTTTTTTTTTTGTGTTGGGTAAATCAATCACCAGATATTTCTTGGTTTCCCTATAAATCCCAAATTGTGTCTGTGAAATCACCATATTTTTTCCCAGTTGGGTAGCAGCTTTCACCAGATATTTCTCTAAGCTTCCCCATTTATGGCACCTCGACCCTGCAACTACCCCCCAAAAAATAACGAAAAATGGTCAAAGTCCTAATTCATTATTGGGTTATAACATGTTATAACACCATTTTTCATTATTGGGTTATAACACCATTTTTAAGGCCAAAAGTACTAGTTCATTATCGGGTATGTTCATGGAGGTAAAGTGCCCATGATTTTTCAAGATGGGCACATTGCACCACCAACCAGATATATTATTAGATCAGGTATTAATCACTAATAACCACTAATAACCACTATTAATCACAATAAAAACCATGGATACCCTCTGGTAATCTCTGGTAAACATACCAAAAACTATGGAGAATCACAACTTTTCATGGGACAATCCACCATATGTTGGGGGTAAACCATGGGTTTAGCCAGGTGACCCGACGTCAGCTCCGACGTCGACCTCGAAGCTGGAGCTGCCCACGGTGAGTCTGGTGATTTTGGCCACCTTAGCCTCGGTCTTCGCGGCTCGGTGGCGTCAAAAACCGGGTGGAACCGGGTGACGTTTTTGGGGGTGACATGCTGAAGAATTCTGCTTAGTGTTACGTAAGGTTACCATGATCTATTATCTATAATAATATATATATATATTCTAAGATGATATTACATATTAATGTAATACTGGTTTTCTAAATACTGATTTTGCATAGATCATCGATGATAATAGATCATGGTAACCTTACGTAACTGGTATCTACTGGTATCTAAACCATGATCTGTTTTACGCTCCTGCAAGGATCTACATGGATTCCTCACGGATCCACGGATCCCGGTATGCGCCAAGGGTAAAGCCACTGGAAGCCATCTGGATATGCACTGGACATGAAATTCTGCATCAACCGATCCTGAAAGTGCGAAAAAAAATGAGAGATGTGAACTTTGGGCTGATTCTTCTTGGGTTGGATGTGACATGTTGATTTTTTGGGGCTGAATTTTGGGTTGACAGATGTGAAGACTTGATGAACACTTGAGATTAAAGGTGCAAGAAGGGTTGAAATTTGGTCTAAGACGAGGTTTCATGTTGGGGAAGATGATGCTTTGACTGGGATTCAAAAAAGATTGAACATTGGTTGAATGACGGGTTCAAAAAAGACCAAAACCCAGACAAAAGAAGTTGGTAAGGGCATATTGATATACGGGTTATATATATAAATAATGATATATTACATTGCGATATATTGTATGGTTCAATATCCGGTTGGTGGGATATATACCCGTATATTATATACAACATATATATGTATATATATAGTGCCGTTGATTTGTCTCAACATGTCTCAAAACATGGATAAAACACCCAGGAAAAAGTAGAACATGAACATGAGAATAAGTCAGGGTAATGGGGTTCCAAATTTTGAGGCATCCTATGGTTTCTTGGAGCCTGTATACATTGTGGTCCATTCATAAGACCCATTTCAGGGGGTCGAGTCGAAATCCGGAATCCCAGGTCGTTTCTGGTGGTCAATGCCATTCATGTCATATAGGTAAATATGAAGGTGTCCTGAAATAGGGGTACCCCATGGTACCCCTAGTTATCATCCATTGATAGATGGATTTTCCCTAACAAAAACCATCCAGCGAGCTTGGGGTATCTCCATTTATGGAAAGCCGAATAATATTCCACCGTGGAGCGGGGTGCTGCAACTTGTCACCGAGGCGCTGTACAAGTTGCAAAGTGTGCTGGTGCCGTTGACTCTGGCCATTGGTTTTGCACAGCTCTTCCAACCAGTGCCGAACCCAGATTCCATGTCTCTTTTTTTGGGAGGAAACATTAAGACACAATTCGTTAGCTCAAATCTATATCTTAAACATGTTCCATGCAAAATTTGATGATAGTTCATCCTTGCAAAGATACGGTAGCAATCATTGAGATAGGTTCAACTGTTATAGGATGTTTTTATATAAGGATTGTTGGGCTTAGGTGCGTATCTGACAGGAACATTGGAATATGAAGGCTGGGTAAACCCTTTGGTGATTCGGTAGTTCCTATGTTGATCGAGAAACACGTTACGTTTCTAAAAAAAGTTTAGCATAGGATGAACTATAACTATTTCGCATGGCACGTGTTTACTATGATACATATAATGATGTGTGTATAACATATATACATGTTAGTCATACAATGTTTAAATCCCATTGTTTGGTAGAGTACCGGAAGTTACATACAATACACGCCATAGACACCATCCACGCTGGAAGCTAAGACTCCCAATGGACCATATCTAAATCCATCGATGGTTTTGCAGCCAGATCATGTTTCTTTACCAGTTTTCCAGCCAACAATGTTTACCAGGACTATTTTGTCATCAGTTTATTCAATGTTATTCACTGGTAAACATTAATGATCTGGCTGAAAATGATACATGATCAATTTTATGAACATTACCAGTTCAATTATTCACTTTGTAAATCCATGCAATTCATGACCCATCAAAATACCCTCTGGTAAACTAACATAGCTATGGAAAATGGCCATTTATAGTGAGTTTTCCCATTAAAAAAGGTGATTTTCCCATCAGTTATGTGAACGTTTACCAGAGGGTATTCATCAATTTGAACATTCCAAGAAAATCCCCATGGTAATTCATGACCACGCCGCAGATGGTTTGTTGGCTCTCTCGACTGCCAAGCAATCTCTGGAGGTGTGTCAGGCGCGCTGGAACAATGGGGAGACATTGGAGATCACCATGGCTTTGAATACTAACCACATTTGGTCTAGTGGTTGATTTACCCTCTGGTTATGACTAACAGTTCGCCATGGTATAGATGGCCCATAGAAATAGATGGTTTACCGAACTTAAAAATGGTGGATCTTTCCATGGTAATGTTAAACAACCAGATGGTAAAACAAATGGGGATACATGGGGCTAATAATGGTGAGCAATTGATATTGATTCAATCAATATGGGATGTATACCTGGTTGGTGGTTTGGAACATGAATTTTATTTTTCCATTCAATTGGGAATTTCATAATCCCAACTGACGAACTCATATTTTTCAGAGGGGTAGGTATACCACCAACCAGACCACGTTTGGTCTAGTGGTAGATTTACAACAAGGCCCCAGATACCATCCTCATGTCCCCACAAAGATGGCTACTTTAGCCATCAAATAATGGGTCGTTTGAGTGGTGTGATAGATCTACAAGACATCTGAAAAGTGGTCAAGATTCCCTGAAATATGTTATTTGATCATAGTTTATCCCCATAACATGATGATACTTCTATATATATATATATATATATATACATATACATATACATACACACATATACATATGTATATATATATATATATATATCACCATTTTCCATGGGGCGCCACCACCAGGTGGCTTTTGAAATGCCGCCGTGCGCCGCGCCCTGCCGACGGCGGAGAGATCTCGCTGGGCGCCGCGCAGGCGGCGAGATCGGCGGACGGTGCAGCCTTTTTGGGCGCAGAGAGATCGCCCAGCAGCGTGGAGTCATGGTGGGGAGATAGTGATGAATTATGATTAATGATGATTATATAATGATCATTGTTATATGATTAATGATGGTTAAGAATGATGATGGATTATATAATATTATGGGCCAAGACATACTCACGTAAAGCCAACATTGATGATTAATGATGCTTAGTATATTTTAGGTGTTTTCAGAATAACATAAGATATGGGTTATAAAATATGGGTTGTAAGATATGGGTGAAGAATGATATTGATAAACCATCCCCTTAAAATCTCCACAAATCGTCATAAAGGGATGTCACTATGTGACGGGATGATGCTCGAGGAAGTGACGTTCAGCTAAATGTAAAAGAATCTACCCTCTGGTAAACTAACGAACTGGAACATCACCATGCTATTAATGGGTAAATCAACTATTTCAACTGGGCCATTTTCAATAGCTATGTTAGTTTACCAGAGGGTAACAGATAATGGGAAGCCCTGGCTGCCATAAACAAGATGAGCATTTTTGAATGGTAAACATGGCAACCATAAAATAAATGATTACTTGGGGATGGTTTAGGATTTAGGGTTTACCACCATGAAGGTTGATAGTGGTTGATCATGCTTAATAAGCTCCAGATAAATGAGTTAACATGATGCTCGATGATGATGAACCCCATCCCCTTGATTAATTAATATTAATCGTGGTCCCACACATGTGTTTTTATTCACTACATGGTGATTTGGGGGTGTTTAATATTAGGGGAAGAGGGATATGATTATTGAAGTTATTCCAAGTTAATGGCCCCAGTTGTGGATTCACGTTTTTTTTTGGGATAAGTGTTATCTTTAAGATAAGCAAATTTGTTCCAAAATTGGCAGAGACACCAAAATTGTCGTTTTGATAGGAAACAACATTATAGCTGGAAATAGCTAATGGGAACATAAATAATAGGGAATATGATATGACACTTTCTGATGGAACATCATATCTAGAATCTAGACCTTACCACCGATCAATAAATGATGACCATTAAAACCAACCAGAATGGATCTAAATGGCAATGCGGATTATTTATAAAATGAACAATCGTCCAAAGTGGAGATTTGTAAATGGGAGACTCTACAATGTGGGCCCCCCAAACGTGATGTGGATGTTGGTTTCGATTCACCCCATGAATACTAAAGTTATTTGTGTATCATGAACCATAGTGAACTTTGAGTTATTCGCACCAACTTAGCTTTCGTAAACGCGGGCTCCAGGCTCCACATTATAGAAAATCATTCAAGTTTTGGGCATGAATATGGAGAAACCAATGACCCTGCACCGAGGTGGAAAACGCTAGTTCCCCTTCTGGTTTATCAGGTGTTCAAGGCAAGGCTTATATCCTTCACCGGTCGTTAGATTATGTCAGATTTATCTTTGGTTGGTGGTTTGGAACATTTTTTACCTTTCCATATATTGGGAATAATCATCCCAACTGACGAACTCCATCATTTTTCAGAGGGGTAGGCGAAAAACCACCAACCACTTTGGATATCTTGGGGCGCAGTGTAGAAGTGATGATGTCAGATTTCATCTTTGGATGGATGTGTGGGTTTACACCAAAAGGGTTGCTTTTCAGGCTAGTTTCCCATTGGCGGCAAGAATTCGATCTTCGGTGTTGGAAGTTACAACTAAAGACTTCCAATGTGCGCCGCGCCGGTTACGAGTTGGTTTATAAACCTCATAACTACAGTTGTAAGTATCACAAACCAAATTTGATTGGAGTCATAAACCAAATTAGCAATCTAGTTGCCCCATTTTGTAGATTTGCCATCTGGTTATTTAACATAGCCATGGAAAGATCCACCATTTTTAAGTTCGGTAAACCATCTATTTCTATGGACCATCTATACCATGGCGAACTGTTAGTCATAACCAGAGGGTAAACCCCAAATATCCCCTGACCCTGGATGAGCGATACCCAGCTTTCATCACAGGGGAGCCAAGGTATGGTCTCTGCTGGTACAGCTTCATTGGTTGAGGAGGTCGTAGTGCTGTGGTCTCCAAGCTCATTGAGGTTCCCGGGAAGGTAGAGGAGAGCAGGAAGCAAAATCACAGAAAATAACGAAGATTTCGGTGTTTGAGAATGAGGTATATGCAAATAACCAGGTTTGTAGAGAACATGGTGATAAACCAATTAACCAGTGGATCTAGGGTAGCCTGTTTATGTGACCAAGCCATTTCAGATTGATGAACTATGTATTCCTCATCCAGATCAGATAGGGTGGACATATTTTTCCGGGAAAACCACTCCTAGCGGTTCGGAAAATTCCAAGAAAAGTTCCACCATGAAAGCAGTAACCCCTTTTTTAGCCGTTTGTCCCATAGAAAACATGTGGATTTTCCTGCTTGTGCAGGAATGAGTCAAAGAGACAGGCACTTTGTAGACGACTGCAGCTTTGGGGCCAAGGCTTATGGGACTCTCGGCACGCCTATGGAGAAAGGAACTCAACCCCCAGATGAATTTCCCATTCTTTGCAGGATTTCCCGCTACCAGTTTGCATTACTTCAAGATATTTCAAGATCATTTGTTGAAAACCATAATTTTCTTTTATAGGTAATCACTATCATTTTATATTACCATATGATTACCTATGTGATTACCTATGTGATTACCTATGTGATTACCTATGTGATTACCTATGTGATTACCTATGTGATTACCTATGTGATTACCATTTATATGGCTAGCGATCAATATCTTAAAATACGTTTTTTTTGGAGGATGAGCATCCACGAATCCAAGCTATTTTGATTTCAAGGATTGCATGATTTTGACCCATCCCAAGGTCATTCCATTCGTGGATATTCACCATAAAACTGGTCTGTTTGCATCGCACTGTTTGAGTAGCAGGGAGTATGAAAAGGGACCACCCCTTGATTCTCTTTTAGTAATCCCATCCCCCCAATATTAAACATTTTTTTCACACCTATAGAAACCATGAGATGAAATCACATAGGTAATCAGAATATTCCATATTAGACCATGTACTAATCAGTTCATATTAAACTATAGATACTAGTTCCCATTCAGCAAGTGTTTTTTATTTGAACTGATGGGATTCTTTGACCGTCCATAGGGTGGAGCAAGCACTAGGGATCGTTCGATGGGATTGAGATGATAATGTACATTTGGGACTGATACCACAACTATATACCTATGGAATCCTGGTAGGATACCTTTGGTGATTTCACATAGCTATGAAGAAATCCCATATTTGACAGATTATCTAAGTTGAACATGGATGAGTTTCACAGATGTTCCCATTCATCAAGGGTGTCTTCAATGCCACAATGAATATCAATGGTTATCCATCAAACATCCATTGATTCCCAATGATTATCCGTGAATTTGCTTCTGCACGCTGCCATCCATTCTTTGTTGGGTACAGAAGAATGGCCCGAGTTATACCAGGGATAAGTCAGTGAAATCACCCCAGTTATGGAATGATAACCCCACAGAAATACCCTCTGGTGATTTAAGTTAGCTATTGAAAGTTGCCATTTATAGTTGATGTCCCTATACCAGAGGGTAACCATTTATCCCCCCAAAAAAATCTGGTGTTTCGGACCTTATTTATTGCACCGTCCCAAGGACATTGTCGCCGTGTTGCTGTGCACTGCCTTCCTAATTGGCCTGCTGATCTTATTCGTGTGGTGCCTTGCCTAGGTCAGAATCTTACATGGGTACTTTAATCCTGTAATTAGTGTTTCGGTATTAATGGGAATATCTACTAACCAGCAAAGAACTTAATTTTTTGCAGGGTATCTAAGATGGCAATGTTGCAATGTGACGTCGTTTCGGCAGCCGAACTTTCATGGAACAATTCATCATACCATACCAGATTCTTCTGGGAGACATAAATTTGGATCACAACTGGATTGGACATTCAGAGTCTCCAAACTCTTGAAAACCTGAGGGGGGGGTTGTAAAAACGTTGGCAAATTTGTGACACAAACGAGAAACAAAAACATGGAGCCTATGGGATATAGTATGATTTATGCAGATTTTGTCTCAAATGGTGAATCGAGTTGGCCTCTTTTGGGGGGGTTGGAAGCTCCCGTCCAAGCGCTTCCAAACCGTACGGAAAGAAGTTTGGCTAAAGTTCGATGAGGTTTTAAACATCTTTAAACTGGTTGGTGGTTTGGAACATGAATTTTATTTGTCCATAATATATGGGATATATAATCCTTCCCATTGACCTGTTTCAGAGGGGTAAGGATACCACCAACCAGTTAAACCATTAGTAGTTCTGCCTCAACCGTGACACTTTCATCGGTGGTTCTTCTTCTTTTTGCTGACTTGGAATTGGTTATAGCGCTGCATTTGATGTGCCAGGATTTGCCAGGATATACCAGGATTGGAAGACCAGAAAGAAGATTTTCTACCAACGAGACCCGGGAGGTTTTTCGAAAGTGTGAAACCGGTGGATGGGCCAGCGAAATCCTGCACCAGCTGATAGGTGGTTTATCCCATTATTAATATGGTTTCAACATGTTTCAACCATCCAAGGTGATGCAGGATTTCGCAACATTCCACAGTATGTGATGTTTTGTGATGTTATGTGCGTGCTACAGAGAAAAAGTTGCCTGAAGGCAAGGTATGGTTTGACATAGATACCCACTCTTAGCAAGCCTTGGCAAAAAAATGCAAAAAGTTAAAAGGGTCAACTAAGTTGAAACTACATGATAAACTTTACCGTATACAGTCGATTGCATGAATAGGTCACAGCTATTTAGGCCCCTGATTTTTGCTACGGGGAAAACCCACAGGCCGAATCCTCAGGAGAGTTAATCCTCGGATGCAGGGGATGATTTTTATCACTTGGGACCACAACATTTTGGGCTGCTGAATTATTGGATTGGACTATTACGTGTTATGTTAAGTTATGTTATTAGAATTTATTAGAATTTATTTGAATTTATACGAGTTCATCATAAGCATGGGTGAGATGCAATGTCTATTAGAGAATATAGATAATCATGTAATAATTTCAACCCTGGATTAATAACCCCAAACGGCTGTTTAATTGGAAGGGTACCATTTGAGTATGAGATGACATCACTATTGGAGGGCCCCGATGGCTTAATTTAATAAACCATGGTTTATATCCAGGGTTGAATCCAGGGTTGACATTACCCTCTGGTAAACGTTTACATAACTATGGAAAATCATCGAAAATCACCATCTTTAATGGGTAAATCAACTATTTCTATGGCAATTTTCAAGTTCGCAAACTCTTTGTTTACCAGGCCGGGTATATTAATCTGGTTGGTGGTTTCAAACATGGCTTTGATTTTCCATGATATATGGGATAATCCTTCCCATTGACAAATAATTTTTCAAGATTGTTAAGCCACCAACCAGTGATATAATTCCATATACTCACTCCATCACTCCATCCTGCCGGGGCCTCTGCAGCTCACCCTGCAGCTCGCTCGATTGTCAGTTTTTTGAGGTCCATGGTGCAGGCCTTTCAACATTTTGATTTCACAAAATACAAGATTCTTGGAGATTTGCTCGTGCCAGGTGGTGCCAGGGTCAACATGGATCCCAAAATCCAAAAATGGGGATTTTACTGTAGTTTACCATCAGGAAAATTGGGGGTTTAACTGTTTTAACCATGATGTCTTCATGCGATTTAAGCAACCAATGATTGAACCAATGAAGGATTTGTTCTGGCTAGGCTTCAAAGAAAGGGAAAGCCCGGCTTTGAATGGCAGTTTGCATTAAAAAAAAAAAAACGTGATGAACACGATGAGCCAACAAATGTAGTGAACCCTATTTTCAGACCAACAAATACATCTGGAGGTGAATGGAGAGAGCTGTCTTGGTGGGAATCATTGGGTTAACGCAGGGCCTCCTGCACATATGCTGTGAAGATATATGGCCTTCAAATCATAAAAGGGTCTTCCATTTTATGATATTAGTCAATTCTTCCGGGTTCTAAGCAGTTGTCCTTGTCATCTCCTCCAAGTCCATGAGTCTAGATTTTGAAGGACCTAGATTTTCAGCCTCACTCTGTCTCCCTTGATAGTTGCAGGACAAAAAGGATGTGCATTGAATAACTCTAAATAGATGAATGGCTTTTAGACATCAATGTTCTGTAAATACCTTGCCTAATATATATATATATGCATTAAACATGCCACATGTTCAAGAGCTTTCCAGCATTTTCAAGCTAAAGTTATCTAAATCTATCTAAAATTCATAATTATTGGCAGCTACTGCTTGAATTTTCATGATTGGCCATTGCCCGGGCTGCCGTGATGAGCATTCCCTGAGGAATTCCTACAAAATCACCAGCTTTTTGGCGTGGCTAAAGCGCCATGGCGTTGCGACTTGGCGCTGGTGATGACAACTTTCCGTAGGAAAGCCTTTTTTGTTTCCCAGGGCAATCTACATGGGATAGATGTTGCCAGATTTTTTGCGATTTTGGTGGTTACAGTAGGTAATGTTAGTTATACTATTATCCCAATATATACCTGTTGGGGATGGGTTTATAAGTTATCATAACCCACAAAAAAACATGTACTTGGCCAGTTTGGGCAACATTTAAGCAGGGAAACTGCTGGGTGTAGGAACACATTAGTGAAACGTTTGGGTATGTGTCATCAGGTACTAGTTTGTCAGCTTACAACATAGATTATAGTTACGAAATTGTACAGGATACAAACATATGGTGTACTTTACTAGTTTTTATCCAAATTCAAACAATTCTGTAGCAGTTATAGGCAACATTCTAGACACAACTTTACTGCATCTCTCACGGAAGAGATCGTGGCAGGTGGTCACAAAATTAATGGTTTTGTTCCAGAAGATGAGTTCTGAAGCCCTAGAATTCTCCATGGTTTTGGGAGTTGAAACCACCTACAATGTGGGGCCGCCGTTTGATAGCTAGATTGGTTTAGATTCCATCCATTAAATATAGTTATTTGCGTATCATAAACCATAGTTATTGGAGTTATAAAACAACTTAGCTATCGTTTTTGGGGGCCCCAGACTGTAGTGTTATTTCCAACACTGTATCATGATTATTCATGTTTCTTCGTTGATACCCCCCCTTCATGGTTTCTTTGCTGGTTGAATTTCCTCTTATTCAAACAAGGTGGTGCCTCCCCCCCGTTGCGTTTGTTCGTTTATAACCCCCATTAACTACTTGGTGGCTCATCCCACTTAGTAAGTGGGTTATAACCCCAGTTATAAGTGGATTAACCCTACTTATCCCATTTATAACTGGGTTTATAACTCACTTACGATTCGTGGGATGAGCCACCAAGTAGATATGTTTGCCATAAACCCTAGGACTCTGGAACTTGGCCGTCCCCGGAGCCTGAGCAGCCTGAGCTGTCACAACGATAGGAGATCTTACGTTCAAGTTACGTAAGATACGTTGGAAACAATGACCGTAATAGTTGGTACTATATTTCTACCAATAGTGAATATTAGTGGAATAGTATTACAATACCAACTATAATAGTATTAGTGGAATAGTAATAGGGAATATGTTTGCAGTCACGCGGGTAAAACAATGTCATAAACCACCCTATGCCGGGAATGGTAAAAATACAACCTCTCAAAATGGTGATGACTGGGGAATGGTTTATGACATTGTTTTACCCACATTACATTATGATCATTTCATGGCAAGCCTCATATTACTCATATTTAAAGCTCATAAATCATATAAATCATTCTCCTTAAGTTGCCTCATCTCCAGATATAATGCATTCGGAAAAAGAATACGGAGTTTTCTCTGTTTGGTGGTTTGGAACATTTTTATGTTTCCATATATCGGGAATAATCATCATCCCAACTGACGAACTCACATTTTGCAGAGGGGTAGGTATACCACCAACCAGATTATTATTAACCATCATTAACCATATAATAACCATATTAACCATTATTAACAGTATATTAACTACATCTTAAAACCACCAACGAGTTCTTGAAATCTGGATGTGGACATCCCATGAACAAATGATGGATGGCAACTTTTCTGAGAAAAAAATCATCATGGGATGCCATGGATTTCATATGATTTCCACATGGGATATATTAATGTTAAGTTTACCTTCCGGTAAACGTTGACATAACGATGGAAAATCACCACCCATTTTTTGTATCGGTAATTCAACTATTTAACGACTGGGCCATGACATAACTATGGAAAATCACCATTTTTTATTGGCTAATTCAATGTAATTCAACTATTTCTATGGCTATGGGTAATTTAATGGGTAAATCCATGTAAATCCATGTAAATCCACTATAAATCACCATGTTCAATAGTTTTTGGTATGTTTACCAGGCCGGGTACATTTCTCTAACAAATTCGTTCGGAACTCCCATGCGGCGGTCGCCGAGGACATCAGCAAAATGGACTGGTCCAGTATCTGGAATACCTTCAGAGGACAACTTTTGGATACACTGAACGCCACTTGTCAGACTCACAAAAATAAAGGGATATGATTTATGATATGATATATATATGTAGTATTTATAGACATTTTGCATTCTCAAGCAAAATGCGTGTTTTTTTGGCTGATTTGATGGGGATTTACGACATGACATGATGGCAACATCCTTGGAACCCCAACAGGCACCCCAACAGGCTGGCAAGGGGCGGATCAAAGAGGCAAATCAGCTCGGATATGTTGGCCCTTTTAAATGCTACCATTAAACTACCATCAATATAGTTAACTACCATAGTTGATTATCAGTTAATATTATTAACTATTCATCTGGTTGGTGGTGACTGGAACATGTTTATGACGTTCCATCCATATATATATATATATTGGGAATGTCATCATCCCAACTGACGAAGTCCATCATTTTTCAGAGGGGTTGGCTATACCACCAACCAGATATGGTGTATAGTGTTTTTGGCCCTTTTAAATATTTTAAATGCTACTGTTAAATAGGGAAAATGATTCTGAACATGATGATTAAATATATGTTTAACCAATGGATATCAAGAAATTTAGAGGTCCCCTATTATCAGACCTGAGGCCTTATCTGAATCTGAGTACCTGAGGCCATGATCGCATTTTCGGAGGGCATCATCCTGACGGCCCTGATGTTCTTCTTCTGCCTCTATGCCTTGTTGCCAAGCGCAAAGACCAGGAGCTAGTGGCAGGTGAGTTTGTTGGTTTAGATGGTTTCCACATGAATAACTATAATGGTAAAAGAATGTCATAAACCATCCCCCAGTCATCACCATAAATGGGTGGTTTTTTCACGATTCCCAGTCATCGCTGGTTTACGACATTGTTTTACCCTATTGAATGTTATGGGGATGTTATTTGCGTATCGTGGTTTACCATAGGTATTGGAGTTCAAATCGACCAATTTCGCTATCAAAAAAGGGGCCCGTTTAACCATGTGGTGAATCAAAGTGACCCCCTAAAGGGTGGCATGGCCCGTGACATGCGAGCAAATCGATGATAAAAACACCTGGTTGGTGGTGACTGGAACCATGGAATTTTATGACTTCCCATATACTGCATTGGGAATTTCATCATCCCAACTGACGAACTCATATTTTTCAGAGGGGTAGGTATACCACCAACCAGGTTTTTATTTCAGGATTTGTGGGTGTATTTTTGGAGGAACATCATCTAGGAGAATCCGAAAAACCGAAAAAACTCTTTAGTGGGAGAAAACTCTCTTCGGCTTAACATGCTGGAAGTTGAAACATCCAAGCTCTTCTAGCAGGGTTTCCATTTCAAAACAAGAAGCTAGGAACTCAATATGTAGAGGTTTCCAGTTTGGGGTTTCAGGTTTTTTACTGTACCTCCTTTGTTTTTCCAAGTTGGTAGCCCTAGTTTCCAGATCTCTACCTAGAAACCTCCTTCCCCTGTTTGGTTGTTTCTGTCACTGTCGTACTGGACACGTTAGCAGTGGCAAATGGTTTTGAAGTGTTTTGAAAAGCAGAATCTCTTCAAATCTACCATTTCATGAACTTCATGTGCTTTCATGGTTTAATTTGCAACGTTCAACAGCCCAGTTTCAACTGACGCGAGGAGAAAAAAACACGGCATCAAGCACTTGATGCAGAGACTTGGACGCAGCGCAGCGGTATACCTACAGCACTCAGATGGGCTACATTTATTCGCTAGGAATAGGAATAGCTAGGATTATTTATAGAATATATGGGTATGGGTCAATACCTATTAATACCATATTTTTAGGGGGTTATTCACATCCATAAATCCCAGCTATTTTGATGTGAACTACAGGGGTACAAGGTTTTGACACACTGCCATATTGAATATAATATACCCTCTTGTTATTTAACGTAGCCATGGTATAGATGGCCCATAGAAATAGATGGTTTACCGAACTTAAAAATGGTGGATCTTTCCATGGCTATGTTAAATAACCAGAGGGTATATATTCACTACTTACCACGGGTATATCAACAGATGTGGCTTTGCGTGAACATAGGATATCAGCAAAAACCTGTGGTTTATCATAATGCTCCCAATCAAAATTGCCATTTGGGGGGTATAGCACATTTTCAGACGCACTCATATCTACTAGGTCAATCTTAGATGGGTAGAAACTAATCCCAACTAGTCTTTTGGTATCAATGGGAAGATCTACGTTCACCAGCAAAGAAATTCTTATTTTTTGCAGTGTATCTTTCAGATTGGCAATCAAACCACCAATTTGGGAATGGTAACCATACCACCTACAATGTGGGCCCCCAATTATAAGTTGGTTTATAAACCCAATTAAATATAGTCATAAGTTAGTCATAAGTTATCAAGTATCATAAACCATAGTTATTAGAGTTATTTGCACCAACTTAGTTTCAGATTGGCAATGTCTAGTAGTCCTGTTTGTCGAGAAATGATGCAATGGGAGACATCGGAGACTCATGGCGCTGGAATGGCGCCATGAAATCTGAAAATCGATCCTCGATACATGCCTTGTTTGGCTTTCCATGTCGAAAGCCAACAGTTACCTGGACATTTGTGTGTGGTCATGACCTTGTTTCCAGCGACAGGAAGGTAACTTATCATCATGATCCGATGGTTATTGAATGTTATTGATTCATATTGATTCAAGATTTTAAGGGATATTTTGGGATTCTAGTTTGTTCTATCAACCGTTGTTGATCAACCGATGTTGCTGCCAGGAGATATCTGCTCTGGAAAACCGTCTCCAGCGCTGTGATTGGCGCCGCTGTGGGCTTTTGTTTAGGGATCATGAAGGCAGGAGTTGGGGGGTATATTCGGGGTATAGCCTCCACTAGCATAGCTATGCAATAGCTATCAAAAATGGCCAAATTATACATGATTTACATTGATTTAGCTGTAAAAGTATAGTGATTTTCCACATATGTTAGTTTACCAGAGGGTATACATTCATGATTATTTGTTTTATTTTTTGTGTTTAATTGTTAGCTTCCACGACAACGCCGCATCAAAAAAAGGGAGGAGTGTCGCTCTACTGTACAAGGTTTCAGTATTAGTGGTTCTTCTATCAATTCTCGAATTGATCCATCGAAATGAAATGATGGGATGACCGTTCGCAAATCATGGTGTCTGCACAAATTATAGCGAGGACAGCCGAGGCAACGAGGCAGGTTGCAGGAATTAGCGAGGTCAGCCCTTAATTTGCTCATCAGAATTAGCCGACCTCGACGAGGTAGCCTTGCATTGGTT
>Ga0126342_10007674_pt1 | contig 19298 bp, 14 predicted proteins | sample Cyp1metagenome_FD_92528 | JGI IMG/M metagenome (GOLD analysis project Ga0126342, IMG submission 92528) | Coral microbial communities from Lord Howe Island, Old Settlement Bay, Australia - Cyphastrea 1 metagenome | ecosystem: Host-associated > Invertebrates > Cnidaria > Coral ... | reverse complement strand
TGTCGACCCTCCGGAGCCACAAATCATTGGAAAAACACAGTGAATCGCGACTTTCCTACCTTTTCGCGCATCTGTATCTTCTTTCTTCTGACTCTTTCTCTTCTACTCTTCTCTCTTCTAATCGTTCTCTTCTCTCTGCATCTTCCCTGCTCTGCTTTTCATCTGTCCATATTGTCGGAAGTTTGACTTCTAAACTTCCTTCGATTATCAATGGGGGACATGGGCTCATGGGGGGTACCCTTTGGGAGCTATCCAAACTGATGAATTTTATAAAGATTTTAATTAGAAATCGATCATTTGGGGAATAGTTGTTTTTTGAAATTTTCAGTGATGATAAAAAAAAAGGTAAAAAATAATTGGAATAAATAGAATTGGAAATAAAAATTGTTGGATAAAAAAATGGATTTCAGCACTGGTGGTTTTTTAATCGGGGGGGTTTATTAATCCTGGGGGACCACCTTTTTTTAAATTACATTTTTTGGGGGGGCAGAGGGGGTTGATTAATACCGCGGGGTTTATTAATCCTAACTTGACATTATTGGGAATTTCATCATCCCAACTGACTATTAGCAATGTAAAAATCAATAACAATAACTATTAATAATGATTGTTATAAAGCTGTTTTTCAGAGGGGTTAAAACCACCAACCAGTTGGTGGTTTGGAACATGAATGGATTATTTTATCCATTCAGTTGGGAAATTTATCATCCCAACTGACTTTCATATTTTTCAGAGGGGTTGAAACCACCACCCAGAAATAGTAGTAGTTATTGACAAGTGATATGACCATAATTATAGTAATAATCATCAATAGCTGATATATACATATATATATATACACATTACAAAATTAATAACTGATCATCCCACTTAATAACTGGTTAGTAATCAATAGTAATCATAGTTATACACCACATGTATATATATATATACATATACGGTACAACGGTATAACCCACTTAGGGGACTTAATAACCAGGGTTATTGAATCAACAGTAATCATACCACCGTGCTGTGTGAGCCCAATCCCCAGTTCTTGTACGCCCCGGGACATCGCGCCTTGCAGATGGGGAGCCAGACAGTCGCCAGCAGGCCTGGCAGCCAAAACCTTTACTGATGGTGAAAAGTCATGGGGAATGTTTGAGTTGAAAGAACCGGAAATCAGAAAGCAGATACACTGAACGGTTGATGTTATATTATATACAACAGTCCGGAAACATGTTATATTTTAGAAGCCCTGTAAAAACGGAAGTTTCCCACACTTTATCCTCGTGGGGGGTGTTGGTCAAGTTCTGAAATGAAGCATGGTACTCCAAGAAAAGCCATGTTTTAAGGAACTTCGTAGGAATTGTTTGCACCCCAATCCAAGAATACCCAAGCCATGCTCCATTGGGAAACAAAACAAAAGGTTTTCTTGATGGGCTGACTCATGAACTGCTGCAAAGTCATTATGTTTGCAGCGACATAGCCTTTGGTTTGAGCGCGTATCTATTAGGATTAGGCTAAAACATATCATATTTTGGCGTGAACGTAGTTTCATAGGATGATTCAAGAACAGAAACAAATATATAACTATGACACGTAAAATTGGATGTAGGAGTCCTGGGTTGTCCCCGCACTCATGTCACACAACAAAAAGGTACTGTGTGACGCCTTATAAAGGGTTATGAACCATTCTCAAGCATTAGATATCATTAGGGTCCAACCAACACAAACGAGAGTTCAACTTTCAAAACATAGCAAACCATGGGTTCACCAAGGAAAATGGGGATTCAACCATAAACAAAACAGTTGAGTATTAACCGAACCAACAAAAAAACACTTTTGATTTACATCCATGTGTGGTCGTTTCAATAAGCAGCAAACATCATGCCTTCAGGCCGCTGAGTGCGGGGACGATTGCAATTGTCGGGCCCTTGGTGACTGAGCGACCCAGCCCCATGGATGATGCGATTGCGGGAGGAATTCCTGGAACTTGCAGCGTTTTGGTGCGTTGTGAACTAGCGGATCTCATGGTTTGATACATCTGGGTACATTTCATCACGACCTCACGTCGCGACCGAAGCCTGGAATCATGTTTTTTTATAGGAAAATCATCCCCAAATGGCCGAACTATTCAGGTTAGTGAAATATTATAATTTACCCGGATACATGGCTTAGTTTATCAATTTATCACTGTCAATGTCACACCATTCGAAAGATTCTTTTGGATAATTTGTGTTGGTTTCTCTTAAGACCCAGTCCTAAAGGGGTCAAATCCCATAGCACCATCGTTTGGCTGAACATCCATTTGTCATACCAGCTATTTTGGTGTGGACATGCGGGTTGTTCAATCCCGTTAGTTTTTTTAATAGTTATTAAATGTGTTTAATTAATGTTTTTTACATAGTACAGTAGTGAAATTACTTGCTAGGTTGTGGCCCCAATCAAAGCCCAACTGGCCCCTGCCTTTATAGCCGGAACTGGAGGATTGAATCCCCAGGTGAGTGACATGGTGGAGTCATCATGGTATCCACAAGTTCTGAAACATCAAAATCACTTCATCTGGTTGGTGGTTTGGATTTGTTTCCATAACATATGGGATAATCCTTCCCATTGACTAATATGTTTCAAGATTGTTAAAACCACCAACCAGTCATGATCATGGTCCCGTAGTTCAGCAGTTTGCTGTAGGTGGTGGCGAATGCTGTGAGGGTCACTGAACGTGCTGAACGACCATGCTGTGAGCGTAGCCTAAAAGATCTTCGATGTGCTGTGGCAAGTCGTCTCCAGTGCCATTGAAGCAAAAGCATTTACCATCTGGTTATTTAACATAGCCATGGAAAATCAGCATTTTTAATAGGTAAACCATCTATTTCTATGGGCCATCTATACCATGGCGAACTGTTAAATAACCAGAGGGTACTTTGCAAATCTCTTTGGTGGTCCACCCGTCCACCCTACTTGGAATTGACACCACCGCCCGGTTTTGTGTTACCCAATATACTGGGTAAACTCAGGCATGAATGGTAGATCAAAACGGATGAATTTAGTAGATGGATGAACAATATGGTGGTCCCTACAATGTGAGCAGGCCGGTTTGAAGTTGGCCGATGAAGCTATCTATATAAGTCTTGTTGCAGCAATTTACAAGTACCATATGCCATGCACCACAGTTGTCCTAGTTCGCTCTACCAACATCATTTTTTTCCAGGACTTGATGTGAACATGTGCCTCTGAGCCCCAGATTTGGTGGCAAATTACCATGGCTTTTCCGATCCCTTGAACCAATCCATGCAGAATCACATCTCTTAGATCTCAAGGCTGGTCACAATCCATGGCTGCAGCTGTAGACTCGCTTCCCGACTGTGGCAAAGCGTCCAGTTGCGGTTGAAAAAGAACATGGCTGGCGCTGTTTCTGTTTCTGTCCCTCTTTGAAACACGACAAGTTACCCTTGACTCACGTACTTCCCACGGGTTGAAAGTGTAAGTTCTGACCTCTGTGAATCAAAATTTCTGTGAATGATCGGGTACATTCAGACTTCAAACGTGTCCTAGATTCAAAGGGTCATATTAGAGTTCTAAATGATGCAGATAAAATTACAAGGCATTTACCAACCATTGATCAACTATCTCCAGCCTTCAGAGATCATCATTGGCTAATTTCATCCCATAAATCTTTAAGAGATCATGGGTTATACCCTATTTTTTTACCATTGAATGTGATATGCCAGTGGGTTGTCTCAAAATCTGGAAATCCGTGGAAAAAAATGATGGACTTGATCAGCACTTTTCTGAACCATGCCATATATATATATTATCTAAGATTTAAAAGGTATGTTTTCATATGGTTCTATCTTATGCCAGGTTCGTGGCGGTTTAAGGTGGTGGTATAATATAATTATAATATATATATATACATTTATTTTCCGATTGAGTTTTGCCAAAAAAATTGCCCATCATAGCATCGCCACGTGGCCGCGGTCTGAAGCTCGACTGCCCGCAGGGAAAGAAGTCCCAATCCGGAAATGCAAAAAAGGATAGGGCACAAATGAATGAAAGAAATGGCAAGACAAGAACCATAATGAAATGTTTTTGGAGGCATCGTTTGTCCGATGTGTTTTTTGTGTTCGTTGTGCTGAAAGAACTACAGCGAGAGTTTGAGCCATGGCATTGATCACTGGTGGCTTGGGAGGTCATCTTTGTCCGGAAAGGGTGCCCTTGTGTTGCGCATGTCCGAACTTGCCGAATGGCACATTTCAATAATATCCATTAATTGCCTATATATGGAGGTTTCCTCAAATAGGGGTACCCCCAAATCATCCATGTTAGACTGGGATGTTCCATTATAAACCATCCATGTACCCCAATTTATGGAATCCTCCATATGGGTTATTTGAATGGGAAGTATACACTGGCTTCATTTCCGAAGTTCGTGAGGTTGCAGGGATCCAACGTGCGGAGTTCCCAAGCAGTTCCGAACCGGGGACTAGCTTGGATGAACATAAAAAAAGATATCACACATCTACATACATTTCCATGGTGGTTGGTGATATCATGAAACATCTCAATCTAGTGATTGGTTTAAATTCTAGGTGATATCATAAACATGGTCTTCACCATCATCATCATCATCAGCATCATCATCATCATCATAATCATCATCATTTTCATCATAATCATCATAATCATCACCATCATCCAAAGCATATACTGTACCCTCTAGCTAATCCACTCTCTGAAACGGGACCCTTCAAAAGTCATCATCTCCAGCTGCTGGGACCGAGAAAAAAGATGCCATCAACAACGGGAAGCTACAAAGAAATGTGGAATGGTATTATTCTAATCTAACTGTTATTGGTGTTTCTTTGTGTCAAAATCTAACTAATCAAACTGATAACTATTATGAATCTACTGTTATGACTGTCACTATCCACAGTCATAATTGAAAAACCATTAGAATGCGGTGAATGCGGAATTCTTATATGAATATCATTGTGATATCTCACCTCTTAGATACAAACTAATGTTAGTAACATTGAAAGCCACTAAAGTTCGAAAAAAAATCTGATCCTGTGATGGATTCGTACTGCTACCCTCTGGTAAACTGTTACATAACTATGGAAAATCACCATTTTTAATGGGACAACTCACTATAAATTGCCATGTTCAATAGCTTTTTGTATGTTTACCAGAGGGTAAGTTGACCCTTTGTCCCGGTCTACCCGGGACCACGACGACTGGTACGTACCATCCATGTCGAATTCACCGCGCCGAAACGTTTGCACAACGCCAGGTCTTGGCATTTTGGCCACGTGCGCGTCGGATAAGCGCTGGCGTCGGCCAACACTTGGTTTAAGCTATAAATGATGTGGAATAATGGTGTTTAATCTATATAAGTGATTGAAATTGTTTAAGCTAAATGACGTTTCACCTATATAAGTGAGGTTAACCTATGGTTGAGCAATTGCTTGAACAAGTTGTAAGCGAGCCAGTAAATATGCGCAATGTTTTGCAAATGTTGTGGTGTTGGTGAAAAAGACTGGCAATTTCATGACTATGGCTCGACAGGATCGGCCCCCAGCTTGACGGTCCATTTGGAGTTAAATCTGTAGCCTTATGATGCAAAGCAAAGCAGTTCATTGAAAACAGGGAAATAGCTCGGAATAGATAAGACCGAAAAGTAACACATCGTGAAACTAATTTACACTGGTTGGTGGTTTGGAACATTTTTTGTTTTTCCATATATTGGGAATAATCATCCCAACTGACGAACTCATATTTTTCAGAGGGATTGGTCAACCACCAACCAGTTTTACATAGTCAAGCTTTGTATGCCACGATTGGATCATGGGTTGCTGTTTTCCTGCGGTTTGGATGTTAACTCCTTGACATTTTGGATGCGGTGTATCCACGCTTAGTGGCCTTTTCGGCTCTGCTGGTGCCACGGTTGGCCCGTGGAATGTGAGGATATGTCAGGTGTGTGAATGGTTCTAATTCAGCAAGAACAAACACAACATTAGAACGACCTGACTTGGCCGAACTTATTTGAAATGATGGTTTGGAAGGGAAACTCCAAAACGGCCGTATTAGTATTGTAGTATTTCAATCTGTCCAAACGTTTATCTAGTAGACTCTTGGATTTTTAGATGTTCCATGCTTATTTGAGATGTTGATTCCCAGTTCACTAAGAATACCATGTGGGAGTTTTCCGCCTCCAGATGACCAAACTTGCTTTAGCTGAGCCCATCCAGTGGTGAAAGGAGGCTCCTTAGCCATGGGGAGCCAGTTGGAGCTAGGAATGGAGGTTCCTGGTTCCACATGATACAGTTAAACGGCCGTAGAAACAGATTATAAATGGTGAGTTATAACTGCTGATTTCTATAGGATCAACCACATCAACCCTTTAAAATTGGGTTCAGTACACAAATAACTGGTACTTCGGGCCATAATTTTAGTACCGGATGGTGCCCCCAGTTATGTTTGTTGGTTTACAAACCCCAGTAGCTACAGTTACATCTACTATCATCTGCTATAAACCATAGTCATGTCATGTCATGGAAATTCCGGCTGCTTTCCGCTCGCTTTTGCCTATCGTGGATGGGGCCAATGCCTGCTGCCTGCCATGGCAGACCCTTGCGAGATCTTCCTGGGAGGTGGCCGTCAACGGTTAGCTGTTGCGAACTGTTGATCCGTTGCCGGTTGGGAATTGTTGTGGTTTTGCATCCGCCATTATAAGGAACTTATATTTAAGATACCTTACCTGTTCTGACAGAAGTTGGGAACTTAAGTTCTAATCATCAAATATCATCAATGTCAAGCCTGGATGAATCATCCCCGTTTACACGGCTCTTTTTTTTTGGGAGGCTACAATTTTGAAGTATTCGATGAGGCGACTATTGGAGGAGTATCCCCCCATGGTTTCACCATGGGACCTGGGACTCCGAAATCGATCCGCATATCCGCACCCATCATGGTAGATGCTGGAGAAAAAAATGCTTATTAATGGTTTATTAACCACTATTAAAGTTATATAATGGTTTATTAACAACTTATTATATATAATGGTTAATTAATGGATTATATATAATGGTTTATTAACCACTATTACTAGATGAAAAAAAACAACTCTGATTTTTATTACTATGAATGGGGTTTTTCATAGGATTATAAACATCCCATATCATCCCATGGATAAACCATCAGATGATGGATCCATGGTGTCACTTTCTAGGTGCATCTACCCACATCTACCCACAATAACATGGAAACATGCTTATTAGTGGATTATAGATTATTATTATTAATGGATTATATTATATAATGGTTCATTAAATTTTATTCACTATTAATAGATGAACCATTATATAATATCATAAAGAACTATTAATGGTTCAATGAATTATAATGGTTCATATTAAATGGTTCATCTAATAGATTATAGATTGAATGGATTCTAGATTATTGGTGGATTATGGATTATTATTAATTCATGGTTCAATGAATTATAATTAACTTATAATGGTTCAATAGATGATTACCCTCTGGTAAACTAACATAGCTGTTGAAAATCACCATGCTATTAGTGGGTAAATCAACTATTTCTATGGCCATTTTCCATAGCTATGTTAAATTACCAGAGGGTACTCCATGGTATCTATGGCTTTCTCCCACACCGCACACCGCACATCTTCCCATCCAGGCCTGCCGCACGAGCCCAGGGAGCGTCTGGGAGACTTGGAGCTCGCTTTGCGCACGGCACTGGAGGCTGAACGCTGGCACAGGTGGTGCTCGCATTGGGGATGTAGAACAGTGTATTCATGGATTATGGATTATTAATGATTATTAATGATTATTATTAATGGATTGTATATAACTTAGATACTTATGATACAGATCTTTCAGAGATCATTGCTGGTTGGTGGTTTGGAACATGTTGGATTATGACTTTCCATTAATATTGGGAATGTCATCATCCCAACTGACGAACTCATATTTTTCAGAGGGGTAGGTCAACCACCAACCAGTTAATAGTTTATAGTTAATCATGTTAAATAGTTGATGATGATGAATAGCTGAGGTGAAACTAAACCAACGTTCACATCACTGGGGGGAGGGGGGCACCAGCCTGTAACAATCATCAATAAATTCGATTACTAGTTAGTGAATCTAATGATTTACTTCTTATGCATAGTAATTCCAACTATAGATGTCCTTTTCCCATTGGTTGGTTGATTAAGAGAGCGGCTTGTTTACCCCTTTAACAACAGGTAAATGATGATAGATGGTATACCAAACCGGCCCCTCTATTTTTACCAAAAGGACCAACTACTATCGATCTGTAGTTAAACTAGAATGTATATACCTTTTTATAATGCGTACCGGTATCGATAAATAGTTGATTAGGATTGGTTAGAGCCATCCATAAATTATTGTTAATTCATCCGCAACTAATAATCATCAAAAGCATTCAAAAGCTAATTGTTAATAGATAACTAAATGTAGATTAATAAACGTGTTGTTATTATGGATGAATTAACCAGCATCATTGAATATCAAGTGGATAAAATATGACTAAATTATAATTGTTAATGAATTGTGGATATGATGAATATATAGCCAATACAGTCGATAATGATGAATGAATAGGATGTGGTAAGTACAAACACTTGGTTGATATCAGTTGGGATTAAGCACCGAAAACGGGAATTACCTTCTGGTAAACCAACATTCACCATGTTCAATGGGTAAATCAACTATAAATGGGCCATTTTCCATAGCTATGTTAGTTTACCGGAGGGTAACCAAGCAGTGACTGGGATAGTAACTTGTTGGCTCATCGCAGGTCATAAGTGGCTTTACCCAATTGTGAATGGACTAAGCCTACCAATCCCCCATCGAATTGCTGCTGGGATGAACTACAATCATCAACATTTGAGATATGATGGGGATACCCTCTGGTAATTTAACATAGCTATTGAAAATAATCACGTATAATTATATAGTTGAGTTACCCATTAAAAGTGGTGATGTATGTTTACCAGAGGCTAATCCGTTATTGGGCTAACGTTGATGCACATCGAAACGAGGGCGCTTCTCCACACAGGACTTTGCTGCAACCTTCACCGATACTGAGAATGCACAGGTGGGCTGAGCTGCGGTGCGTGAATGGCAGTTGGTTCTTGGTTTCCGTCTCGTAAATTCAGCTATAAGTGGGCAATTTGCCATAGCTATGTTAAATTAGCAAGGGGTAATTTTCAGACTTCAACATACTTAAACCAATTTCCCCTTGTTCTACAGCGAAGCCATACCCAAAAAATCGCCAATGGTTAAATTCTCGCGAGGCCAAAGTTGGAGGTAATTTGGCGCCCAGGATGCATGGTCCAAAGTTGGATTCTACCTTCGAGCAAACTAACATAGCTGTGAAAGATCACCCTGTTTAATGGGTAAATCATCTGTGTCTATGGCCATTTTCAGTAGCTAACCGTTAGTCATTACCAGAGGCTATGACACCAAAAAAACACCGCAAAGAAAGGGCAATAGTTAGATATAGTTAGTGTATCAAGTATTTCTGCTCCAGAAGTTTGATTTTTTTTCATTACATAGCTATGGAAGATCACCATTTTTCATGGGTAAATCATCTATTTTGTTGTTTCCCATAGCCATGGGAGATGGTCATCATGGTCATCCGTTGGTTGAGATTCACCCATGGTACGTACGTACAATCGGATTCCAAGCGATTGTGGCATGACCATAAACCATCCCATTATCTATTCCATTATATCATGTATATATATATATATCTGTTTGGTGGTTTGGAACAGTTGGATTATTTTCCATTTCATATATGGGATGTCATCCTTCCCATTGACTTTCATAGTTTTCAAGATGGTTAAGTCACCACCAACCAGATATATGTATATAGTAGAAAAAATACCCTATGTCAAAAATCCCATAACCTATAGTTATACTATGTTATATCCCATTTTCATTATACCATTATGAACATAGTATACATATAATATATAGATGGGATATACCTATATAACATTAATAGGATATAACCAATGTTATGAACATAGTATACCATTAATTATCTATATAGATAATACATTTAGTGAGATATTCCTATCAACTCTCCCACTGATAGATTCCTCTGTCGTCAAAAATATCTCCATCAATTTTGTTGGATTCGGGTGGACATCGCAAAACTTATGGAGAATCCTCTGGTTAAACATGGTGGTTTCACCATGAAAAATGGTGGTTTAATGGTGGTTTAATGGGAAAACCATAGGAAAATGGAGGATTACCCTCTGATAATGGTGGTTTAATGGTGGTTTAATGGGATAAAAAACCAACAAAAATTATGATTTTGATGGGATTTACCCGGCCTGGTTATGACTGTTACAGTTCGCCATGGTTTTTCGATGGCCCTAATCGAAATAGATGGTTTACCGAACTTAGAAATGGGTGGATCTTTCCATGGCGAAGTGGCAATGTCATAACCAGATGGTATCCCCAAAACGCTTTGCTCATAGAATTGGATGATGGGAAATTTTACAGGAAAGCCCGATCAATTTGATGGTAAAAACCATGGTTTCCGGTTTAGATTTTCCCAACAAAACCAATCCATTGAATATCAATATCATGTACCCTTTGGTGAACTAACATAGCAATGGAAAATGGCCATAGAAATAGTGGATTTTCCCATTAAAAATGGTGATTTTCCATAGTTATATTTGATGGTAAAATCCATTGATTTGCCTCGACTTTTTGAAGGGTTGCTATCGGCGGCCTCCATGGTCTCGAAGCATCAGGTTCGCATTCGACTTCACAGTTCCTGGAGGCGGACGGTTCCGACATATTTTTGGAGGCTGCAACTTAGTTGGTTGGCTGCAAGAACTTGTAGAATCATCCCATATTCCATGAGATATTCCGTTCATGTCCCTTTTTTTTTGAAGCCATGAACTTCTTATATCTCATGATGTCTCATTTTATAGCCCATTAATTATATATATATATATAACTCATTATATAAATTTGCATAACCCATTATAGAACCCGTCATATAACCTATTATATGTCATGAAATCTCCAATATGCTTTGATGTTCAGGGGCCGGGTGCCATTTTTTCGTGACTTCCCAACCGGGATTCACCTTACAGTCAACAGTCAGCGCTTGAAGATATAACCATATTATGCTCCATGTATCCATGTATGGTATATTTACCTACAGAACTGGGTGATGTTGTTCGGGCAAATGTTGGTGTGCATATTCCAGCACCATGGTTCGCACATGGATAAAATCAGTCGATTTGGTAAGTCGTGAACCACAGTTGACTATGTTGACTTGCTTGGGTTATTATTATTCTTATTATTCTTATGATGATTATAATATATATATATATATATTGGTAGTATAAATGATATGTACTATAGTATGATATTTTTTTGAACCACAGATGTGGGTCCACAGATTTCCATATCATTCCGTTTTGACCAAAAGATGGGGCGATCCTGCGGAATGTCCTGATTCTGGAAGCTTATAGAAGGTACTAGCCATAACACAGATACTGCTTGGTGGTTTGGAAGAGTTTTTTCCATTTCATATATGGGATATATAATCCATCCCATTGACGAACTCCATCATTTTTCAAGATGGTTAAGTCAAAACCAACCAGGATAGATAGTGCTAAATGATGTTTGATGAATGTTGATGGTTGTTGATTTGGGGATTCTACATGTCCCAACGTCTTGACCATTGAAGAATACCGGCCCTGCGCGTTGCGTCGGCGAAACCTGGCAACGTCGGGTTGCCGTGGAGCAGATGTTTGAAGGCCTTTTCCATTTGGGTGTGTCTGAAAATGTTGGGTTAATCTTCCCAATGAAATAGCCATTTTTCATAGGGATAATGATCAGCAAAACCATTGGGGTTTAGGGGTACACTATTTTCAGACACACCAGTGGAGCTCTTCCGGATTGCTCGAAAGGATTCGATGAAGACAGACCTGCCGGAAAGATGCAGGTTGTGCCAGGTCATCAAAGCTACTCCCAGACAAGTTCTTTATTACCATTCGGTCAGAAAACATGGTTTGCTGGGAAATTGTTAACAAATGGAGGTGTATAGCTATGTATAGCTGGGAAAATCATTGAACTATCCATATTATAAATATATATATATATATATATGTATATACACATATAGATATATACATATATATATATATATACATATGTATATAGGTATATATACATATATATATACATATGTATATAGGTATATATGTGAATTTCATTTGGCCATTGTCCAGCCATGTCTGATGGATCCGGATGATAAAAATCGCGCGCCAGGACAGAAGGTGTTGGACTTGGCTATGGTCACTGGCCTCGAAGACTAACGCTTAGTGACTGGTTTCATGATGGGGATATAATTTTATAATTTTAATGTGTATATATATATATGGAATTATATGTGTATATATATATATATGTTTATGTTTTTTATAATTATATATATATATATTTTTAATTTTAATGTGTATATATGGATGTGGGTCAAAATGGAAGACCGATGTGGGACCACAGATGTGAATGTCTAGTTTAGTATTAACCATCCATAATTTTGGGGTACCTAATTTTGACCCATACCCATATATATATATATATATATATGTAGTGATATAATATGGAAAAAAGTTGGGAATAGAGTTGGGATAAGAATTGGGATAATCATAATAGTTCAATAGTGCTTATATATATATATATACACATGATGGGGATAGAAGTGATGTAACCAGCAAATTTATGGTACCTTTTGGTAATGACTACGGTCTGCGAACTGGAAAATCCACCCAATTTTAAGAAGTAAACCATCATGCAAATGATCTTTTTCTATGGGAATCTCCATGACGATTACCCTCTGGGAATTTAATATAGCTATAGAAAATAATCGTTTTAGTAGGAAACGCATAGAGAATGCGGTAAAAAATGAAAAATCCTCTGTAAATGGAGGTTTTAGCTGGATATGTTTTATATTCATCATCTAGTTCCTTTTGGCCAGGGCTTCCAGTTCGCAGTTCGTGTTGAATCATCACAGGGCGGGTATCATTCAGCTCAGTGGGGTAGTTCACCCCAGAGAAACCCTCTGCCTGGTGGTTTAATGGTGGTTTAACCATGAAAAATGGTGGTGTTTCATGGGATAAAAAACCAACAAAATTCTGGTGATTTCTAGATGGGATTTAGCCTCTGGTTATGACTTACAGTTTGCTATTGAAAATGGCCCAGTCGAAATAGTGGATTTACCAATTTTCATAGCATGGTGATTTTCCAGTTCGTTACGTAAACGTTTACCAGGCCGGGTATCAGGTAGGATTCGTCCAGTAATCGGCTTGGGCACCCCAGCCGCCACGCAGCTGTGAACCTCCAAGGACGGCCAGTAGTTTCTTGAACTTGGTTAAGCAATGGCCCTAATCGAAATAGATGGTTTACCGAACTTAAAAATGGGTGGATCTTTCCATGGCTATATAACAGTCATAACCAGATGGTACATGTCTATATACTGCTCTACAATCAGAGGATAAGACCTTCTAAACTAACACAACTTGCTATGGATGGCGTAACCATAATTTTTATACGTAAATCAACGATGAATGACCAAACAGCTGGTTTTGGACGGACGCACCTCCCGCAGTCTTCTTGGGGGCGCACCATGACTCATCATCCATTGGTCCATCATCACAAAGACACTAAACTGAATACCCTCTGGTAATTTAACGTAACTATGGAAAATTGCCATTTATAGTGGATTTACCCATTAACAATGGTGATTTTCCATAGTTATGTTAGTTTACCAGAGAGTAAACTGAATATATGACTGGTTTTAAATCGAATCAAATTACTGTGAAAATGACCTATATACATATCATATATCATTAGTTAAAGAGTGATGTGTTGCTCTGGGAAAATCATCCCAATTTACTGTAAGCCATTTGCCAGGCATACCCAATAAACATGTGTCATTAGATGTTGTTTACCACATGACCTTACATGCCTAACATTGATGATTAAAAGTGGTAGAATGATGATTAATAAGATATCAGTATCCATTATGTATTGTTTATACATATACATACGTATATATATATATATATACACATTTACTTTCATGTGTTCAATCCATGTTATTTCCTGATTAACATATCGTCCTCAACAGTTTTATAAGCCTGATAGTATCTGTGTACTACATGGAATATTTTTTCTTATTCAGATACAGTAACTTATGATATGGTCATTATGAATGTTTCAATATGATATATTATGGTCATTCTTAACATGTCGTGGATTTGTTATTCATAATAAGGTTTATGATATGGTCATTAGTCTTAACATTTCAATATAAGTACAGTTTAATATCTTTGTATGTGAGACTGTGATACTGTGATAACTGGGTCTTTAACTATGGTTAATTCACGGATATTTTTGTGAATATACATGAACATACATGAATATACTATGAACTACTTGAATTGAGTTTATTATTGATCATTATACTAACAACTTGGGGAGATACTGTTTGTCTATCTTATAACATTTCACATTTTCCCCAGCTCTAGGCTAAATCCCCTTTACAATTCATTCAATCACAATTTCTTACACTTTCGGCCGTTTACCAATTATAAATGGTTATAACTTGTTATTTCTATGGGATTATAAGTACAAAAATTAGAGGTATTTCGGGACATAACTCTAGAAACCCTCGAATAGAGTTTCATGGCATTTTTCACTCTAGGCTAAAATCATCATTTCAATCCCCTTAAACCACCATTAACCACCATTAACCACCATTAAATCCTCTAGGCTAAATGACCCACCATCCCTGGCATTTTTCCCCACCTCCGAGGTTTCGCCTGGCTGTCCAGCTCCGCAGCCGCCCAGCTCTGTGCGGATGGCCAAGTGCAGTATCGGCTGCGAGGCGGACGACGGGTTACGCCACGGCGGTTGATTTGGTGACCCGCAAAAACTTGGTTTTTCCATGGGAAAATGGTGGGAAAATGGTGGTTTAAGCATGAAAAACAGTGGTTTAACCATGAGAAATGGTGGTTTTTCATGGGAAGATCATGGGAAGATCAAAATAGAATGGGATAAATGACGTTTTCGTGGGTGCAGGCCAGGGATGACAAAAATGGATATAAGCATGGGATTCGTTCGATTCTTTCGCCTCCAGTTGGGATATGGCCACCTCAAGTAGGGGATGGGTCGTGATTTCCGCTGGTTGATCTTTAAAGTTCGGGAGTCCTCTTACCAACAAACTGTGGTTGATAACTTGGATATCATAGGAGGGCAAATGGGATGTAGCATGATATACTGTGTATATATATATATATAGACATAACTATGTAACGTAATTCTATATGCTAGTAACTAACCGACTTGATAAGGACCTATATAACCAGTTCAAAACTCTCTATCATTCCACCGTACTGGTTGGTCAAAAATACTTTTACAACCGGGGAGACAAACCATACTCAGTGGTAAAAAGAGTCACATCACCAGTTTCTATGCTGTCAACCAATCCAAGGATTGGTCAGAAAAGAACTATGGGGCAAAATAGCATCAAGAAAACATCGTTAAAATGCGGAAACATCTAAGAAGGTTTTGTTGGTGTTTAATAGGACATTGAATTTCATGGAATACATATTACATATACTGGTTAGTGGTTTGGAACATGAATGGATTATGTTCCATTTCAAATATGGGATGTCATCCCAACCCCATTGACGAAGTCACATTGTTCAAGATGGGCACATTGCACCACCAACCAGATATTTTTTTGATGCTAAAATATCCCCATTATTAACAATCATTAACCATACATTAACCATCATTAACCATATATATTATTATAAGCAAACATCCCCAACCTGGGATGGATAGTTTAATCCTCTAGTTTTTTGTTGCACGTACCCTCTGGTAATTTGTCAACGGTTAGCTATTGAAAATGACCATAGACATAGTGAGTTTTCCCATGAATAGCATGGTGATTTTCCATAGTTTTTTGTATAGTTTACCAGAGGGTAAATGGAACATAACCAGAAAACCGTTCAGAACCAGCAACAGATTCAACGTTTGATGACAACAGATTACACTTTTGACTGCTGGTACCAAAGATTGACCATGCAAACATATGAATTTGCTCATGGAATGGAGCTTTTTTCACCGATCGAAAGCTGCATGTTCGCCATGAATCAGCATGCCTGTCGCAGGCATGCTGAGAACTTTCACATTCGTCTGACCTTGGAAATTTTCATCAGGATTTGATGGCAGGCAGATGATCCAGCTAGAACCAAGGCACGTGAACTGGCAACGGTATCTGCTAAGCTGCTGGATCTTGGAGTACCGTATCTTTGGACCACGCCAGGTATATGCTGTGCGGAAAAATGAGCGAACACGAATAAGATGAATATCATCTGGTTATGACATTCACACTTCGCCATGGAAAGATCCACCCATGTTTAAGTTCGGTAAACCATCTATTTCGATTAGGGCCATGGAAAAACCATGGCTATGTAACAAATAACCAGAGCGTATATGTTTTTGGGGTAGATCACCTGATATCACCTGTTTGCGAGAGTTGAAATTCGAACATCCATTTATGTACAAACAATTACCCTATGGTTATTTAACAGTTCGCCGTGGAAAATCACCATTTTTAATAGGTAAACCATCTATAAATGGGCAATTTTCCATGGCTATGTTAAATAACCAGATGGTATTTCCAGATTCGATAAATCAACTCAGATATCAAAAATCTACATAAATCGTTTATTCAAGCTATAAACTATATTAGCTATCAGAAATCACCGTCAATCCATATGATTCCCATTATTTCCCAATGTTGGTTCAATCTACTTGGATGGGCCATGGGATTAGCTCATTGGTGAGCTAGTAAGTGGGTCATAACCCACGAACTATCCTCAATTTTAGTCCAGTTACTCCCAGATCCAAGTTAGTTAAGTAGTCAATACTTGGGTTATCTATACAAAGACAAGTATATAGTTTCATGGGTGAACTAACCCACTCATAAATCAGTTGACTAACTCCATGGCCTATCTAAGTATAGGTTAAAACATGTTAAACCCCCTAGTAGTATGCATCATTGTTAATTTCCCTTGAATCATCAAAGAACTTGGGTTTATCACAGTATACTGAATACTATCTAATATATTGCGGTTAAGTAGCCACTGCTCAGATATTGTTTATTTGTTTCCACTATTTTATTGCCGAAAACAAACAATAAACTACGTATGTATATTTATATACTTATATGCTGTAATATAGTATACTGATTGAGTATTTCCCTTTGACAGTAGCATTAGAACCATCGATTATGTTCATTATTTCACATTCTATTGTCATTCCACATTAGATTGTATCTCTAGCTATTCCCAAGTACTTAAGTCCAATATTTCTCATTAGTTTCTATTATTAATTGATCTTGACTATTGATTTATATAAATATATCTATATCTAGATGAATAGGAATATCTAAATATATGTATATATGAATATGATACTTTAAATATTCATATCCATAGGTATCAATATCTATATCAATGTGGGTAAAACAATAATAAACCATCTCCCAGTCATCACCATTCCCAGCCATGGGTGGTTTCCTTACAATTGTCCAACCCCTGCCAGGGTCGAACTGTTAATATGTGTATATATGTATATATATATATATATATATTAGTTTAATATTCATACAATGTGAGGCCCCCCAGTTATAAGTTGGTTTATAAACACCATGAACTATAGTTATAAGTATGATAAACCATAGTTATTGGAGTTATAAACCAACTTAGCTAACGAACTGGGGCACCACATTGTACTATCAAAGATACCATTATTGTTTTTTAATACCCATTCAATTATACCGTCACCGATATCACCATTTTTCGCAGGTGACAGCTGCACTTGTTGGGTTCGGCCAGCCCGCGGCCACAAAGAGGGTCGCGCGGCGCCTTCAAAGGTGCAGCATGACGCGTGTGCCGTGGCATGATGCGTGGCAGGATGTGGCAGGGATGTAGTGATAGGGTAATAATAGGGAGAAATGTGCTGTTTACTTTGATGTTTCATGATGTTGTAAGTTCAAAAAAACATATGTTTGTTTGATGTATGATGATGTTTTCTGTGATAGTTCCTCAATGGTGCTGAATACATTTGAGCTACAGCCAAAATTTAGGTTAATGGAGAGTAGTATTCGAGACGTCTTTATTTTTCGGAAATTGAGCTGGGGCTTGGAAAACGATAATACACTCTTCAAAGAACGATAATATTTGCTTATATACCAAAACCTGAAAAACGATAATACACTCTTCAAAAATTGATCGCTTGGAGCTATATACCAAATATTGACCGTGGCCCATATAACTATATAGACAATTCAATGGTTGGCTCTCACCTGAAATTCCTGACAAAAAACAACAACACACGAAGTAATAAACAACTACAGAGAGATTTCAATAGAAGCAGTAGTTCAGTTTCAAGAGATTGTGTGGTTCGCTGGGATATAGTCTCTTGTAGCTGGTATGCATCAGCAAATAGTTTCTCTGTAAATTGTTTTAATCATGTATCTTTAAAAAACAACAAACGTGATAACGTATGTTTCTAGTTACCGTTGTTTTTTTTCATTATTATTTATCACGTTGCTACTGTTCTCATCCCTATGCTCATGTCAATTACCATTATTCTCATCACTATTTTCATGATCGTAAACAACATTAGTTATTACTTTTCTTAGACATATTTCTATATGAATGTTTCCTAAAATAGGGGTACACCCAAATCAATAATGTTCATAGGAAACCCCCATAATGTGGGTAAAACAATGCCATTTGCACCATCCCCCGGTCATCACCAGTTTTATAGGTGTTATGGTTACCACTCCCAGTCATGGGTGGTAAAAATGGCATTGTGTTACCCACATTACACTCCAACATCTCAATGTTCCATTGTTCAAGAAGTCAAGATGTCTCAAATGTTTCCATTGTTCCATGGTTTGATGGTTGGAATTTGTGTGTATAAAAGTGTATTAACCATGGTTTGATGGTTGGAATTTCCATGGGAATTTTTCGTGTCTTTTTGTACACACAAAACACATGATGAAGCTCCAGCACCGCTGAGGTCTAGAAATCACTTGCTTTAGTGACCTGGATGAGGTCAGGATTGGGGGTAAACATGGCCGGGGGTAAAGCATTGATGTCCGGAAAATGATGTGGTTTAATGGGATTTTATGGTGGTTTTATGGGATCTAATGG
>Ga0126342_10007673_pt1 | contig 19299 bp, 20 predicted proteins | sample Cyp1metagenome_FD_92528 | JGI IMG/M metagenome (GOLD analysis project Ga0126342, IMG submission 92528) | Coral microbial communities from Lord Howe Island, Old Settlement Bay, Australia - Cyphastrea 1 metagenome | ecosystem: Host-associated > Invertebrates > Cnidaria > Coral ... | reverse complement strand
TTTTCTCAGACCCATCTTGTTTCGGAAATCTTCCATCAGGGCACCCCCCTTGGTTAATCACGACTCCAAGTAGCGAGGTCTTGGAGCCACACAGGACCTGGCGGAGTAATTCCCCGCCGGCCTTGGCTTTCCTGGCGGCAGATCATGGGGAAAAGCTATGGAAGAACCAAGAAATAGATAGCTGATGATAGCTGATAGCTCATTCAGATACAAACAAATACCTCAGATACCAAAACAAACGGATGCAAAAAAATATGCAAAAATGATATTCTTTACAACACCCTTTCACTTTCACGGGAAAGAAGGTACATGAATTACATGTTCCATGCTTTGTGGCACCTGGCAGCCATCCGCAAGCGCCGCACGAGGTTCCAAGCACGGCTTTGCCTCTCCTTGGGTCCTGTGGCTCAGCAAACCACTGGATGCTGTTTGATTTGGAAGGCTTCCGAACTTTGACCTGCATATGTCGGTACTATATATTAACGGCGACACTTCTATTAACTTATATAATATGTCTTAGGCCGGCACAGCCAGCGCCCAGGCAATCATAAATGCAATCTTCAAAACGGTATACTGGTTGGTGGTATACCTACCCCCTGGAAAATATGAGTTCGTCAGTTGGGATGATTATCCCATATACGGAAAATAAAATTCATGTTCCAAACCACCAACGAGTATACGTTCTTTGTCCCATCCTCTCTCAAATGCCCATGCTTTTTCAGTATCACAGCCGTGTGACTGTATTATCAGGCCAAGGAATGCTCGGTGTTCATCAACTTCGCTGAAGGTACGAAGCTGCTTGTTCACGTCTGCAGCATAGAGAGCGACTTCCATTTCATGGAGATTTGGACATTCATGTTGTGGTTTGGCCACTTGTTTCCACTTACAGTCCTGTGATCTCAAGCATTTGTCGCACAAATCCTCCTGAGTTGTCGATGAGAAGCGAGCCCTTTATGAAGGACTGCAGTCCTTCATAAAGGGCTCGCTTCTCATCGACAAGTCAGAGTGTGCGTAGACTTGCCAATCAACAGGAAGCTTCTTGGTTCCGGCAATCTCTTCTGAATGAAAGTCCGTCTCCACACCTGAGAAGTGCCACAGCGAAAAGGTGCCCTGCTTAATATGGGTGTAGCGTTGGCCGTCAAAAGTCGTGATGTGTGGGTCACCAATGACAGCTCCAGGGCTGGTGGTGCTGAGACAGGTCCATACAAGGACCATTGAGTAACGGTGTCTTGCTCTTCGTCCAAGTTGCTGCAGCACCAGCAACCACTACAGTACCGCCTGGTCGATGGTTGCGGGTGAATATCAACCCCTCAAAGCTTGGGCTTGCACAAGACTCTTTACATTGATCAATAGTAAGACCCCTTCTCAGGGTTGGATCATAGCCTTCGCACCTCCAATACGGTCCGCGTAGGAGGGCATAGCCAGCAGGAAGTGGGACTACAGGCGTGTAGGAATAAGGTTCTGTGACTCCCGACACAAGTACTATACAGGCGCTACAGCCGGGCTGCAACATTGGCAATCAGTAGTTCCTGCTGCAGTAGCTTGGAAGAGAAATCCTAGTCCTGGATTGCAATTGGTTCCACACATAGTGAGTGAAACACCGGGAAAACTGGCGCCAGAGTTTTGGGGCCGACATGGCGAGAGCGAAATCACAACAACTCGAGTTTGGGTAGGGTAACTCGGGTAGGTAACTTGAGCCAGGAATGGGATGCATAAATCAGACTTCGCTAGCGGCTATCTGCTTCAGTTGGTCTCATTTCTCTGTTTTCCTCAAGTTCAGATCAAAGCAACTAGCCAAAATAACTTGGATTCAAAGGAAGATCCTCATCACCCAAAGGGTTGGTGCCCGTTGGTCGGTTGGTCCTCGTGGAACATGCTTTTGTAGCGTGATGTCGCGGCGCACCAGCTCAACGTCTGCACAGGCTGCACAGGCTTCGTGAAAACTCACAGAACCACCGATGAGACGTGTAAGTCAGAATGCACTCGCTGACAGAGATGCTTGACTAAACAATGTATACGATATACGTAGATCATATCTTATCATATCAATTCATGTAACATGTCCATAAATCTCGTCAGATTGGCCTCCCTGGTGATCCAGAAATTTGGCTAAGTTTGCGACCGAAACCTTCAGCGAAAGGATTGGGCTGATACCCGGGCATGACCAAAGAAACCTCAGATGCCAAGGCTTCTGGCCATAGCATCAAGGCCGAAATAGGCTGAAGCACAGACTCACGGACTCCGCACCCTGAGCAAGCAACTAAATTGATGTAGTTGTTCACATTCTGAACCATAGATTCCATGCAGGAGTACTTGGAATCCATCCTCGGATTGGACCGCCACCATTGCTGAAGTTTCACCAATAGCATAGGCAGCAACTTGGAATGCTCAAATTTTGACATCTGTGACTCCAGATCGACCTCCTTTCTCTCAACATCTTTCAGCAGCCCTAAGCACTTAAGTCACTTAAGCATGATCGCTGCTACCATATACGTTGCACCGTGGGTGCTTGATGCCAAAATATGCCAAAATGCTCTAACCAAGCCCAACAGGCCAACAGAGGATCCAATGGAGACAGAATCCCGAAAGCCAAGACTCGATGCTTCCAGCAAGTAATGCAGCGCGCAACCTTCGACGCTAATCTCGCTGCGTGTCAAGTATTGAATGGACACAAAACATACAAAACTGAAATTTGTCTGGCCACACATTGCCTCCTGTGGTGGTCTTTGGGAATTTGCCGTTGATTTCCCCAATGAGTCATTTGAGATCGTATGAGTCCTTCTGAAGGATGATGGCTAGAGGAAAGCATGCTAAATCAGTCAAAGGGCTAGAGAATGAGTTGCAATTCTTTCGCAGAAGATCGTAGCTGCCAGGCTGGAAGTGCGCCGCTAGCAGTGCGACCATGGCCTCCACAAAGCCACGGTGAGAATGGGAGGAAAGGGAGGAATGGGGAAGGCCCAGATGCACAAGTGGCTGTTGAAACCGAATTCTGAAGGCTTCCAAAAGGTTCTGATGCACTTGCTTGGAGGTAGCTTCACCGAGCAAGTTGCTGGATTGCGAAGCAATTTGTAGGGCCGGTAACTCCTGATCCATTTTTAGAAAGTAGCCTTGGCAGCTTCACAGTCGCTGTCCCCACAACTTCGCCCCACGGACCTTGGGGCTTTGAAGCGTGTGTCCTACGAAAATCAACTCATGGCCACGTGTAAAGCGCTGGTGGCTTGAAAGGCCACGACCTGAAGCTGCAGCGGCTGGTTAGGTCCGTTGGGGTTCCGTTCCAATGATGAATTATTCTACTTAGATGGGCCATGGAGTTAGTTAACTAGTTAGTAAATGGATTATTTCATTGGGATTGTTTGGGGGTAACAAATCCCCACTTACTAACCAGGAATCGCTAATCCCATGGCCCATCTAAGTAATCTTGTCTGTGTAAATGTTGTTGCAACTCTGAAAAAAATATATTCATGCTCTTTGTCTTATGGGTGCTCGGGGCTGGTCATTCACAAAAGCATGGCCATTTCGCTCTCCTTTCATTGCTGGGTCGGGCGAACTTCACAGTGACACTAAAAAACGGGTTCCGGAGATGATGATTTGGCTTGGTAAAACTGACTTTGGCCAAATCAGGAACAAATTATATTATTATGATCTGGGTATTCTTATTATGATGTGATAATGGAACTTTTATTATGGAACTTTTATTATGATGGAACAAATCTTGGTAATAATGGAACTTTTATTATGATGTGACAATGGGTATTCTTGGTATGCTCAGCTTTGTCCTGAAGGCGCCCACCGGAAAAAAAAAAAAAAGCAACAAATCATGGCACGTGCCACCACAACAGAACCAAGGATACCCAACGAGTTTTCTCGGACCACGATTTTTGGACTCAAGGACTCAATAAACGGCACATAAAGCCTAAAAGCCTCATTTGAAGGTTCTTGAGGGCAGTTGTAGTTCTTGGCTTTGCTACTGGACTTGCGCATTGGAGGAAGCACGCTCGGGGATGAGAATTCAGCATCGAAGGAAGAACTAGACATGTTTCTCTGAGATTCTGGCTCACGCAAATGCCACTGCCATCAAACTGGTACCTCATGTCACTGTGCATTTGCGTTGTGAACAGAGCTGACCGGACTCTCCTATCGGTCCTCTATGGTCACATCACGCCCTAAGTTTGCTTCTTATGTCCCATCTCAGTACTGCTGAGTATTTTTCCATTACATACCCGGCCTGGTAAACTAACAGTTTGCTATTGAAAATGGCCATAGAAAGAGTGGATTTACCCATGAATAGCATGGTGGATCTTTCCATAGTTACGTTAGTTTACCAGAGGGTAGCCATTTTAGTTGCTTTCCCATGATATCCCCGTTTGTCATAGCACCAATAACTCAACCATGAAAAACTCGCTGGGATTCATGGATGCGCATCCCAAAAAAAAACATGGTATGTGGCGCGTTGACAACGGCTTGAGAAAAATAGTGACTATATAGCTATATCATGACTATGACCATAATGGATATGACATGATCTGACTATATGATGACTGTACCCTCTGGTAAACTAACCTAACTATGGAAAATCACTATTTTTAATGGGTAAATCCACTATAAACGGCCATTTTCAATAGCTATGTTAGTTTACCAGAGGGTAATTTTCCCATATTTTCCCACGTTTTGATCCCCTGGGCTGCTGGACTCTTCGTTGTCAATGAGCACGGAGGTGTGATATGCCTGGCCGATGCCTGGGATGTATGGCCCCAGCTCCGAAGCCGCCAACATCACCTGGCAGCTGCGGCAGCTGCGGCAACGGAAAGCGGATGATTTCAACCGCAAAAAAAACCGTCAGAGTCAGAAAATCCATCCCTGAAATATGGAATGATCACCCAAAAAATGGTGAACTTCAAGTTGTTCAACTATGCCACAGGCTATGTTCAAGTATGTTCAAGTATGTTCAACTTGATGATCTTGATGTTTGAAGATCTGGCAGCTGCAGCTTGGTACCTGGTGTGTTGTTGGCGTCTTCATCCTCGAGGAGAACAGCTGCATTTTGGTCAGATCTTCCTGGCATCGCTGCACAGAATCTATACGTTGCAACGACGTTTCGTGGTGTTTCTGTGCTCCGTGCATCTCCATCGTAATCCTACAGCAATCATCAATAAAAGAAACACACAGACTATGCTTTAATCAAGAGCAGTAGACATCTTCCAAGCATGCGGAACTATGCCTCACATTCGCATGGGCAGGATGAACTTGAGTTTCCATACTGCTGATATTGAGGTGCAATCACAGCTGTTTTCGTAAGGATAAAGAAGGTTTTTTCCTGTCTACTACATATATAGTTCAGAAGTGTAGTTGTTCACTCAGTTTTACCACTTTTCTTTGTAGGATAAAGAATGAGCCATCCCATCATTTCTTTTGAAACTTGTTCCTACTCATGCTCTTTGAAAGTTGCCCTCAAGGACCCCTTCCCTCATTTCCCTCTGCTTTTCAGATCTCCCAGTCCGTAGCACACAAAGGACAAAACTCGAAAGCAATGAGGCCATCCATTCTGTCCACAGTATCAGCGGCAGATGGCTATTGCGCCATTGGCCTGATCAAGTAGGCTAGGACCAGCTAGGACTGAGGGGATAATGAGTGCATGCAACTGACGCGTGTCCTGAATCTCTTCAAAGGGGCCTTGTGCATTGGAAATTGGAATCCTGAATTCTCAAAAATTGGAACCTGCACAAGGTGCCGAAAATTCAGAGGGCAACGCCGGCTACGGATCCAAGAATATGCTCTCATAGTTCTGCAGCAGGGTCGCCTTTGGAAAAGTCATCCGGATCTTACGCTGCAGATAGGCATTTTGGTCTCGACTTGACTGATGCCACGTCTTTGCCGTGCCCTCAAGCGTGACGACCTCCTCCAGAGAACTGTCCCCTCCACCTTCCAACAAAACGCAACGCCAGGAACCGATACCTTCAAACTCCTCCCTGTCGACTTCACCAAGTTTACAGATCCAGGTGTGCACTCCCTCATTCCAAAAATATCTGTGCCGCAGGTACCTGAACTGCCCATTGGAAAAAAGCCAGAGCCATTCTGTGATCTCCTCTTCAATGTCCCAGTCCATGGCCGGCGAGTGCCTGAAAAAGCATCTGTGTCGACACCAGTCTGGATGTTCTTGTTGCAAGACTTGAACACTGCACCCTTGAAGTTCTGCCGCAAGTGTGTCCAGACAAAGGAGGCTGCTGAATTCGCTGAATGTAGGCCGAAAAAAATGTAAAAGAGGTATGCCATCACAAAGGGGGTTTGCTGCTTTTAGGCCCAGAAGTGCAGCAATTTGCAGCTGAAGCCCCTTCAGAGTCTCTGTGCTCAAGCAGGAGATAGTGGCAAACCTCCCACTCGGAAGGAAAACATTGAAACACACATGCTGCTTATTTGATGCCTCACCCAAACCGCCTGTCACAGCAACAGGTAAGGCGGAATCCCTCAAAGCCGGGGCTGATGCCGTCGGCATCTCCATCACGCGGGGTGTCCCTCGACGCGAAGCGAAAAAACGACAACGAGAGGAGCCCCGCTGCGGATACCATGGATGTGATGCCGATACCATGGATGTCACGGATGTGATGCTTATAGATGCGATGGATGCCTGTGAAACTGATAGTAAAATATAGTAAAATCACAAAACAAGGCAGAAAAGTCCAGAAAAGCATGGAATCCCGCCAGAAAGTCTCGTGAAACAGATCGTACAGCATCTTACCGCTTCAGAGTTTTGAAATTCCAAAGCATCCCAGTTGATGCTGGGTTGTCGTTTAATTTCTTCACCAAAGTCGATGGTGGAATATTGAAGGATGGTCAAGTCTAATCAAACAGGGAATGTCTCTTCATTCAGGCTCTCTTACCAGCAAGATCTTTCAGACCCTCAGGACCGTACTGTTTAAGCTCTCGGGTCACTGGTTGTGACATTGTGTCCTTTTCCAAACGATCCCTCTGACATCCAGAATGGCATCCTCTGCTACTGAGCTACTTCCCTGTGCACCAGAAGTTACAGATATCTTGAGAAGTCTTCCTGAACCCTCCAGAATTGTAGCGGATGCAGCCTATGGGTCACTTTACAGCCTGTGTATCTAAGCTGGAAGGCCCAAGAAAGATCCAGCATGATCAGATATTCTCATGCTTTACTATCATTTACGCAATTTGGGTATCCTAGGGTAATCTAGGTATCCATGGTATCAACCTTGTTCCGACAGCCACCCAACCACCGAAAACAGGGGCTCCTGTATCAGGAATTGAGTCGTCACGCCATGGCAATTTCACCATGAAAAATGTTGGCGTTCGTGGGGAGGATGACATCCCATATGGAAAATAAATCATGATCCATAGCTGGTTGGTGGTTTCAACCTACCCCTCTGAAAAATCATGGAGTTAGTCAGTTGGGATGATGACATTCCCAATATATGGCGACGGGGTCCGATGTCTTTATCGGTGCATATATTGTCTTGCTCCACAAAAGGATGCAGCTTGTTCTTCCAGCGTTTCGGCCAAAAAAAAACAGCTCGCAAGGGCGCAGGACGTGCTGTCTCGTGAATGTAAACCATGGCATACCATGGCTACAATCATCACACATTGGAATCCTTGACGCAAATCCAAACCAAAGGATTCTTGGTGGGTGCAATTGTCATGGAACGCGTCAGCGTTCAGAAAAACAGCAGAACTAGGTTCACAAAACTGATGTTCTCTACATTGTTTGATATTGTTTGGCAGCTCAGGGATATCAAAGAGATTACTATTCTGGTGTTTGCTACTCTGTCACTGTGCCAGTCACCACGGTGAGATACCCATCGCACAGCAGCTATTTGTCGCCAATGGCCCAGGTCAGCACCTGGCTGGAAATCCGCCATAGTCGACATGCCATGGGGTCTATTCCAAGGGATTCCTGGGCAAAATTGTCATCCCATGTCATCCAAAAATCGCCAAGGGACACGGCGCCGGCAGCAAAGCCGGAGGCCCAGGCCCATTGGAAATTGTAACCTCATGCGGACCGTGAGCCAAAAAAAAACATGAGCTACATGGGCGTCTCAAAATTGACAAAAATGGGGGTCCATCGGTTTGTCAATTACCTCAGATGATCAGGGTAACCCACGGAATCGGGGGCGATCACCAGTGGAGTGGCCGAAGGGTAAATCGAAAAACCTCTGCGATGTACGTGACGAGGAAGTTGCGTACTGTCAAGTCTGATCAGGATAGCTCGGATAACTGCGTGCTGTAACCATGTTCACTTTCGTGATGGCTCATGGCCAGGAAGACGGTAAAGGCAAGCTTGCCCAAAGTTTAATATAACTGAAACCCTTGCTTTAGACTTTGAGAATCCAAGATACTTCGAAATTAAGATGATCAAGTTTATTCCCTGAGTATTCCAACAAATCAAACGAAATGTTGAGCCATAGATCGAGCTTCAAAATTGGGGTCACCATCGTCCAAGGTACCTCCCAGCCATCCTGTGACGTCAACCGCCTGGCTCTGGATCCAATGAACCAGGTGTTTTTACTATGGAAAATCACCATTTTTAATGGGAAAACCATGGAAAACTATGGAAAATCACAATTTTTAATGGGAAAACTCACTATTTCAATGGCCATTTTCCATAGCAAACTGTTAGTTTACCAGATTAATCATCCATTGATCAGCATGTTTAATGGGAAAACTCACTATAAATGGCCATTTTCAATAGCAAACTGTTAGTTTAATGTTATGAAAATAACTTATATATTATATACTGAAACCAATTGGCGACAATGAAAATAAGTTACTGGTAAAAACCATTAAAACATGTCCAATTGTAATAATTAACTAATAACTAAGCACCAGTAAGTTTTTTTGCTTAGTAGGAAATGGATGGGTTGCTGGGGGTTGCTGGGATGATTATTGATAGTTATTGTGGATCATTCCCGAAAATTCCCTGCGTTTTGCACCAGTAAAATAAACACACTGCATCGAAATGGTGCTTGCTTGCCCGGTGTTCAACCTCCTGTGTCTCAAAGGGAACGTTGGCAAATCGCTAAATTGACCCCTTTTTTTGCCTGCCTCTCCAATGAAGAAGAGTCCTGGTTGCCTTTTGCACTCCATGGTCTCGTCCTTGCTCCACTTCGGCAAGGTCGATTTCGATTGTTTTGGGGGATCCAGAAGTCTGTGATGCAAATGCCAAATCAGAGCATCACGAGATATCATGAGCTATTTACCCAACACTACCCAACTAGGTCTTGCCGGTATTGCATCATTCTGCAGGCACCCCGCAAGCTTCGTTGCGCAAACAAGTCAGGTTTGGTGCAGAAATTCGCCGTTCTCGAGGGCCCTGCGGAAAGCTCCTCCGTACTGACTCCACCACATGTGACTTCAGCCTATCAGTGTTGAGAAAGGTTGCACTGTCAATACGGCTGAGTCTAAGTGCATCAATCAGTGCATCCGCAAAAATCGCTGGTTGGCCAACTGAGTCACATCTTTTTTCAGTCTTTGATTGCAATATCTGGGTAAATTAATATATTTCATAAACCTGAATCTTGAGGTATGTTCCCATTTTGGGATGATTCCCTATATCTAAACCATGATTCCCAGGGTTCGGGAGGACAGGTTTCATGCCACCTGCTAGGCATTCCGAGCCTTCGGGTATCCCTCGGTACCGATGACTTTCACCTGGCGACTTAATTCGTTCCGGAATGGATGACTTTCACAAACGATTTATGAATGTATGATGTATGAATAGTATGTGTATACATATATATATATATACATATATATATATATATATATATATATAATTATAGTTAATTATAGTGTTATATACAGTATATATATATATATATATATATCAATAATGAATATTTCTTAATATATTCTATATGCACCAAGTCAAAATCTCATGCCTCTCATAGCTAACATATGCCCACCTCCCAGCGCTTCAGAAGCGATGCCAATCGCTGCAAGGCCGAAGACTCCAAGTCCTGACGCGAAAAGTTCCAGCTCCGCAAAGACTGAAATGAGGCTCCACTGAAGTTGATGTATCTTATTAATCTATGGTTAATCTATGGTTAATCTATGGTTAATCTATGGCTAATATATGGCTAATATATGGCTAATATATGGTTAATATATGGTTAATATATGGTTATTGATGTTTATCTTAATGGTTATTTATCATTTATTTACCAGATGGTTGTAAGCCGAATCAGTTATTTAACACTGAAATAGATGCTTTATCTTACACTCAATGACGCTTAATGACACTTAATGACTTCATGTAAATAGTGAGTCCATAGCCCAGATTTCGATGCAATGATTGAACCTGTGGAATCATGTTGAAATTCTCTGGTCTCGGAGGTGGCCCCTGACCCACGTTCCAAGGCTTTTTACCTTTGCTGCTTGAGTTTCCTCAGCTGATGCCAACTTGGCTATGCCAAAATTGACATGCCAGACGCTGCGAAGCGGTTGGTTGGACGCTTTTGCCGCCCAACGTTCACGAATGAAGAGGTAAGGTTCAAGTTTGGCATGCTTCTGCCACCATTGCTGCCATTCTCCAAATCCTGAACCAACTGATCCTTGAAAGTCCTTTGCTTTCGCCGAAACAGAGGTCCAGAACTGGCTCGGGCCATGTTTTGCGCACCCAACGTCTTCTTTGTCTTATTGACCCTTTGGACGTAGTCCGTGAACTCGTACATATCGATGCCATCGCCATCATGGTCAAGGAAGTTATAAAATTCCTCGCAACATGGAAGCAACCACTGCCATCAAGGACTACAATCCATTTGCAGCATTTGCTGCTCAGATCGAGGTGAGTTTTGTGGATAGAACATACATATCATATATAATATGTATATATATATTAATATATAAGTTTTCCTGTAGATAAAACATGCATATCATACATATCATTAAAAAATATCATCAAAATACCATACCAATCGAAATCAGCCAGGTCCTTTAGGTCTGCAGGCATCACATCCCAATGAGACAACTGCAGTCTACCTCGAACGAACTCCTCGAACTCAAAGGGGGAGACCTGATGAGCCAACGAGAAAAACAAACGCGTTGCGTTGGCGACCTGACCTCGTTGCTTGGTGATGCTTTCAGCACATTGATGAAGCATGGAGATCTGCCTAACGTGATCAACATAGCAACTGAGGCACCCGGTTGGAAGTATCCATGTCAATCCGGTGGAACATGTGACGGGCATCAGAGTTCGTGAGCTCCAGTTTCCTTAGCAATGCATAGCTATTTAGGTCCAAATGTGAGCTCCGGCGTGACCATCCCAGTCGGAAAACACTAGTAGCCTAGTAGCTGATCATGATTCGGAATTCTGACCCACTCCCGAACGGGATAGCCCCAGAACTAAGACAGTTACATACCAACCATCCATGACCATCCATGCTGAAATACTTACCATATATCATCCTCCAAATGATCATCCAAGTGCTGCAAGAGGTCCAAAAATGTCCAAAAATATGTCCAAAATCTACTGGGAAAATCCGTGAAATGTATTGAAATGTATCATCAAAGGTGCACGAAGGCCAATTGGATATTCCGTCTGACACGCTCCACCCGCTGCTGCGCTCGCGCTGCCAACACCTCGGGATCCAGTTGCCCTCTGGCCAAGTAGTGGAGCAGCTCACCTCAACTGCCAGTGAAATCACCAAGACACCTGCGGTTTCCATAGGGAAAATGGAGGAAAAAGAGGGATGTTTCAAGGTCACCTCAGTGACCGTTTTGATTCGAACAAAACTTTCATGGCTTTTTCCATTGAAAAGATTGCCACGTGTCATGCTGAGTGGCTGAGATCAACCAATTGGCTCCCTTTTCCCTGACCTTCCACCTGGCCGCGAAAAATCTAAGGCGCTGTGTGAGGATCCTCCACAGTATCCGGTACCCTCTGGTAATGACTAACATAGCTATTGAAAATGGCCATTTATAGTGGATTTTCCCATAAAAAATAGTGATTTTCCATAGTTATGTTAGTTTACCAGAGGGTACTACTTGGAAACGCCCAAGAATCACTGAAACCCCCCAAGCTCCAGGCTCCGAACACAATTTCTTCGACAGTAACAGAAAAAAATATGTCTTCACCTTGTGACCATCACTAATGGGGCGCTATGGGTCAAAACTTTGGACCCAAGATGGCCCCCAAAAGCCACAAATCTTCGTCATGTTCTAGCAGATAGTGACTCAGCATGGATCAACCCAACCCAACTTTTGTGTACTAAAAAATTGTGGTCCCACATTTAAGATGCACCTGGTCGATGCTGCGAAAGAGCTGCATCATGTCCGCATCACAAACCTGTGAACGATGTTGATCCCCCCCTATGGCCTGGCCATGTCATGCAATTTTTTGGGATTCCCATGGATTCCCCCTAATTTCAATCCCGTGTTGGGAAAGGTTCCTTTACTGTTATCCTATGTTCTCCTACGCTTTTAAAACAACGAAGCAACCAGTTCCCAGCGCGCAGCGCTTCAAGCTTGGCAACGGCTTCTTGCGGCACCGCCAAGGTATCTCGCACCAGGTGCTTGAACTCCTTCCAGTCCAAGGTACCGGACCGATCCTTGTCGCAGAAAGCAAAGAGCCTCAGATACCCAAGGCGCACAACGGCAACGCACAACGGCAACTCCCTAAGAAAACACCACGAAACAAGACCAGACCCATAGTAAAACACAGCAATGACCTGTTCATGACCTGTTCAAGTCGGACAGTCTGAGGTGCAGCTTCAGTGCAAGGCCTTCAAGATCAAAGCCCTGCACTCTTGATGTCACAATAATACCAGATAAACAGCTTCTATTTAATCTTGGAGCTGCAGCGAATCAGAGCTTCATCCAGGGCATATTCGGCATATTTAAAGGCATAAATTTAGGTACGAAAGGGATCCTGTTGATCTTTGGATACAACAACATTGCAGGCATCAAAAAAATGGCATCATCATCAGCATTGCACCAGTGTAATCACAGTTAATCACGTAGTCACAACATGTCACGTTCGCCAAAAATTGTTGCCAGTGAGGATTCCCAAAACCACCAGGCCATCCTGGCCATCCGAGCCATCCCAGAAACTGATGCCAGGTGTAATCCTTCAAGCGCTTGGCAGCGTTGAGGCGCTGCCGCACACGCAGCAAGACCTCGTGGTCTGGGTCCAGGCCATGACCTGCGGGTAAAATCCAATCTGCTTTCTTCCTGGGCGGATGGGATATCAGCCATCTTTAAGAAATGGAACTTGATCAATGGGAATTTCAGGATACTAAAATGGAAGTACCTACCATATATAAGGCCTATATAAGGCCTATGTAAGTGAAATTCCCATTGACTTGATGATGATAAATTGATGGCTTCATGTTTTCTTCAGAATCTTCATGAATTTCAAGGTGATTATATTTTGATAAAATCATAGAAAAAAAAGCATAGCTATGAGATCTGCTGTCCATCTGTGTTGCCAGCTACAGCAGTGTTTTGACCCGAAGCTCCTGGTGAGTGTATCAGCAGGTCGCGGCAGTTTCGCTTCTTCTGCTTCACGAGCTCGCCATTTCTTCAGCACAGAGGAATACATGGAGCCCCCTTTTGGGGGACCAAATCGGTGCCAAGAAAATCTGTTGGCTAAGCAGCTTTTGGTGTACATGAGCTGAAAGGCTTGGGAGTTGGGGGGTAACAGTTTGGAGTGTGAGCGTTGACATAGGAACGGTCGGATCGAATGTGTGGTTGTCAGTGCAGGTTGAAAAGGACTGGTTCAAGTAGTTTTGCAGTCGAGAAGGCAAACAAAAACCACTGGAGAATGGCTTTTTTTCATCACCAAGTGCTTCCTAAATTACCTTGAGCCTCAAGAGTTCCTGCAACATCCTGAAAAAATCTGAAAAGAAGCTGATCTGCGTCGGCTTCTAGAGCAAGTTCACTTAGAAAGTGGAACAGGCACCCTGGCAACGAAGGGTGGGAACCCTCCTCCAGGCCAGATCTGGGGCGCACTCCAAGGTGTTTGCTGGCCTCAAAGTTGGCTTTGATGTGGTCAACTGAAAAAATGGTTGGCTGAGTTGGCTGGTTGCTACAAACACGGCTGGTTACGGCTCGGCTTTGGTCCAAGTTCCAATGTTGCCATGCTGATCATGCCTCGTTCTTCCAGAAGCCGTCGGCAAAGCGTCGAGGCAGCTTCCGGGCGAGTTCCTGGCGACATTTTTGTTGCTGAACATCCGAAATCCGCATCGTTGAGCATCGCTGAAAACTGTCGAGTGGTACCTCCCCTACTTTTGATCCAGCGCGTTATCACAAGGAAGGCTACTTTTTCCTCTTATGGTGGCAAGGTTTCTGCTTCATCGTCCCACCATACAGAGCCTGCCTCACTGGCCGGCCTCAGCGCATACACCATGGATGTCATGCAGGGAAAGTTGATCTCTCTAAAATAGTCACTTGAATCTGCAATTGCATTGTCAACCCTTCAAATCCAGGACAGCAACTCTGGGCAAACACAGCTGAAGTTGAAAGCCTTTTAGCCGATCTGGAGTTGAAATGGCGATGCCATGTGGCAGTGCTATTTAATTGAACCAACGGTGGCAAACATTGGCAAACTCTATATAATATCTGCGCAGAATTGGAGAAAAGTGCGCAAATGCCCACGTCTGGCCCTCAAATTATCATCGAGCAAGGCTGAGCAAGGAGGACATGCTCGCCACCCCAGAGATCCAAATATTTCAGAAGCCCAAGATAGCCCAAGAGTCCCTCCCTCAAAGGGCCAAGAAACATGGGACGGCGACTCTGACGTTTCCGACAGCTCTCTGCACGCCGCTGGAGCCACTCCAACACTTCCTCCTGGATTTTTGACATGCAGAAAACTTTGATCTCGCTGCAGAAATCACTGGATTGGTTTAAGGGAAAATTTACAGGAAACCATGGTTTTTACCATCAAATATAGGGCTTTCCTGTAAATGTTCCCATCATCCAATTCTATGAAGAAAACTTAACGGTTGCTGTTGAAACTGATTTCAAGGTCATCAGCAGCATGGAAAACCGGTACCCCCTCGGGATTCAGTCAGAGGAACACCATGTCTCCTCTTTCAGGTAAGGCAGCACATCCAAGACCAATGGTTTGTGGGCATCGGCATGGTGTTCCCAGTAGGATGAAGCCTGAAGCACCTGTCATCCGCATGAAGCAACATAGAAGTAGGAAAAAAACAAACATTGCTGGGCAAAACCATGGAGAACATTCTAGAACTCATCTGGTTGGTGGTTTTAACAATCTTGAAAAATATGAAAGTCAATGGGAAGGATTATCCCATATATATTATGGAAGGTCAAAAAATTCATGTTCCAAACCGCCAATCAGATTCTAGAACTCGTAAAAAACACCTTTTGATACCGACTCTCCGGCTCAAAAACATGCATTGGATGCCGCTGGACCACTGATGCCCTTGTGTGTGAACAGGATGCGCTCCACCTCGACACTTAGCCAAGCCAAGGACGGGTCGGAGGTCACCTGCAAGATCTCTTCACTCCAGATACCCGGCCTGGTAAACATACAAAAAGCGAACTGGAACATGGCCATAGAAATAGTGAGTTTTCCCATTAATAGCATGGTGATGTTCCATAGTTATGTAAAGTTTACCAGAGGGATACGGTATGTCACCTCCAAATATGTCCTGGTGGCACCTTCCAGTGCCATTTTGAAAAAAACGATGTACTGAGCCCGGATCAAAGACGGTGCTTCCCATGCAGGCAGCTACCTGCGGAAGACGAGTCCCTACTAAGAAATGACAAGCTGCGACCAGAATATACGGGGGTGCAGTTCCAGATGGGATTCGGAAGTGGGTATAGCATGGTATAGCCGTATAGCCGTAGTTACAGCCATTCAAAATCCCAACTGCACCCCCCAGTAATATCCATTGATACCCCTCATGCGCCACAGGGGACCTCCAGAGAAACACCTGTGAGGCTCCTGAACGGCTGCCACAAGGTGGCAAGTGAGGTGTAGCCGCGGGAAGCTGCATGCTGAGAGAATGAAGACTTCCATGATCTTTCCATGCTTTAAATATCTTTAAATAGTGGAACTGTGTGACACTGTGAGAGTCTAGAGTGGTTACAGCTCTGGGGTTTCTCTAGCAGGAGCGTTCCCCTTCATCTCGATTCCATTCCTGGTTGTACCACCCTCACCCCACCCTGCACCCAATGACTTGGGACAGATTCGCCTGGTCCATGCGTCGGAGGGAAGCAAGAGTGGTACAAGTCCTGGTCTTACGCCTGTCACCTGCAAGAATTTTCGTGTTGAAGATCAAATATGATTGAAGCTATTGAATCAATTTGAATCAATTGGATTCACTTGGAATCATCTATTTCGCAACTATCAATTCGAGCCGCCTTGAGGTTGAAGGAGTCAGCAATGCGATGAGCCAGGTCAGTAGCACCACCTTGGAGGATTTCAGGAGGTCCACGACTTCAACTTGGGCGAAAGATGGCGAAAGTGTTCAAAATGCTGAGGCAGTCGCAACTTCTGGCATAGCTCAATCCACCAGAAGCCACCAGCACAGCCTGGTGCACAACACGGTGCCATAAGACTTGCTGGCCGTCCAAATGGCCAAATTGGCTACGACTCCAATTGTGCTCAATTGGCGGCTACTCAAATGCCTCAGCATAGATCTCTTTCTTCTTGTCATCCCTAGGCACGAAATGAGTTTCGGATCATCTTGCAAAGCATGACTGGTTGGTGGTTTTAGCCATCTTGAAAAATATGAAAGTCAATGGGAAGGATGACATCCCATATATTATGGAAAATAAAAATGTTTGAAACCACCAACCAGATGAATGCTTGGTGCTCAGTCTGTGGCACTCTGGCGACTTTTTGGCGCGATCTCAGGGTCACACTTCAAATATTCAATCCGATAGCGAGCAGCACGAGGACCCTACAGAGTGCACCCGGAGACACCAGCAAGAACGATCCATGGCCCGGGGAGCAACCACATCATGCGAGTGCAACAGGTGTAGAGACATGACACCCATGTGCCATGCAAGCGAAGTGAGACATGCAAACAGGGGAGATGCATGTATGTATGCAGGTATGTAGGTATGTATGCATGCATGCATGCATTTTTTCCAGGGAAAGTGGTGTCAACCGCCTCTCAACCGCTGCCGAACTGACGAATCTTCACCCATCGTAAGGACAACAGTTGATGGTTCAAGCTGATTTGGTTCAGGTTGCATACTGTGAAGTAGCACAGCTTTCCATGCTGCATCCTACAAGTCTAGCAGTCTACTGTCCCCCAAATTGTCATACAAGATCATACAAGCGCAACCATCATGAAGAAAGAATGGAACATAAACCAGCAACTCATTTTTACCAGGTCAAAACCAGTGGACATAGTGAAGGATAACTACTGAAGCCATGAGCTTGACCAACCATCAGCATCACGGCTGTAGCTTCCCGGCATCCACTGCAGCCACCGTCAAACACTCAGCTTCAGTGCACAGTTCCACTGATGCAGCCAAACACTCCTGCCGCAGGTGGCCCACTGGAATTCAGCAACAAAAGATAAACAAAAACACGTTGAACATTCTGGAACATTCTGGAATCTTAGGTCCTAGGATCGGACATGCCACCCTATCTTGAGATGAAATCTGCGGCTTGACAGAGCTCGAGCCACCCCTCGCCACCCCTCACCACCGAGGCACCACTCCTGCTGAAGCATGTCCACAATCTGCCGCGCGGATTTGTTGCAGAAGAGTTGTCCCAGCTTCTTTTCATGGTACCTCGCTGCAGCTGAACGACCTGAAGGACACCCAGGGGACACCCAGGGGATCCAACCTATCCGATAGAACCAGGGCACTTGATGCCGTGGGACTCCACCAAGGCAATGAACTTTTCCGGAGGATATCGACGAAAGGCCTCGAAAACGAGTTGGATGATTTGGAGGCGATCAAAACAACCAGGGATGATATGATATGTACAAGCGCTTGTTCTCAGGGGATGATATATATGATATGAGATAATTGATGATAATTGATATCTTATATCTAACATTGTGATAATTGGGATGATAATTGATGACAATTGATATCTATTGGATGATATGATAATAGTTGATGATAATTGGAATAAGGAACTATTCAACTATTCCAACGTTCCGATTGGCAAAGACCCAGTTGTGCCTTCTGGAAGAAGCTGCCATCGGACTGTGCAAAATCCTGCCAGGGGGACCCAACGTAACATTGCCGGATAAGCCTAGAACCCCCTCCACTGTTGTTGATCAGGTATCCAAAAAAAAACCAAACCAAACATATATATATAGGGGGTGCACCACTTTGACCCAGGCCCATCTGTCAGATGCAGAAGACCTCTGACCCTGTTGCTGCCTCATCAATCACTGGTGAGGAATGGTAGGCTCTGTCAAGTTTCTCCTCGAAAGCCCCGAAATCTCTAGATTTGCTGGGTCCCAGTGTGACCCACACCGCTTTCTCCAAAATTGGGTCCCAATTTGTGGCCACGGAAACATGTACATGCAGTATTTCAATGGGAAACATGTTTTTTTTGTTAATCTTGGTTTCATTAAAATTACCCTCTGGTAAACATACAAAAAGCTATTGAAAATGGCCCAGTCGAAATACTTGATTTCCCCCTTAAAAATTCCAATTTTCAATAGCAAACTGTTGACATAACCAGAGGGTACCCCATGCTCAAAGAAACTGAAATCCAGGTCACCAGGTCACAGCCATGCGCACCGCGCTCCGAGATGTTGGTGAAGTTGCAGCGACCCCCACCACTGATCCTGCCATGCGACGCCATGCGACTGTGGAGATCATGAAGACATACCACGGGCGTTCTGTTGGTGATTCGAAGATGATTCGCAGCAATCTGAGTGGTTCAATCAGGAATTACTGAAACCTGCATGAAAAATTACACTCTTCACTGACCTGGATGACAGAACATCGACCGCTGCGACGTGTCCTGATCTTCTTCCCCAACTCACTGTTCTTCTCCAAGAGAGTCACGGGACGACCCCGCCGCCCTGCCAAGTCAGGTAACAAAAATCGGGATCTTCACACTGCCAGACTGTACCATGACTTAGATGACTTGCATGATCATATCATATTATATTATATTATATTATATCAAATTATATTATATTATATTATATTAAATTATATTATATTATATTATATTAAAATATATTATATTAAATTATATTATATTATATTATATTATATTAAATTATATTATATTATATTATATTATATTAAATTATATTATATTATATTATATTAAATTATATTATATTATATTGTATTATATTATATTATATTATATTATGCTATATTATATTA
>Ga0126342_10007672_pt1 | contig 19299 bp, 20 predicted proteins | sample Cyp1metagenome_FD_92528 | JGI IMG/M metagenome (GOLD analysis project Ga0126342, IMG submission 92528) | Coral microbial communities from Lord Howe Island, Old Settlement Bay, Australia - Cyphastrea 1 metagenome | ecosystem: Host-associated > Invertebrates > Cnidaria > Coral ... | reverse complement strand
TTCCGACATATGTTCCGACATATGTTCCGACATATGTTCCGACATATGTTCCGACATATGTTCCGACATATGTTCCGACATATGTTCCGACATATGTTCCGACATATGTTCCGACATATGTTCTGACATATGTTCTGACATATGTTCTGACATATGTTCTGACATATGTTCTGACATATGTTCTGACATATGTTCTGACATTCTATACCGCATTCTATTTGGCTTTCTCTCTGCCCCTGATCTGGAGCTCGCCATAGGCTCCAGGTCCGCCCGTGCCCGTCGCGTGATTGCTCCACTTGCTGCGAGATCGAGTCCGTTGTGCTCACAGCACACATGCTGGCAGAAGAGAAAGAATGAAGACCATGGTGAGTGAGTGAGTGACTGACTGACTGAGTGAGTGAGTGAGTGAATGAGTGTGGGCTGGACACCTTTGTTAAATTCTAGAGACCTTCACCTGGCGGGTGGGGAACATAGCTATGAAAAATCCAATTGTTTAAGGTTTAAGAGGTACATCACCTATAAATGGTCAATTGTCCATTGCTACGGTAAAATACCAGCTGATATTTCTTATCGTTCTTCCATGATTCCATATTCACTGTTCATTACTAGCTATAGGATTAGTTGTTACAGTTGTTATAGTTATTGTACGTATTATAGTGATTACCGTACATAATTTTAGATTACATAAATATTCTAGTTCTTGTAGTTCATGTAGTGATGAATGTTATTTGAATTACTATATCTACACATATCCGTTACGGGATTGCCGCTCAGAGGTCCGCCCCGGAACCGCCGCACTCACAGTCTCGCTGGCGTCACCACCTTGGACGGGGTGGCTATCGAACCAGCTGGGGATGATATCAACAATGGGATGTTATGATATCATCTGGTTATGATACATTATGATTATTAATAATGCCATATATCCTGATATATCATATCTGTTGATGATGATTTATTTCAATAATCCCACATTATGATACATTATGATTATTAACAATCCCATCTGTAATAATCCCATCAAATCCCATCTCAAATTATTATATCTATATTCAGGAAAATCTGGTATCATTTATGCTGTTTGTACGGTGATCAAGTGATATGTTTGATCCTGAAACCTTATATATGGGATTATTATGATAGAATGGTCGGCCAATAAATTGTTGTTATTATTCATGGGATAATTACAATATAATAGATGACGAGAATAATGTATTATGATATAATGGAAAAAGGTGATGCTATCACCAAAAAACAACCATAGACAGAAATAACCGTACAGTACATGGGATTATTGTGATATAATATGATATTATAAATCACTATAAATCACTATCACCATAATATATAGATATGTTGATTTGATTACCATGATTGAAATGAGATTTAAAAGAAAATTCCCAAACATATGATGATTCTATTAGGATCTTATACGGTTTCAATGGGGTATTTTATGGGAATATTTCTTGATGGAGCGATCACCAACGAAATGAGCTCCTGAGCTCCGGTCAACATGGCTGGGACTTCCCAGCAGGAAAATGATGGCTGGGAAGCCATCGATTTTACCGTCAAATTTCCGCAGAGTAAGGGGATTAAAAAAGGGACTCAATTTTGGGTTTGAGGGTGATGTTTTTGGGATATTGAGATAACCAAGGTGACGTAATCTTTAGGTTTGTCTTGGAGGATGGGAAAGGGCAATCCAATCATGGGCAAAGCTGATTTTCTCGGTGGGAATGGTGGTGAGAGTCTGAGGGAATTGGGATACCGCATTGAAGGCCATTTTTCAGTACAACCCCTAAACATCCCTAAACCCACATAAACCCACATTGACAGTATGACCATCTACTCCACCTGGAGGGCCCTGTAATCATGGTACGATCTAAACATGCAGCAGTTCACTCCGTTGATATTGGAACCTCTTTCAGCCGTGTCAGGGTAGAAAATCCAGCCGTGACAACCAGCGGATCCCTGAAAAATTCGCCAAATTCCTCCGTGTCCCAATTTCTGCCTGTCACCGCATGTCTCTCCTACGAATCTTCTTGGGAGGCTCTTTGGCCTCGAGTGAAGCCAGGAAGCCAACAAGTTGCCCATGGCCGCGTGCAGATGCCACATCTAAGGCAGTTGCTCCACTCTGGGTGGTTCTCTCAATATCCGCACCAGATTCAACCAGCAAGCGAACAACAGCAAGGTGCTGACCCATCATCCGTTGCTGGCTGATCCTTGCTGGCCCTGGCTTCAACCAGATAGCGGACTATGTCAACATGGCCAAACATTGCTGCCCAATGTAGTGGTGTTGACCCGCGCCACAATCATCCGTTATTGGCAGATCCTTGTTGGCCCCGGCTTCGACCAGAAAGCGGACTATATCAAGATTTCCTCTGGCATCTGTTGTTGGCAGATCCTTGTTGGCCCCGCCTTCAACCAGAAAGCGGACATGTCAACATGGCCAAACATTGCTGCCCAATGTAGTGGTGTTCCTCCGCCGTTGTTGGCAGATCCTTGTTGGCCCCGGCTTCAACCAGAAAGCGCACGATGTCCAGATGACCCCCTCCCGCTGCGACATGCAGTGGTGTTGTGCCGTCCTTCTCTGCCTGGTCCTTGTTGGCATTAATCTCAAGGAGAAAACGGACGATTTCAAGATGGCCTTCTTGAGCTGCTAAAAACAATGGCGACTTCCCTGTGTCCGTCAGTGCTGGATTTTTATCCGCACCTGCTTCAAGCAATAGGCGCATGGGTTCGAGATGTCCCTGCTCTGCAGCATGGTGTAGGGGCTGGAAATCTGCATGTGCGCCTTGAATGTGGGTCACTTCACCCTTATATTTTGGGCTGCACATATAGGCCAAAACAAAAACAACTTGTGAAATGGGATGCTCATTACGTTACATTCTCTTGCCACTTTTGAGAGTATAAATGGTTTTGACCCATGCCCACCTGATAGGTTTGGATTTCGAGGACCTTGAAGAAAATTTTCCACACGGGCTGAATCGTTTCTCCGAATGCATCAATCATATGTTTTTCCTCTTCAACATCTGGTGGCAAGAACTCCAACATAACCAGTTGGACTCGCAGGGGAGCTGATCCGAAACCTCATCATCGTGAATCTCTTGGAAACCATCTTCTGTGAAGAGTCTTTGCCTAAATCTGCAGACCCCAACATGGGCTGCCAAAGTTTGCTTCACTTCTCTGGCAGTTTTGCCATCGAAGACGTCTTGATCAAGAGTTGTCAGTATCTCGCCAGACGCTAGGAAGCGCACCTCCATCGCACAAGTTCAGGTCGCTACAAGTTTGCGGGCTTCAATATGGAATACCCCTAAAATCCATGTGTTTTTCATATAATTTTGGCCGTTAAAAACTTGAACAAACTAGGGTATGAATTTTCTGACACGCCAATTTGATCCAATTTGTTTGAAGAAACTGCTAAAGCCACTCTGGTAGTGCCATGTCGATGGAAATGCTACTATGTTTTGTACTAGTAGTATTTTCTGATGCTCTGCAGAAAACTTTCTACTAGCCGGGTATGACATTCCCGCACCTATTGCCAACAAATGATATAGTCTATTCTCTGTAACATGTCTTTTATCAAGGCTCAAACAACGGTGATATAAAGGGGCTAGTAGCGGCTAGTGTAGCTACCCCCGTCCAAAGATTTTCAGAGGTAAACCACAATTCATCTGACAGGTGGTGTAAGACTTCTTTTGAGTCTTGGACATGAAACCTTGGCGGAAAGCTATGTGCTTCAAATGATCCCAACAAAGTGACTGCTTCAGGATGCCTGACATGAACTCCCAGCGTTCGGACTTGAACCAAGGAAATGCCGCGACAGACCATGAGGGCATGATGCCAGTGAACCAACCGAAAAAAAAAAAACAAAAACATAAAGCATCACACGGCAAGCCCCAACATCAACAGCCAGGTGTCATGGCTAACCTTAGATAGTCAAGTTGCCTACAAGCTGGGGAAAAAGTTTGTTAGCTAAGTTGGTTTATAACAACAATAGCTAGGGTTTATGGGAAGATATCATTACTTAATGGGGGTGGCACCACCTGGTAGTGAATATAATGGGGGCACCACCTTGTACTGAATATAAGGGGGAGCATAACCCATGTAATCATCAACCAACTGGGTTTTAATAGAAACTGCACAAGTGGTGTGAATTCGGTAATCATCCACATGTCCAACATCAAATTGGACGCCTGGTCGTTTGTCAAGTCTCCATCCTTGTTGGCTAAGTGCCAATATCAGTTGGCTTTTTCCCCTTGTTGGTGCGTTAATGTGGTACATTCAATGTATCAGCCCTCATTCTTAAAAATGATAGGCTTGTTCATGGCTTACCACCACGGCTTTAACCCCACATCATTCTCCCCATTGGCCCATATTGGCCCATGGTCATAACTTGGTAAAGTCCCTGTTGATTTCCTCAATAGCTAATCTTTGATCGTTGAATCCCTATTTTTAAGGCCGGATACACAGTGAATTCTCCATTTCAGACCCAGACGGAGACTTCACTGGTTAAATCCCTATTGCTGATGCTTAAATACCTACTTGGGGTTACACTGTTTTCAAGCAAACTCAAATGTGGGTGAAATACCCAAATACATCCAAATACGGGTTCACAGGTTTGCACACCATTTTAGGGCAGGGATATGTTAGTTGCAAGCGGATATTACAGTACTTGGTTTCCTTGGGATTATGTACAATGTAATCGAATATGGGCTTGATGCTTGGATTAGCCACATACGAGGTGTCAAAACGGTTTTCTAACTCATTCCATTTGATTCCAGGCAAGCCACGCTCCAAGCGTTTCAGAGTGCCCTTAAAGTTGTCCAGATGGTACCTGGCCAGGAGAATCTGATAGAAAACCCTAATGGATTTGACCTTCCAAACTCAGAGTTTCCTACAATATTATATCAATTTATGTCCTTTCTGACCAATAAAGAAATCAACAGCTGTCAGTTTGAAGCCTCAAATGACTACCACAAGATGGCGAGAAACGATTCCATCCAAGATGACAGTCTGCAGCCCAGTTGCGCAATGTGTCGCTCTGGCATCTTCAGCATCTCCTGCAAAGGCGTCAAACCGAGGTAAGCTCTGGATAAATTGGATAATTGCTAAAAATAACATACAATCATAAATCCAATTTTAGGATGATTCATGATGATTCCTTTTTCAATCCCTATTCACTAACAAAAATCACTGCCACATACTGCCACTATGAGTTCTCCAGCGGATGCTCGACTCACCCAGACTCCACGCCTCTGCCCACGCCTCACCCTTGGGCAAAATTTCACGCAGCTGCTCCGCAGCATCCGCCACCACTGGGGCCTAGGAAAGGGTCTCCTTGGAAGGTCTTGCTTTCGACCAAGATTCTTCATCCTCCAAAAAGGGTTGCCATAGATATTGACCTATTCCAACTGCAACATAGATCCCCAGCGTATTCATAGTTGTCCTTGTGTGGTTGTTTTTCTTGCTGCTGTGAGCTTACGGCGTTGTTTTTTATCATTGTCATGGGTTGTTGTTGGTCATGCACCCCATTTTCAGAATGACGGTCCCAGCTTTTAGTGGACCGACTCCCCCAGCTTTCATGTTGAAATTCTTGGAATCCTCATGTGTAAGTTGGGCAAATTATGGTTCATTGACCTTGCATTGTTGTGAATTAACCATGGCATTCAACCATTCAACCAAAGTTGATTCCCCGCATAAATACTTCTTCAAGACGCTCTTATAAACGTAGTTACGTAGTGGTGAATAAAAACCCCTTTAGACCCTGTGATTTAGGGGTCACTCTTATGGGTTTATCATGTTTATATGGGTTTATATGGGTTAATATGGGTTTATAGGCGGGTTAATATGGGTTAATATGGGTTAATTTGGGTTAATATGGGTTAATATGGGTTATCAACTTCATATCAACTTATATAATATCCACTTAATGGCTTAATTCCTATGAGCTTTGCTATTCCCCATGGTGAAAAACTACCGCCCAGGGGCCGCTGGACCGGTCGCCATGACCTCATCCACAAAGTCTTCATCCATGGCCTCAACGCGACGACCGTGGCGGCGCCGTTGGTGAAAAACCCATGGGTTTTCGATCAAAATGGAGGTTTTGGCCAAGGAAAACTGAGGTTTTACAAGCAAAAACTGAAATTTAAGAAATGACCATTGGGTTTTTGGCAACAAAATGGAATTTATACCATTCAACATTGAAATTTAACACATGAGATTGGTTCCCCACCAGGTCCTACAAATCAAAATTGAAGTTGAACAAATGAACTTAGGTTTTTGACCATTCAAAATTGACATCTATTTTTTACCAAACAAAATTTGGGTTCGACCAAACAAAACTGAGGTTTACCGTTTATGAGATGTGGTTTTTATCCATCAAAGTAGGGATTTTAACCAATCAATTCTGAGGTATCAACATTTGGACCGAGCAAAAAAAAGAGAGGTTTAACACATGTCATAATCGGTTTTCACCAATCAACATGTCTTTCTCCCAATCAACATTATATACATTATTCACCAATCAAATTGAGGTTTGACAAATAAGATTGACCAATCCTTTTTACCCCGAATGCACCACCAAATTGCCGTGATATTTTTCCACTTTGTCGCACCGCATAATTCAAGACCTTGATGTCAAAATAACCAGAAGGGGAGGATTTGCGGGTCCATGATTTTGAGTCATGGTTATACCCCCCTGTTTGACTGCTTACATCAACCCTGCATTGTTGTTGTTGTTGTCGTTGTTGATGGTGGTGGACTGACCCAAAAATGTCCCTGTCATATTCATTGTATACGTGTCATTTATATGCAGATGCATATATATATATAGAGATACATGGGTGTAGGTTTGACTTAGATATTCGTTCAAAATTCATAGGATCTCCATGCCAGATTGATTAGCTGTTTTATCATATATTTTCCTTTAACTCATGGCAAAAAGTACTGTAAGTAAATCGACTACATCATATACACGCCTATGTAGACATATATATATATATATACATATATGCATTAATATCATATAATATCATATACATCTACATCCACGACATAGTATTTACACACATCTGCATAATATGTATGTACACAAGTTGTACTCTCAGTCTCTACACACATGTATATATATACACATACATACACATATACACCTGGTCGGTGGATTCAACCCCTCTGAAAAATATTATATAGTCATAGTCAGTTCGGTTTGTTATTCCCAATATATGGAAAACATGTTCCAAACCACCAACCAGACACTTTTTTATTATACACAAATATCTAGACTCTAGACACATTTAACAGCTAGAAACACCTGCTTCCATGATCCTTCCAACACCCTTCAGGATGGTGCCCCCCAGTTATAAGTTGGTTTATAAACCCCATTAACTAGTTCGTTATATCTGCCATAAACCATAGTGAAATGGGAGTTATTATAACCAACTTATCAACTATGGGGCACCACCTTGTTCCTCTCCCCAAGGCACCCATTTGGCCACTTGCAGCGCCGCTCCTTCGTCCAACGCCGTGAGCGGCCGCGAGGCGTGTGAGTAGCGACGGATGAAGTTCGAGGCGGCGCGACGTGCTTGGTGTGGCCTGGGGAGATTTGTTGGGAATGTCTGGGGCGGGTTGGGATAATGTAGGATGGGGTTAGAATACATTTTTCTGTAAATAGATATATATATATATATGTATATACATATGTATATATATATATGTATATATATATATGTATATATACAGTATATTACATCATTGGGCACCATTTTTAGCCAGGGCTATGAGAAACAGGGGCTAACGATGAGACTGGTGGGTCACGTAATTTGGAGGTGGTAATTGACCCACAATTTTTGTTTTCAGGATCTCAGCAGACCATCCATGCCCAGATGGCCCTGCCAGGTGTAAATGAGGAAGAAGGGATATTTGCAGGTGAAAAAAATGCCAGGGCGATTGCTGAAAAAAAATGGAATATGACTCATATGACTAATTATTCATAGCATCTAATAGCCAACAAAACATGAGCCAATTTAAAAAACGGGTAGCTGTTTACGACACCTTGGTTGTCAAGCCCCTCCTAAAAAAGTGTCCCATCTGGTGATCCAAGTCTGGGGATGAGGGTTATCCCAATCCAAATCAAGAGGACTTACTTATCGAGATCAAGAGGGATTACCATTGCTTTGAGAGGATTGATATTATTTGATATAAAAAAATCTTGGGCCCTTAAAAATTCGACAATTCGATCCACATCAATTACCCTCTGGTAAACATACAAAAAACTATGGAAAATCACCATTTTTAATGGGTAAATCCATTATAAATTGCCATTTTCAATAGCTATGTTAGTTTACCAGAGGGTATTGTATAACTGTTGTCTGTTCCTGTTGGTGCCTGGATAATCTCGTGCTAAAACGTCTTCATCTAAGACGGACAGTGACAGCGAAAAACGGCTGTGCCTTGACTATTGACTAAGCGGTCAGAGCTGACAGAAAGCCTGCCAACTCATCAGTATATCCAACTTTTCAAATCCCATGAAAAATCACCATGCTTCATGGTTCAATATACTATTACATTATATGAATTATATGACATTCAAATCCATTGCCCGATACATCCCGATAGCTCATTGGAAAACTGATCCGTTTTCTCAGCCGGTTGGTGGACTGGATCCGGCTTTGGCTTCCCCATTCAAATTCATCCCTATTGGTTGATGGTTTTACCATGAAAAAAACCATCATTAATCCACATGAAATGTTAAACCATTGTTGGATATGATGGGTAAAACCATGGGTAAAATGGTAAAACATGGGTTTTCCATGATTGGTTGATGATCTTTCCATTGTTGATTTGTAACCACCATGGTATATTAACCACAACTCATTTCACACCTCACCAGTTGACGCCGTCGGCGCCAGGATTTTCTACCAAGCAGCTGTGTTTGCAGCACTTCCCGACCCTCCGCAGGGCCCAGCGTCAGCATTCCCGCAGCCTGCGAAGCAATCAAATGACAATGTGTGACATCTAAACGTATATACAATATAACATTTTATTATAATATAATATAATATAGTATAATATAATATAATATAATATAGTATAATATAATATAATATAATACTGTATAATATAATATAATATAATATAATATAATATAATATAATATACTATCACCACCCTTTTAAAGGGGGGACGTACCCAAAATGTAAGCTTCCTTTTTCAAGGTGTTTTTGAGGGGGGCCTTGAAAATGTAAGCTTACATTTTGAAGGTATTTTGAAAATCCTCCCCACAAAAACGACACCTGGGGGACGTTCAGCGACCAAATTTACGTTTGGGGGGGTCCCCAAAAATTTATCTTACATTTTGGTATGGTCCCCCCTGAAAAGTAGCCTTAAAGAGGTGGTGATCAAATAATATAATATAATATAACAGAAAATAACATAACATAATATATATATATATATATATATATTATGTTATATATGGAGCTTTCCTAAAATGGGAGGTGCCTCCGAATCGTTCAAAATCAGACACTTTTAGTATTGAAGCCTATGGTCTTGGGGATCCTCCATTTTAAGAACCCCCCATATATATACACAATTATATACATACATAAGTCGTAGGTACCACGCATGACAACTATTCCAAATGATTCTTCAGACTGTTCAGGCGGGAGCAGCATTTGCAAACTTTGCAAATTCACATCTAGTACCATGGAGCACCGCTCAGTTTTGACTTCCGTTATCTACGGTATCATGACATACACCTGAATTTGTCCACAAATGGGGTATACACAAAATGCCCTGGCCAACATATTTCCCATGAATTGGTCATTTTGGGAAATATGTGTGTTAGATATACCATGATATACCCAACATATCCACTGTTCATTGGTTAAATATGCCTACTACCTTTGTCAATGGTTACCTATTTTTGATGGCCATGTTGGCTGGTTAGAGTCCACCATTTTCAGAGCCGATGTGCCTTGGCAGAGTCAACCACATCTTGCCCTCGCTGCGTGCGAGCAATGATCAGCACCTTGTGGCTCATCATCTGTCGGAAACTTCTCTGGGTTAAGCAGTGAAACAGACCATACCATCACCAATTAAATTAACCAATCAACAGGGCTATCGGGTTACACTATGGTTACACTCTCATGGCTGCAACCAAGTGTCCCAACCGTCCCACTCGTGTTTTCGCTCTTCCGTAATGGCATTCCGTCGCTCTGGCAGCCCGTTGGGCCAACAGTCCATGACCACCACATCTGATTGATATCCTGCAAGAACGTGGCTTGAACTGAAGTTTCTTAATGTGGATACAGTACCCTCTGGTAACTAAACATAGCAATGGAAAATGGAACATTTATAGATGTTTTGCCTATTAAAAAGGCTGATTTCCATAGCTATGTTGAATTGCCAGGGTATGTGGTAAACACTAAAGAACCCCAAAAGCCAAGATGGACTGCTCATCTGCTTCTCATGCCCGTAGGAAAAGCCAATCGATCTTCTTCACCCATCAAATCCCATGAAACAAACTGTGCGGCCTGATATAAAGCCACAAAATTTCAATTTCTAGGAGGAAATCATCTTCCCATACCTTTTCAACATGTGTGAAACCATTTCTTGAGGTGATGTACATCACTTTCATCCCCCACACCTAAGAAGTCGGAGCACATCTTGCAACGCCACCTTAGTTTGGCAACTTCCGGGTGGATGCTGGACCTCGACCTGGCTGCTCAGCCTCAGCTTCCGGCTGATAAGTGAGAGGTCCAGCCTCCTTACCATTGTAGAACCAAAAGTCCACGTAGTCATCAGCAACTTCACCTCACCGAACAGGCAAAAAAACCAGGTCAGCCTTGCATCTTCCTATGATTCGGGTTGCAGCCCATCTGCTAACAGTAACAAGTGCGCCACCTTCAGTCTGTGGTTAGATTCCAGGCCGCAAACTATGCCCTGTTGAAGAAAACCCAATAACTGAATAGGGAATATGGACACCAATAGCCCATAGCTGCTTAGCTCCCTCCTAACTAACGGATGGTACATGTAGAGCTGTATCTTGATTAATCTGATCCCCCTAATACTCAACACTCCCATTCTATAGTCGCAATAAAGTGATTTCATCCCCTATATATATATATGTATGTATATATATATATATATCCACCTTGGTTTCTTCCTATGAATGAGGGAAGGGATGAATTATAGTTGGTTAGTTATAAACCAGTATATCCCCATTGATACAGTCTTCCATTAAACCACCATGCTTGATGGGTTGAACATACCAAGTGAGCAATGTTCAAAACCCGCTGATCTTCCACCGTGCCACGTCCGTCTTTGGTTTTGACGTAGGGTGTGTGCCCCGGACAGCCATGGCCACGCCAGCGGAACTCCTGCAGAAAAAACATGCCGATTGAATGGTGGATTCACCATCAACAAATAGGGATTTACTAGGAATCAAAAGGATTTCATGGGGATAGATGGGGATTAAATGATTAATGGTGTATTGAACGGGATTTTGTGGAATTCTATTGGGATTTAATAGGGATTTTAATGGGGTAAACGCCCTAGTGGCAGCTTTAGGCGTCACAAACCCCTAGGGCAGACGCCCTAGTAGTGGCGCCCTATACAACGTCCCTCTAGGGTAAACGCCCTAGTAGTAGCTTGGGTAACACCCAAAGAGAAAAGCAAATGAAGCCAGTTTGGCTCACCCTTGAGCCAAAATCTATTCATCAGCTTACATGCTCACCCTAATGATAATGCACGCCCACAGCCTGCCAAATACGATGCATACAAATATTATGCATTATTAGCGGATACTTTTACAGTAGTGGTATCTTTTGCAGTTAATGAGTGAGTTTGCATCTTTTCAACATAAGATATAATAGTCAGAGGCATTTCACACTTCCTTTCCCTCTTGAATATGACATGATTGAGATGCCTTAGGTTCATGGTAAGGCTGATGCTCAACAAACCATGGCTTTTTGTGAATGAGGCAGAAGCGGGAGTTACTTCATAAGGAGAAGTGCAGAGCAGCCCTTTCCAGAAAAAGATCTTTCTCTCTCTCTCTCTATATATATAATATGACATGTACAAATATCTACTTTATCAATTTTCTTATTAAAAAATGAAACCCTTGGCGTGATGAAACATCCAGGGTCCTCCACTTCTGAATGCTCAACCTCGTGCTGTTTCAGAAATTTGTCCACACAGACCTAGGTGAAGTTGGAACTCAGAGTCCACACCATCATGCCCAAAGTTGACCAGCCATCATGACCCCAAGATAAAGGTTTTCCAGGCAAGATGATCATCTGTATTATCGTGAGAACTCACCAAAAAATCGGAGTATCATCCCGTGGTTTTGGGGCTGAGCGTAGCCTGCCCCATTGAACCAAGTAACGTTATCAGCGTAGGTGCCACAAGAAACTGTCATCAGACACTTGCAGAGTTCATCCACTCGGGGATCCACCTTTGCATAATTTCCTTGGCGTCTCAAAGATGCCAAGTTTTACTGCGAAAACGGGCTGTGTCAGGTGCGTCTGAAAATGTGGAATACACAAAAAAAATGCCAATACTTGAATTCTGAATAGGGAAAATATGCATATATATATAATATATATATATATATATTATAATATGTTACACTCATTTATAAGCCAATGAATAAAGCCATCAGTCATTCTGAATTGGGCTTTTCCCATCAGACAAAGCCTGTCTGAACCTATACATCGAGGCCGCGTTTCGGACTGCATTGATGTCGCAAGGCTTGGCCACCACAGCGAATGGGCGCTTCAGACGCAATGCATCCTGCGGATGCAGCGGCTGACATCAAACAAGGGATTGATGGTGACACTATGATACTGGGCAGCAGTTGATGGTTAGTTATATCAAGTTATATCCTCAAAATCCACCAACAAATGGATTGATAATCTGGTTGGTGGTTAAGCCTACCCCTCTGAAAAATGATGGACTTCGTCAGTTGGGATGATTATTCTCAATGGAAAAATTAAAAACGTTCCAAAGCACCAACCAGTATAGTATCATTATGTGAAGGCTCCGTAGTTAAAAACCTATAGTATCATAGGGTGTTTCACTTTAGCAAAGGCTGGCAAAGGGACAAGAAAGACCTTTGGCATCATACTGAAACTACCTGAAACGTAAATCTACACATTGCTCCAAACCAATCGCATGCAATCATGTGGGAACGGATTCATATTTGCCTTCCAAAATCGATGCTTGAGTGCTAAAATGACTTGGAATTTTCATGGGTCCATTCGGTCAAAGTTGACCCCCAAACCAAAATAGTTCACTATAGTTCACTATAGTTCACTATAGTTCACTATCAATCAACTCTAAATCCTAATCATTCTAGCTAACTATGATTAAAACAGCATAAATCATATTAAATTCCCTGAAATCACCTTTGTTTGTTGTGAAATCACTATAAATCCCCATCTTTTTTGGTGTACCCATAGCCATACTCTAGCCTATGCTCCACCGCAAAAAAAGTCCCACCATGTCTCACCTCCAATGACTTCAGAGGGGCCACCGGACCGTAGCGCGAACCCCTGCCATCAAAGACCTGCAGTTGATGTTAGTTATGTGTAGTAGGGAGGAAAAAACCATCAATTTGACCATGGCAAACCATAGTTGATGTTAGTTAAGTGTAGCAGGAATTTGACTATTTAACCATCATTTGACCATCATTGAACCGTCACTTAAGCATCATTTGACCATCATTTAGCCATTATTTAACCTTCACTTTAGTGGTATTTAGTGGGGATTTGCTCATCATTGAGAAAAAATATTTTGTGTTTTTTTTATAGCCATCGATGTTTTCCTACTCCGAGGGAATATAACTGTATCTGAAAATCATGTATTCCATGTATTCCCCCCTCAAATGGCAATTTTTATTGGGGAGAACTGTGATTCACCAGCAGATTGGGGCACCAAAATGCCATGGGAACTCAGCACACCAATTCTTCTTCCACCTCTTGGATGGGACAGTTTCGTGTGCAGGAATGAACCAAAACCAAATTTCTGGTAGATTCGATCCCAATTTTGGGTTGTTGAAATTTGCCAGGTAATCTATCCCAAACATGAACAGCATTTGGTACATACCCCAACTTGGGGACAAACCCGCATGATGGAGACATCTGCAAGAAATCATTCCTCAGATGTTGATCCTTCAATACCAATATGTTGCATGCAAAAATTCAATGTTTCTCCCCAAACCCATATTTTTCCGATTAAAAAAACATCTTTGATGGTGAAGCCATTGTTAAAACCCCATCTTGATGCTTCAAAAATCCCCCATGGTCACGCCTCAGCACTGGTGAAGCTCAGCTTTGAGCCCTGTGTGGTCTCGTCACTGTAGAGAGCGCAGGCCTTGACGTGCACCACGAAATCTACCTGTAGGCGATGCATCGGTTCCGGGTTGGTTGGTCAAAAATCCAGGGTTTTCTGATAAATTTCATGAATTTTCCATATTAACATGGTCATTTTCATTAATTGTCCATATTACATGGATTTAAATGGCAATTTGGAGGATATACCCAAGTTTTAGACACACTCATGATGAACATGGCTTTTGATGCTGGCCATCAAACTCATCAAACTGCAGCGAGATGAGTTTACATAAGTTGTCTTTTAATTTTGTCAAAACACGATCTATTATGATCTACTATGATCTTAGAAAACAAAAGGAAAAATGAAAAAAAAACACTTTTGTTGAAATGCAAAGACTTGAAATTCGGCTTCAAGTGCGAAATGCTGAAACTTTTTCTGCACACTCCGCACACGAGTCCCCTACTGAAACCGAACCAGGGCGGAATTCTGCAAGTCCTCCGCTCGTTAAGTCCTTCCTCGACAGTTCAGTGTCAAGGTGGTTGCAAAACTATGCAAAACATGTGGTCCGAATCCCGAACGAAACAAATGTGGAACATCCCGGAAAGCAACAAAGATTGCAGCACATCACTCTATCGTTGCCTTCTCAAAAGCTGCGAAACGTAGCGGATTCTGTCTTCGGGACAGATCGGGACCCAATGTCACAGAGGTGAGACTTAGCCCTGGGGACCATTGCCACCCAGGCCACCCAGGTACGCCGCGCCGCGCTCATTTGGGACCATCACCCGGTCCAAAGTCCTCCGGCTTTCGTTTGGGTTCCAGCTTCCCCGTCTCCTTCAAGTTGTCAAACATCTCCAAGGCGTTCAGGATCGCCTGATCCATGTTGAAGTACTTGTAAGAAGCCAAGCGCCCCACGAAGGCCACACCTTCTTCCTTGGCGGCCAAAGCAGCATACTTCTCATAAAGTTCCCTGTTGGCAGGATTTGGAACGGGATAATATGGCTCACCCTCAGCTGAGGAGAATTCCCTGGCGATAAGACTTCCTTTCACCTTCCCTTCCTTCACCGCTGTGGGTTGGTTGGGGATGTGCTTGTACTCCACGATTCGCGTGAAGGGCACATCAGGCGATGGATGGTTCACCACCATAGCCTCTTGGAAAAAGCCTCTCTCCGGATCCTGAAGAAATTCCTCCTCAAATCTCAGAGAACGATACTCCAACTTGGGCATGCCCAAAGCTGCATAGTAGCTATCAATCTGCCCCGTGTAGACTAACAACTTGTGCTCCGGCAAGTTCCCTTCCTGTTTCTGCTGGAAGAAATCACAATTCAGTCGAATTGTGATGTTGGGATCCTTCAGCAGCATATTCTCAAAGATCCGAGTATAGCCACGGAGTGGCAAAGCTTGCCATGGGTCAGGGAAGTAGCGATCATCTGTGGTGGTGCGACAGGGGAGCCGAAGGAGAACGCTGGCATCAAGCTCCTCTGGGTATTTATCCCACTGTTTCTTGGTGTAGTGCTTGAAGACTTTCTCGAAAAGTCGTGGCCCCACCCTGGATAAAGCTGCTTCCTCGCCATTCTTGGGTTCACCACTGGCCGGAGGTATCCTTTCCTTGTCATACCAAGCTTGCATCTCCTCTTCGGTCTTGATGTTCTCCCCAAACAAAGTGTTCACGGATTCTTGTGTTGGTGGGATTGGGACCAATCTTTTGACCCCGTCTTTGTCAGGGACCAAGCCTTTCACGCGATGATCAAAGGGGATCCACTCCGAGAACTCTAAGACGTAGTTCCACACACGCTCAAACTGCGTGTGAAAGAGATGAGCTCCATACTTTGAACATCTGATGCCGTGTTCATCCACATAGTCATAGCAATTGCCCCCGATGTGGTCACGCTTGTCGATGATCAGTGAGCTCATACCTAGCTCTTTGCTACATCGCTCTGCCAGCACTGCACCTGACAAGCCGGCCCCTACGATCAACAAATCGTAGGACTTGGCTGTTGTGGAGAGATCTCCACTCAAAACTGCTCCATCAAATTCGAGTGGAGCTTCTGATGTTTCACCACCTTGGAAGATTGGATCCTTTCCCACCGTCTCTTGCACTTTGTTTAGGGCGGCCCATTCGGGTTCTGCCCGCCCCACTCCAACGCTGGAGGCGAAGGGTCCTGCCGGCATGGCCCTTTGGCCCCGGCAAGGGCTCTGCGAGCAGAATCGGGTCGGTGGTCTATGAGCCAAGCGTCCCAGCCAAAACGTCATGGCTGTCAACATGTCTGTCGCTCCACAAAAAGTCTGATACAATATAGAGATCAAACAGTTGTTAGCATCAAAATCTATCAAAAGATCCCAATTTTCATCAGTTCCATGATGTTCAGATATTTTGATATTTTTCATCAGTGTGAGCTGATTTTCATCAGTTTATGGATGATATTTTCAGGCTCACATCCATATCATCCATGGGCAAAACCACCAGCTTCCATCCCACCCCACCTGCTTCGACTCGATGAGATGCACCCCCAAAGTGGTGAGACCGCCAGCAGCCGCTGCCTTGAAACCTGCCGGCTGCGGAAGATATCCCCACAGTATTCCTATGGTGTTAACTTAGTTACCCTCTGGTAAACTAACATAGCGAACTGGAAAATCACCATGCTATTAATGGGTAAATCCACTATTTCTATGGCCATTTTCAATAGCCATGTTAAATTACCAGAGGGTAACTGGGAATAATACTGAGAAAATATGCTGAAAACTCTAAGAATATTTGATGGAATATGTTTGGAATAATTACTGTAGATATTTCCACAAAGCCAATATTAGTATCAATATGATTCTATGATGTAACATTATCTCCCACAAAAATGCTTGATTGACTGATCATGACTGATCTATGCAAATCTCTTTCCGACAAACGGGTTGTTCATTGGCCACGTACTATTCCTTTCATGATCCATTTCTTGTTGGGGGTCAATTTTCACCGACACCGAAAAAGCTTAGATTCGATAGGGGCTTCTGGAGTCGTTGGTTCACTTACCATGCCGCATGGGGTTTAGATGGGGATAATTATCCAACAAATTTCTTCTCCAAAGGGTTTTTTCTCAATGAGGTTAGGAGGTACACAATATATATATATATAATTATATATAATATACCCTCCAGTAAATTAACATAGACCCTGTCAGATAGGGGTTGGAAGATTAGTTTCCATTAAAAATTGGTTATTTTCAGGGTCTATTTTAATTTACCAGAGGGTACTATATATAATATAATATATATATATAATATAATATAAATATAATATAATATATATATAATATAATATATATATATATATAAAATATATATATAATATAATATCATATACATAGTATCTATAATATATATATATATATATCATATATATATATATATATATATAATATAGATACTATGTATATGATATTATATTATATATATATTATATTATATATATACACTGTATATATCATATATCCCCGAACCCAATCATCAAGTTACGTGCATCAAGGGGTCGTCTCGATTCGACCGTTGTCAAGCTATGTCAAGCGACGGGTCTCTGGATCGGAAGCATAGCCCCGTTGAATGGACATCACCTGGGGCGAGGTGTCCCCGGTGCCATGGGAGGTTTCGCCTGGGAAAATCCATGGGGAAAATCCATTGTGTTTGATGAACCGGAGGCTAATTCTATGTGATAACATGTGATAACTAATGATAACTATACATCCAATGGAAATTCAAACATGTTTGTAACATGTTCTAATTCAATATATTTGGTAGATTACCCCCAGTTACGGGGCATTTTTAAAGCCCCATCACAACGGGTTCAAAGCCCACCAGTTGAATCAGTGCTTCAGGCCCATACAAATTGATGTAAACTGAGCTTTTCTCCCAAAGGGATCCTGGATCATACCACTGTCTCAAGGTTGAAAATCACTGGACCTTTCATTCTGTTCATGCAGTCTCTATCTACCTTCCACCACTTCACTCTTCCTTCCGCAAGTGAAGCGTGAGTCTGACAAGGATAGAAATGCTCATCTGCTCCAAAGAACTCTGATACTGAGAAACCAAGTCGCAAATGTCATGAACATTCGGAGAGTATAGTTGAGTTGACATATGACGTATGTGCCATGGTCAAAAACATGGGAGTAATATGGTATGGTCATCCATTCCATAATGGGACTATATGGGACTGCAAACATCATGGGTATACTGGCCATCCAGTATGGGTACCCCCTCAAGCCTTGCCCACAAAGGCTTCCATTCCAGTTGTCGGTTTCCAACCTGTTCATGGCCATCGGGTGGGTTATTATGGTTCAAAAAGTCAGGGCCCCTAGGTCACTAGCTTCAATATGTTTCGTTCTAAGATGGTCTAACTTAGGACAATTGCGATCCCCATTTCAATATCTAGTTTCAATATCTAAATACTACAGTAATGTCTTTAATCACTTGGATCATTTGGGGTTCCCAAATTATAACCCTTGGACACCACACCCGGTAGGACAAAGAACGCGCCTGGAAGACTGCTCACCTGCCGGAACTTCCACTTCCACCACCACTGGTAAGCAATAGAATGGTGGACGTGGAATGGGCGTTTAACTGTAATCTTCCATCAAAAATCAAGAAACATCTTACCCTCTGGTAAACATACAAAAAACTATGGAAAGTCACCATTGTGAATGGGTAAATCAACTATTTCTATGGCCATGACATCGCAAGAATTTGCTGCGATTCTGAACCTTTTTCAGACAAACCCAAATATATTGTCAATTTGATACATCCCAAGTTGTCTCAAGTGTATCCCAATGAGTATCCCAAAATTGGTTGGTTGTACATGATACAAATGTTCAACATATCCATATATATATACACATATATATATATATATATATTTATAGATATATATATATATATATATAGATATATGTATATATATATATATGTATATATATATATAGA
>Ga0126342_10007671_pt1 | contig 19300 bp, 13 predicted proteins | sample Cyp1metagenome_FD_92528 | JGI IMG/M metagenome (GOLD analysis project Ga0126342, IMG submission 92528) | Coral microbial communities from Lord Howe Island, Old Settlement Bay, Australia - Cyphastrea 1 metagenome | ecosystem: Host-associated > Invertebrates > Cnidaria > Coral ... | reverse complement strand
TGGCTTCCCTTTCTGTCCCCCCCTCGCTTGCCCCTCACTTGCACTGCACAACACTTGTTGCTTGTAATCTCTTCTCTGACGCGCTCCCCCTGCTGTCGGCAGGGGTCGGCGGATATATATACAGTATATATATATATATAATGGATTAGCTGATCCCCAAACAAATCACGTAAAAGTATGGAAAATTTGATGAGTTACAGTTACTGGTGAAGAAAGACACCAAAATCTGTGGTCATTCATCCCTAATATTTTGGCTTGGCTCCAAAGGGGAGATTAGTTACTCCTGGGGCTAAACAATGTTAAGCCGGGCAGGCGATTTGGGAGCCATCACCAGAGAATCCCAATTAGACAATGGGTTTGGCAAGGCTCAGAACTTCATAGATCTGGAAGTGAAGTTTCAAGCTCCGAGTGCCAGGATATTAGCATGCTGCATACCCTTATCTTGAGTTGAGAGCTTGAGGGAAGCTTTGAAGTCTCCCTCTGGTACTTTAACATAGCTATGAAATGCTATATATATATATGAAAAAATCACCCTTTTCAACAGGTAAATCATCTATAAACGAGCCATTTTCCATAGCTATGTTGAATTACTGGGGGTAGATCAAGGATGATTGGGGGTTCTTCCTCACATGACCAGTCATCAGGTTGGTTGTGGCAATATCTGTAGCTCGCTTTGTTCCATCCAACAGTAAGATGATAGTCCATTTAATCCCAACTAGGTCACTCATAGACCGAGTAATAATGAATTTGGATGAGCATCCATACATTTACCCTCTGGTAATTTAACATAGCTATTGAACATGGCCATTTATAGTGGAATTTCCCATTAAACATGGTGATTTTCCATAGTTATGTTAGTTTACCAGAGGGTAATTCCAAATGAATCCCCAAATTTACCCATCATTAATTCATCAGTGGTGGCTTGACAAATTTACCTGGGACCGATGCCGTTTTCTCAGGCAGCGATTCCTGCTCTGGACATGGCGATGGTGGACAGGAGCAAGTCGGAGACGGCTGCATTTCTACGAAGTTTCTCGACACTTCTACGACAATTCTTGAACAATCCCAGGAAATGGTACATGACGATATGGGGGTTTCCTAAAATTATCGGTACCCCCAGATCATCCAAATTGAAACTGAAACCTCTGGTTTTGGGGATCCCCCATATGGAAGAAACAACCATATATAGTAATAGTAATTTTGTACTTGGTCTCTCGAATTTTGTGGCGCTTCTTCGATGATCTTTGGATTTTGTAGATGGTAGTAGTTGGGTTGCAAGTAACCCAATGCCATACACATAGTACACACTTTCCACTTATGTGGATTAGTGGTATTTATGATATTCTCATGTAAAATGACGCCCAAACATACTGGGTTATTGGCATGGTGACTCTGACATGTTGTTACCATTCTAGGGAGGTGGAGCCTTTAGTTGGATGTGCTTCTCCCCAGCACCTGAGGCTTCAGAGAGAAGCTGACTTCTGGGAAGTACTGCGCCAAAGATGTGCCAATCTCCTCCAAAGATGGGGCCACCTGTGGCATGTCTATGACTGAGAAGCAAGGAGGTTCAGATGTGCGAGCCAACATGACGGAAGCCAAACCTGTCGTACCTGGGAAGGCAGCAGCAGGTGCGCCAGCTGCAGGTTGATGGAAGGTGGATGATGGTGGTACATTCTTTTTCTTAATGATATGATATCTTGTGGGTTATGAAATGCACAGCATTGTTTGACTAGTTTGTTTTGCTTGCTATATTCTGGGTTTGTCCCACCGATTTTACTATTGATTGCCTCTAGAAAGATTTCAGACAACATTAGATGCAATGTCTCCATTCTATCTCATTATCCAGTCTTATCATGAGTCTTATCGCTTCGTCGCTTCGTATTCTTGGCGGCTTGGCGGTCGCCGCCCATCCCGGATCTATCGGATCTATCGGCGGTCGCTGATGCAACAGGTCCCATCTTCCCAGATTTCAGGGATGTGCAGTCGAAAGCCCATGATTGACGTTGTTTGATGGGGCAGAACACATGATTTCCATTGTTTGGTGTCGACCGTCAATGTTCCGTTTCTCAAATTTACACACCAATCCGTTGACATTTGAGAGGTGATGCCTTTTGGTTGGTTGGGCACAAGTGGTTCACATCAGCACCGATGAGTGATGCCTTCCTCACCCTGGCCCAAAGCAAAGAGGGTGTGAGCTGCTTCGTTGTTCCACGCTGGCGGCCAGATGGACGAAGCCTAGTGGCGATTCAGGGCATCCATTCTACTTTACTGATCTTTTCTGAAGGCAATGCTTTGTTTTGCCCTCCTTTTTGCTTTACAGCTACAGTATGTGTTTTTGATGTGTTCTCCTGTGCAAAGGAAAAAATGCTGGCTTCAATGTTCAGCGCCTGAAAGAGAAGATCGGAGACAAATCGAACGCATCCAGTGAGGTGGAATATCGCAACGCTTGGGGCGTCATGATTGGAGAGCCTGGCCGTGGTGTCAGGACCATTGTCACTCAGCCAATTCTGGGAAGTGTGTTTCTCTGTTCAAAACCCCTGTTGGTTGATGATTATAGGGCCCAATATATTGGGGATTATCACACTGCATTATGGGCATTCCTATTAACCAAGTGTTTTTCTTTTTTTTCTCGTGTATGTTCCCCACCATCAACCAAAGCCAGTGGATGTGGGAACAGCCCCCTGAATTTTACTAACATGATACTTCAACACCAAACCAGATCTGTAGTCGCCTCAATTCTTAGCGATTTCATGTGTTTTTTTTTTCCCCCATTGTGGCAGCCCTATGTATGTATATAGCACATGTATCATCATGTATCCCTTTTTTTACGTTGATTCCTGGAGGTTGAGATGGTGGTCCACACGCGCTTGGATTGTGTCATAGGCAGCTCGGCCCTAATGCGATTGAGTGCCCAGCTGGCCTTCCATCATGTGACCTGGCAGCCCGGGGCTCGGCGGACAATGGGATGGCGGCTGGGCTCTCGTTAAAGCAATGGCATTAAAGAATGGCGAACGGCGCAAGACGTTGGTGTAGCAGGGCATGTAAGTTTTTTTTCCCTCCGAAGGCATGGAAGGTTCATTTCATCGATAGCATTCCATTGCATAAAATCAACTAAGTTTCGGTAAATAAGGTTCATGGACTCAGGCTGTCCCACGAGTATTGAGTTTCCGGACGGAACACAAATCAAGGAAACCTATTTACGAGTATTAGCAAGTATCTGCATCCTGTTGCATCTTACAAATCAAGTAGGGACAAAACATTGGGCCCTGAAGCGTGTTTGCTCATGTCATATGGGGGTTTCCATAAATTGGGGATCCCCAAGATGGTTGGTTTATAATGGAAAATCCATCTATAAATGGATGATGAAATGAGGCACCCCCATTTTAGGAAACCTCCATATGATTTAACCAAGTTCATGGACGCTGCACACTATCTTTGCGAACCACACACATATCGAAACATACCTGTAAAGTGTTACTGGAAACATGTGTATTTGTTTTGCAATCTGGAAAGATGATGAAGATGATAATGACGATGTCTGATGATGATGATGATGATGATGACGATGATGACGACGATGATGATGATGATGATGATGATGACGATGATGACGACGACGATGATGATGATGATGATGACGACGACGACGATGATGATGATGAATGATGAATGATGAATGATGAATGATGAATGATGCACGATTGACCATTCATGATGATTGATGAACGATAGTGACAACTGATGACCATTGATGGCGATTGATGATCATGAGTGACATTTGATGACTATTGATGAACATTTCACTAAACATTCATAGTTTCTTCATGTTTCTTCATGTTTCTTCATGTTTCTTGTGGGCTTTCGATGGCTTTCTAAGTTTCGACATCAACAATGACAAGCCTCATAGTTTCTAAGCGCCCTTAGATTCCACCTGTGAGGCGACTGAGCGTTGGGCCTTCGGGCGGCCGTTGATTCAGCAGCGCTTGATGCGACATGTCCTGGCGGATGCTTGGCGTAGCCCAGTCATCCCATGGACCAAAGTTTTACGATTTTTACGAATCTCTGGGACACCCTCTGGTAATTTGTTACGTAGCTATGGAAAATGGTGGATTAATAGTGGATTTTCCCATGAAAAATGGTGGATCTTTCAATAGCTATGTGGCAACTTACCAGAAAGATCCAGAGAGGGGATCAGAAAGCTCCAACTGAATGCTTGCTATTGGCGACATGTGCGCAGGTCGATGTAGGTCAGTTGCAATGTAGTGTAGGTTGATGTAGGTCATTTGCAGTTGTATTTTCTACCCAACTCAATAACTGAATTGCAGTAAACAAATGACCCAAGGTCAAGTTGAACTGTATGGGTTTGCCAGTCCTTTGAAATGTGTGTTAGACACTGCTCATCCCAGTGTCTGGGCACAAACAATTGACCTGTTTTTCGCATCGTTTTATCGTTTTTTTTTTTGTATCAACCCAATCATGTTTCATATTTTGGGACATTCTGACATGTGTTTCACCGTGATTTCTCCAATTCTGATTCTCATGATTCCAAGATGTTCCAATCATTCCTGTAGCCATTCAGTAATCATTGCTACATTAATTATAATTTTGTTTCGTTATCCATTCATTCACAATGTATGTATAGTAACAATATATATATATATATATTCAAGCATACTTGTCATTCCATGCAAAAGAGTTTGCATCAATCCTTTATCAATCATTTACTATTCGTTAATCATGATCATTCTTCCAATTCCAGAATCAATTGAGGATTATTTATTCTACTCCTTAACAATGATCATTTTTCCCGAAGCACTAAAAACAGTTCTATGTTGCAATGATTAAGATTCATTCACCATTCAATCATTCACAATAAATATGTCCTCCACCCACCAATCGTCAACAATGATGATAGGAAAGTCTGGTGGTCACGACGGCTCTGTGGAGGGTATGCCCTCTTCAGTGCTCTTCACCAATCATTCACCACTTGGATCATCCCACGAATAGTGCTTAGATTCTGTGGATGGGCCAGCGAAATCCAAAAAAACCAGCTGATAGGTGATCTATCCCATGATTTACAGGCTTTCAATCATCCAAGGTGGTGCAGGATTTCGCAACCATCCACAGTAGTAAACCTATATATCTGGTTACTAAGTCCCTGCACTATACGTAGCCAAAAATCCCATTTGCAGGAAACTAGTTGCTATCATCCATAGGCAGGATGACCAAAAGCAAGCAAAATAGCTAAGTGTTTTTTTTTGAGGCCATTAACTGTATTGTAGATACAGTTAATATCAGTTAATGATAATGGGGATGGGTCAAAACCTATGAAATTACAATAGTTGTGGGAATACACATCCAGTCACCAACTGTTTTAGGGTACCATTCCAGGGTTTTGACCCATAACCATATATATATATATCTAAACCTTAAACCAACTCTATGTATCTATATATATATATATGTATCCTTAAATTATATCTACCATGTATCTACCATAAACATGTCTATTTCACCACATATATATATACACCATAAACATGCACTCACCATTCCTTTTCAGGACTTAGCCCTCGAATCCGAAGCCGCCATGGCCACCTGGTTGCGCCTGGCTCGAGCCCTCGACCAACAGGAAGCTGATTTGGCCAGGATTGCCACGGCCATCAGCAAGTATTACGTGGCTGGGACCTGAAGAATGCGAGAAAAAATCGGAGATTTTCATGGGGATTTGGTGGGATTTAATGGGAATTTCATGAGGATTAATGGATTGGATCGGGATTTAAGGAGTTTTTTTTAATGACAATGATATAATTATGGAGATTTAATGGGATTTAATGAAGGATTGAATGGGTATTTAATGATGGGATAAACTTCATGGGTTTTTTCAGATCAGATCTCCGAACTTTGCAGAATATGAAAAAAACATGTGAGTTCTAGGTTTTCCAGGCTATCCAGAATATTGGAAAATGGAAAGCATGACAAACCAACTTGTTCTTATGGGGATGTTATAGGAATACAAGGGGATATATATAGAATCTATAGAACCAAGCATGGGAATGTACTGGGATATGAAACGGTTTCAGGAAAGAAACACGGTGGATCAACCAAGAAAAGTGGGATTTCTGAAACGATTCGTAAATCAGCTGAATTGTGGGTATTTCTATCCGTTTGTTTTGTCCAAGGAAACTATGGCCACCCAGAAACTATCGCGAAGCAGACATATGGCCGGAAAATCTCTATTAAGAGAGTCAATGACATGGTGTATGCATTGTTTAGTGGTAAAACTTGGAGAATCAACCCACTAAACAAGTAGTTTCCACTGTTCAACAACCATTTATTGTACGTTTTGTAGAAACAGAAATTGACCCCTGTTCGTTTTCAATGGAAAATCACGATAAAAATGATGGTGCGTTCAATTTTTCAGCAAATCAAGGAAATGATGGTGCCATGTTGAATGGTTGCTATTGTTATGGGTGTGGGTCAAGTTAGTGTGTACTTGAAAGACTTGATGTTTTAATTGTGTTGAATTCTGACTCAAAGTTGTCAAACACTATAACATTGAGGTTTCGTGAGAAGGTTGAATTTTGATGACCTTGGAACCCAAAGCAATTTTGGGAATCAACCATTCTACTTCCTTGGATGTTTCAAGCAGACGTGGTAGGTAGAAATTAGCAACCTAGTTCGGGGAGGGGAGAGCTGGTGCTTGCATTAAAACCGAGGCCAATTTCTTTGATTTTTCAGTTGCATTGGGGAGTTTTTCGTCATCTTTTCGGTTGCTATTATGTGCTATTCCATGTTTTCTTGGACCAGCCCACATCTCCAGCAGTTTGTTGGTAAATTCCCAATATGTGCCAAACCTGGGTGCAATGTGACACATTGCCCATACCCATAGTGAAGGATGTTCATCAATCCAATCACCAGGATTCATATACCCCTTATGTTTGGAATCCCATTCATGATGGTGGGATGACCATGGCCCATATCTTATCTTTTAACATGTTTTAACCATATCTTAGACATATATGGACGTTTCCTAAACCTGGGGGTGCCCCAAGTCACCATGGGTTTCAGGTTTGCAAGCGTTCACCACTCGTGGCCTATGAAGCCATGGAGTGCCACGGGGGCAATGGCTATGTGGACGACTCGCCCATCGCACGGCTCTTTCGACAAGCGCCACTGAATGCCATTTGGGAAGGCTCTGGCAATGTGAGCCCTGCTTGAATGTGATGCAAAGTTGATATGTTTTTTCTAGTGAATCTTCAAGTGAGGTGATTAGCCAGTATTGGCCATATATTTTCACTTTATCTCCATAACTCCATAACTCATTATATATCCACTTATATAATATATATATAATATATATATAATATATACACAGTAATATATATAATATGTATATATATATATAATATACGTATATATAATGTATGTATACATATGTAATGTATGTATGTATACATATGTAATGTATGTATGTATACATATGTAATGTATGTATGTATACATATGTAATGTATGTATGTATGTGTATATATATACACACATGTAGAAATTGTGTATGTATATATAGGTATAATTTGTGTATATAATATAACATGTATCTATAATATATATATATATATTGTATGTATATCCTATGTATACACATATAATATATCTATATATTGGATCATAATGGGATATCTCCAAGCTGGAATTCCCGAGGATATGCCTGGACATCCTGCGAGCCTTGCGCAAAGAGCCGGAGACGGCCTCGGCCATCCTGGCTGAACTGCAGAGAGCCTCGGAGCTCCTTAGCTCGAGCAGCCAAAGAGCTGGAGAGGTGGCCAAGATTTGCTTGAGATTTTCGTGATTTTCTGGGGCCATTTTTACAAAACCCCCAAAAATGGGACCATTTTCTGACATAATTTGAGCATGTGATTTTGGGAATCGTTTTTTGTAATTATGCTCAAATTATGGTCTATGTTTCTTTTTTTCGGACCATTTTAATAAGATATCAGGTGGGGAAGGGCTACCTGAACACCATAGAACACATCAAAGTGGCTTTGTCGGATCCTATGGACAGCAACTTTGGTCGCGAGAGCGCAGATCAGCTGGCCATTTCTTTCCAGGCAAGCTGCCTCCTTCAATACGGCGATCCCTTGGTGGCTGAAGCATTTTTGGCCACTCGCTGGACTCAGCTGGGACTGACAACGCAGTCTTTGGGAAGCGCCACGTCGTCGTTGCCAGAGAGCGGCTTGGAGATTTCATGGGAGTCCTGTTCAAAAGCAGCATATGATGATCAGGGATTGATGCTGTTGAAATATGTTGAAATTCCAACAGTTGTAAATTCTGTCCAATGTCTTGAAATCCAAAGAAACCTCATGCCTGGTCCATGCGTCAGTTAAAGATCTTTGTGAGATCTTAGGTCTCAAGAGTAGCTTCTTTCAGCAAAAAACAGGGTGCTAGAATAACTTATTAGAAGCCAAGCAATGTCTTGTTCACTACTAGGACACCCAGACTTTTTTTTGCAGCAGCTGCTGCTGCACTGCTGCAGGTCTTATTGATCATCTTTTGGAGCGACTTCGAATGTCCCCCAGTCCTCGCCTTTGAAGTCGAGCCTGGGGATCCGCGCAGGCGGAAAACTCCAGGGCCCTTCTGGGCCCACGGAAAGCTGAGATCTGGAAAAAGGGAGGCCAATGGCATACCCTCTGGTAATTTAACGTGGCTATTGAAAATGCCCATTAATAGTGGATTTTCCCATTAAAAATGGTGATTTTCAATAGCTATGTTAAATTACCAGAGGGTAATGGCCACTGCTGACTCTGTGAATTCACATTCTGGTGAAGCGTTTTTGAACGATTGCGGTGCTGAGTATTGCTGATGCTCTCAGGTTTCCGGGAGCTCAAGTCTGGGCGCCGAGTTGAACTTTGCTGCCGAGTGGTTCCTACCAAAAATAGGCTGCCCCATAGCACCAACTCTCGGATGCACAACAAGTCTGTCCCCATATTTTAGGGGAGCTTGGGTCCCTAGCCAGAGTGCGGTGCTATACCCATATAGGTCAAACTCATCTGCCAGCCAAAGTGGATGGTTCCCGACTGGCAGACTCATACCCATGGGGATGGATCAAGACCTATACCATTATTTTTGGGGATGAACATCCATGTAACATCATTTAACAACTATTTGATACTATTTGGGTGTTCACCACAAGGGCACCATAGGGATCCATAGGATACCAAGGTTTTGACCCCCCTAAAACATCCTAATACTTTGATCCTCTTGATGAGTTCAATCCTGCAGAGTCTGCGAATCTGAGGAAGTGCCGGAGTGGATTGAAACTGCCAGAAGACAGCCAGATGCTCAGTGGACCTTTGGGGGTTCAGCTTGGAGAAAAACACAGCATTTGCTGGGACACGTGAAGCACTTGGGTTGTCATAACTTGTGTTTGTCTTCTGCATAGATCTGAATAGCAACACTTGGAACCAAAATCAATGCCGGTTCTGGCTGAGGGACATTGATGGAATCTTCCAACTCTGAACTTGTTGGGTGTTTATTTGTTTTTTGCTATTTTGGAAATACTATGCATAGTGTGACAATGTGTTATATAAATCTATGTATATATATATGTGGATATATACATACATATGTATTTATATATAGTTCTTGAATGTTCTCTACTTACATATTTGCACATTTAAGAATATTTGATGTTTCCTCCTTACAGTGTTTCGATCTGTTCACGGGTGTCCCCCGAAAGAATCGTTTTTGCAGGTGTCGATCTGAAGTCCAAGTTTGGCAGATCCCCGCGACGGAGATGGGGGGCAATGGTGGCATGGTGATACCAACAAAAAATGGTAACATCTGGGGTAACATCCAGGGATTGGTAAATGTCCCATTTTGGGGCTATTGGACATCACCTTTGAATGGCAATTATAGATGAGATACCTCATGGTTGGGTGATGTTCAGTGGTGACATTTAATGACCCATGACATCTATGGTTAATCTATGGTTACTAATTGGAATAACAATATATCTGGTTCATATAACATTATAGTTGCGATTGGTGGTGACTGGAACCATGGAAGTTAATGGTGGTTAATAGTGGTTAATAGTGGTTAATCCTGGTTAATCATGGTTAAGAATCACTGGTTGGTGGTTTGGAACATGTTTGATGTTCCCCAATAGTTGGGATGATGATCCAATCTGACTAATATTTTTCAGAGGGGTTGAAACCACCAACCAGATAAGGATGGAAATGGATGGACATGGGTGGAATTGGTTTCGATTTGAGGAATTTGGCTTGAATATGTCTCAGGATATCTCATGGAGGTTGTCTCTTTTGGTTGTGCTATGTCATTATGTTTGCTACGTATGTGCCAAACTGCGTCCTGTCTAACTTTGCATAAGTTGGTTGTTGTCTCCGTTGTGGAACTGCTATTGAAGTCTTGACAGCAAAAACCAACCGTTCCCAACAGTGCCTGTTAACATAGGTTAAATAATTAGATGTTTTGATATTTAAAATATGCTAAACTTAGTTACTTTATGTACTGTGACTAAAGGTTATTAACAGAGATTGTTGAAAGTGGCTGTTTAACATATGATAAATGTTAATAGTTCACACAAACCCTTTGCTGTCGTTGCCACTTGTAGCAGGACACAGTCGTGGCGCATGTCACTTGGGACGTGTCTCGCATGGAGAACAGCTGGCGAAACGAAGGCCTAGTTACCTGTTCTCAGTGCGCCAGCAGAAATGCGTAGGTCTTATTTTTCTTTTTGGCTTAGACAACCACATATTTTTGATTCGATTTTGGCACCTTCCATTTTTTTCACAGTAACATTAGCCATCCAATCTTATCTAATTTTGATGGTTACCCAATGACCTGATCAGGCTGAACTGGCCCATATTCATTCGAAAAGACATGGCTAGCTGGGAAATCCCAATTCTTACTGGGAAATGGGAAGATAGTTGAATCTAAATGAATCTAAGATAACCATAGATAATCTATAATACACATCATATACACATATATATATAAGGATTACATATAACGACATATATCATCATATAACATCATGTAACATCAAGTAACATCATGAAAATCATGTAACATCAAGCAACATCATATAACATCATATAACATTATATAACATCATATATAATCATGTAACATCATGTAACATCATGTAACATCATGTAACATCAAATAACATCATGAAAAACATGTAACTTCAAGCAACATCATATAACATTATATAACATCATATAACATCATGTAACATCATGTAACATCAAATAACATAATTTAATATTATATGACATCATATAACATCATACAACATCATGTATCATTATATAACATCGTTATATAACATTATGTAATATCTTGTAATATCAAGTAACAACATGTAACATCATGTAACATCAAATAACATCATATAACATTATATGACATCATATAACATCATACAACATCATGTATCATTATGTAACATCATATAACATCATGTGATATTATATAACATCATATAACACCATATAACATGATATAGCATCAAGTAACATCATGTAGCATCAAATAACATCAAATAACATCATACAACATTATATAACATCATATACCATCATATACCATAATATACCATCTTATAACATCATATAACAACATATGACATCATATAACATCATGTAACATCATATAACATCATGTAACATCAAGTAACATCATGTAATGTCGTGTAACATCATGGAACATCAAATAACAACATATAACATTATATGACATCAGATAACCTCATATAACATCATACAACATCATGTATCATTATATAACATCATCTAACATGTATACACTACGTTTCTATGAATGTTGATTTTTTTCATTGCCAGCTTTTTGTTTCAGCCAGCGAGTCCGTTGCCAGGCCGGGTGTACTACGCCAGGATCTTGGCTGGCAGAATGTTCATGGAATATGATACCCTCTGGTTATGACTAACAGTTCGCCATGGAAGCCATGGCCCTAATCGAAATAGATGGATTACCGTTCTTTAAAATGGGTGGTTTTTTCCATGGCAAACTGTGAATGTCATAACCAGATGGTATTAATATAGCTATTGAAAATGACCCAGTCGAAATAGTTGATTTACCCATTAAAAGATGGTGATTTTCTATAGCTATGTTATATGGGGTAGTTTCATTTGCCAATATTCACCAGACATTTATGTACTTGTATACTTTTTGGGATCCTGGTTTTGGGAGTAATACCAGAGATGTCCAATAGCTTGGTCTTTGGCAGCCAATTTGAGCCATGCAGATGTGGGAAGATGAGATGCAGAGTTGAAGTCAGAATTTCAGCACGCTCAAAAAACATTGGTTGATACCATCTTGCAATCAAACGTGCCTTGCTGGAAAATATTCCATTTGTAATTGATTTTCCCATTAACATCTCTATCTATATACTTTTTCTTCCATATGACACATCCATTTATATTTATGGTTGATTTCCCAACTAGGCATGTTTGTGGATCGATAAGACTTACATCTGTTTATATTTGCTATACGCTGTGCAAAAACTGATTCTACAATCTTTACCATCAGTTGTGATGGATGGGTGAGAGTCAAAAATCAAGGGGCAGGAAGGAACATGTTTTTATATCAAGTTTTCGTTGATGATTTTTGTTAAAAGAACACCATCCCATTTTTTGGCCGCTTAGTCCCATTCTCGATAGTCGAATCCAGGTGTGTTTTGCAATTTCCCCGCATTTCTTGCTCAACACCTCGAACGTTGCACGACTTCCGCACATGGGTCTGAAAAAAAAACAGTACCTGAAAATCCAATTTTTCATGAAGATACCAAAAAAATGTACTAAAATACCTTTTATGATTTTTATATCCAATGGTCCTTACATCACCAAGTCTCACCAAGGCTGCTTCCCAACGGGCGCAAGCCCGAGGAGTAGCAGCGCCGGTGGTGCCCAAAGACGTCGAGGTTCGGAATGGGTCGGACTATGTTGGATTAACCAAAAGAAAGAGAATCTTCATGCTGATTTTAATCTGGATATAGTGGAAAAAATGGAAAAAAATACATGGGGATCTCATGGATTTATATAATGGGTATGTCTTATGGGATCAATGTTAGTAAAACAATAGGATCCACCATCCCCAAAATCACAATTTCTGTGGGTGGAATAGCCATCAACCCATATTGGTGGTTTATTATTGCTTTACCATCATTGTTGTCGATTATTATGAAATACAATGGATAGAATCATGGACAATGATGATACACTGGTGTAATTAATGTGAGGAACCCGGTGCCATAATAAACATCCATAAACTATATATATGTATATAAACTTACCATTTGGACATGGTTTATACCACCCATAACAATGCTGATTTTGGGGATTGTTTATTATTTGGTTTACCACATGATTATACATTATATATTCATATGTGGAGGTTTCTTCCCAAGTCACGCAACGTAACGACACGTAATGACATATGTATGTACTGGACATAATGTAGCAGCAAAATGTCATGTCATGTCGTGTAATGTCATGTCATGCAATGCAATGGAATATAATGTACTGTGTATATATATATAAATATGATTAGACATGCATGCAGGCTTAACTGATACTGCGATGTTTTTTTTGGTGGAATTGTGTTTGGGCCTGCGGTTTTTATGTTGCTGATGATGGGGATGATGATAATCCCTTCCCCGTAAGAAGTATCGGACCTATTCATCTTGGGGACCATATCGGGGGTATTAATTGTAAGGGGAATGAATTACTGCTGTTGATGGGTTGCTACAGGCCCAACTGGGAAGATGAATTTGAGGTTGGCACACCGAATGGGATGTAATTGGACAATCATCACGCATCATAACTGGGATATATAGACAATATATATATATATATTTATTTTAATGATCTACAATGTCTACAACTATCTATCTATATCCAAATATGTATCTGAATCATTGGGCTATCTATACCGATAATTTTTAGATACAGTATGTATATATATATTGTTCACTATAGATATTATACGGATTCTACATATTATTCATACTATACATACCATACATATTATATACATATTAGTATACATATTAGATACATATTATTAGACATATTATACATATTATTATACATATCATATATATATATATATATATTATAGATATATAGATATACACCCATCATTTTGCCCTGCATTCCCTCCATGCCTTGTTCACCGCCGTGGTCGGCCCGGCACTGGTTAGGAGTTGCTGGCGCCTCTGCGGCAGCACCTGCGCCGTGACAGTCATCCCGAGCGCTTGGCACTGCTGGAGTTGATGGCTTCGTTACAGGCGATTTCTTGGTGATTTCTATGGGTTTCAACGATTTCTATGGGATTTCTATGGTTAATCTATGGGATTTCTATGGTTAATCTATGGTTAATAGTGGTGATCAACCATTGTCATTGACTCCGAAATCAAAGACCACTCAGGCGACCAGTGAACCATAGATATGATATCAAAAAACTGGTGATTTCTATGGGTTTCACCACTATTAACCATAGATTAACCATACATAGGAACACCCATTTGTTGATGTTTATATATATATATTGTTATAAAATGTTTAAGTTGCAAAGATATTTGGAGATTGCGAAATCATGGTTGATGGATACCTCTGTTGATTGGTTTGGTGGGGATACACACTATTGGTTTATTGGGGATTATCGTATACAATCTCTTATGGGAATTCATATTGACCAACCAGTATAACGGGATTGGATAGGGCTATGGCTCAAGTGATTTTTCAGGGGGATTGTAGCAAGAAAATGGATAGGAAGCGACTCATTTTTTTTTCTAGTCTTAGACTTGTGATGGTATAGGAACATTTGAGCACAACGCTGCTACAATGTGTATATGATTAGATGTAGAGTGATTTAGTGTAAGTTTTGGATTTACAGCACCTAAAATGTACAAAGATAACATACAATAACTAAACTGTTTGGTCGTAGTCAGCCATTCCTTTGTGAATAAACATGGGATGTCATGGTTTTTCTTTAGCGACCGGTGGTTACCTGGTTGCCATCATGGGATGATCTGGGATGATCCCAAATGGGTTTAATGGGTAGATTTGAAAAAACCAGAGACTTTGCGGGTCAGTGGTATTCTTTTATACCCTCTGGTAAATAAACAGTTTGACCCTGAAAATCACCAATTTTCAATGGAAACTAGTCTTCCAACCCCTATTTGCCAGGGTCTATGTTAATTTACCAGAGGATATCTTTTTATAACCAATGGCTGTGTGTGACTTGTGGCATATTGGCATATTGACCTTAAACGTTTGGTGTAGATCTTTTGAGGAGCAGCTTTGGCACAAACCAAAAAGCCTGTGAGATGAGTTGGAACACCACAGAGCTGACAAATTTTTATCTTGAAAATACTCTCTGGTAGTTTAAACAATGGTATTAAATCGATTTAAATCATCAGAGCTTGTATGGAATTAATTTAGTAGTTAACAGTTAATGTATTAATTGACATATCTCTGTCTGGTTTCTATGGAAAATCACCATTTTAAACAGGGGTATGTAAATCATCTATTGATGGCAATTTTCTATGGCTGTGATCGTTTACAGCAGGGTAACTTTGGGGCACCATATGCCGAAATATCTATTCGTCAAGAAATTGGCTGCATCCCAAATTTGCAACTCTGACAGGGAATATGAATGACGATGATCATAAACCACTAGAAAATAGGGTAAATAAAGATGAAAATGAACATTGCCCCAAAAAATGCCCCATTTATAGATTATTTTCCCATAAACATCTCCATTTATAGGGGATTTCCCAACTAGCCACCTTTGATTGCTGGAGGGAAAGTCTATCCTTGGGCAAACCCACTTGGGCAGGAAAACACCGAGACACAGGAGGCGTGAAACGTTGATGGTCGCGAGATGTTTGCAGATGGAGCACAACTGAACCCCAAAATGACGAGATCATCACTAGAAAGATAGTAGTTTGAACGTGTTTGAACATCATATAATTCTAACTCATTCCGAACAGCTCATCGGAAGATGGAGTGAGTTGGAATGAATTGCAGCTTTTGTGAGAGTCGAAACCTCTGTTTGTTGAGTACCAACACTGCCAAGAATTTCATTATCATGCTATGTATGTTGGTGATATTAATTTCATTAAACAAAATCTCAGATTTCAAAGACATGGTTCAAAAAACGTAAACGCGCCCAAACATGGGTACATGAATATATATATATATAATATTAAAAAAAAAATATGTATATATATATATATTAATATGTATGTATGTGTGTATCCCATGCGCCAGCGCACATCAGTGGTCACTGCACCAGGAAAACGCGGCATGGCTGGTGCAGCTGCAGAACTGCCAGGAGAAGATGTGTCTGTAGGAAGTATGGCTAGTGATGTATTGTGATGCGGTGATTTATGGTGATGAATAATTGTTTTCTAATGGATTTTTAATTGTTTTTAATGGGATATTAATGGTATATTAATGGGGTTTCCTAAAATGGAGGTACCCCAATAGCTGGATGGTATATTTCATGGAAAATCATATTACAATGGATGACTTAGAAGAACCCACATTTTAGGAAACCTCCATGCGGTGATTTATGGTGATGAATTAATAATGGATGATCAATGGACTTGCCATTTGGTAATCAAATATGGTTTGCTGGAAATGTTCGATTTACAGAGGATTTTCCCAGCTAGAAACCTCCATTTAGTTCTCCCAGCTGGCCATGTTGGATTACTGCAGGGTATCTAGCGGATGTTCTGTTCCTGAGCTACTCTATGACTAGAGTATGTCAACAAAGTTCTTTCCTTTTCCATCAGGCAGAGAAAATAACACCATAGATATTGTGTGCAGATATTATTTATAACACACATGATGCACAGCATAGATACCCACACACGACCGTTGAGATGGGCAAGCCCCCGCTCCGCAGGGAAGCGTTCATGTCTACGTTTCGCAGCCGGGGTTCCCTAGACATTCCACTACTGAGAAGCTTTGCTCACAGTGGTTTCGGCCCGTTTTGGACGATCTTGGGCTCAGGTATCCCTGTGTGCTTGGCACTCAGCCTGCCCAGCAATTTTGAACGTCGCATGATCAAGAGATTCTGGCAGTCACCATGCTATTGCAATACATGATATGAACATGTGATATGAGAAACCCGAATGGAAGGACACACATGTTCATACATGTTTGTGTTATAAGATACTATCAGATACTATCATTTTCTCAATGTGTTTTTCCATGGTGTATTATACACGTACATTTTTTTCTAGTGTGAACACATCAGTACCTATGTCTTTGTTTGAATATTATGGTTTGTATATCATGTGTTATAATTGTATGATAAGTGTGATATGAAATAGTGTGTATATAGCATAGATTGGCTAGTATCATTATACACCTCCATGTTTTCCCAGATAATATAAATAGGAATTACTTGTGGTTAGTATTCTAATTATACACATCCATGGTTTTGGCTATAAATCCACAGATTATTATCATGTTTTCCCAGCGTCATCTGTGGATTTCAGGTCATGCCTGGCGGTTTTTTGTCAATTCCGTCGCTGGTGTTCGCAGAACCCAGCGAAAAGTTGGGGCGCGGTGCAGGTGATTTTTTGCTGAACCCCCTTTGAGTTGAATGGGATGCCAATAAACATTCTGAAGTGTGGCAGCTCTACTACCCTTTGTGCGTACTGGTTCTTTGATCATGATGTATTCACGGCTAGGTATTTGAAAGACCAAATCAGGTATCAAAATTCCCCAAAGCTGCACATATAGTAGTATTTACGGGCATTTGGGTCATTTTTGTGGTGTTGGTAAATTTTCCAGCACTATGGAGCATTGGGGATTGAGGAATTCGTGTTTACAACGCATCAAGATGGAAACTTGAAGCCTGGCTGTGGAACAACCACCTGTTGGTGCCGAGGTCCAAATATTGAGCTGGAAGTTGCCTTTGACAACGCTGGAAACTAAGGGACACAGCTCTATGCTCCATGTATGGCGCAAACAAATACCCACATACACATTCGGGCTACTTTTGGGGTATATGTTGAGAAGTATGGTCCTGGACGGGAAACTATAATTCCTTTTTTTTTTTTTACACAACTTGAGTTTCTATATTAGATTTTGCTTTGTTCCTGGATGGTGAACTTTCGCAAGTGACCCAAGATTTTGGTGGAACCACTGATCCACACAGGTGACGTTTCCTTGCGATTCTCAAGGGTCAAGAATTAGGGACCCGAATAGTTGGATAGCTGATACATTGACATATTTACCCTCTGGTAATTAAACATTGCTTGCTGGAAAATCCACCATTTATATCCATTTATAGGGGATTTTCAATTGCCATGTTTGATTACCGGAGGGTGTTTGAATTGGACCAGTCCATGTTCGTGTTTTCAGGGCTTTGAAGTTTGACCCCACATGTGGGTCATCCATGGTCAAAACATGTTTTTTCTCCCTATCAAAGGGGATGGTCATCCTCCCATTAGGGTGAATATCATTTACTGTAATATACCCACATATTGATTCTCATCCCATTCTAGGACGATTATACCATCAATATACATGTTATACATGGCATATGGCATAAGAGTATACAATCTCATAATTCTAGGCCTACTATACCATCCACATTAACATGGCATACCAAAAAACTTGTCTACCCATCAATATAGCCTCTGGTTATGACTAACATAGCCATGGTATAGATGGCCCATAGAAATAGATGGTTTACCTAACTATAAAAATGGGTGGATTTTGCCATATAAATCACCATGTTCCCATGGTTTTCCCATTAAAAATGGGTGGATCTTTCCATGGCAAACTGTGAATGTCATAACCAGAGGGTAAACCTCCATTTTCCTATGGTTTTCCTATGTTTTTTTTATTAAAACCTCCATTTCTGAGGGATTTTCCATGGCTATGTTAGTCACCAGAGGGTACCCATCTCTAGGATGATCCCTGTGACTTCACCAGGCCTGGAGCAGCTTCTGCGGTGCTCCACGAAATGGCTGAGGCTTCGACAGAATGGCGCTGCTGACCTCAGGACCCAGAAAAGGCGCCTGGATGATTCATAGATATTCCAAGCAAACATGATATTATATATATATGTGTGTGTGTATCGTTATGTATCTAATTCTTGTGACTATCCATATGACATACCAGTAGTACCGCACAAGGCGGTGGCGGAAGTTTCAAAAATAGGAAACCTATAGGAGAGGTTGGTTGTTGTGAATCAGGGATGGCAGAGCGAATCCACTGATGGACCG
>Ga0126342_10007670_pt1 | contig 19300 bp, 22 predicted proteins | sample Cyp1metagenome_FD_92528 | JGI IMG/M metagenome (GOLD analysis project Ga0126342, IMG submission 92528) | Coral microbial communities from Lord Howe Island, Old Settlement Bay, Australia - Cyphastrea 1 metagenome | ecosystem: Host-associated > Invertebrates > Cnidaria > Coral ... | reverse complement strand
TGCAGACCGCCAAATGACGACCGTCCAAGTCATTGTCCAAATTTTGTATCTGTTTTTTTTTTGGATGTAATATATGTACAGTATATATACTATAGATATAGATAGAAATAGTTATATATATATTATACAAATATATGTAGATATATATATATATATGTCGCCCAGGTACGGCACCCTGTTGACGGTGGAGGAACGACTTGATCGCCTGGAGGTCCAAGGGCCATTTCTCGGGTCATTTTTGTTGGTCCGTCAGAGGAAAATGATGGATTAATCACGGTATTTCATAGGGATTTCATCAAGAACAGATGGTATTTCTATGGATTTATGGTTGATTTCTATGAATTTATGGTTAATCTTAATGGGAATTGAATTAAGGAAACATGGGAGTTTCATGAAGAAAACAAGGTATTTCATGGTATTTCTATGGATTTATGGTTGATTTTATGATGGCGAAGTTGGTAAACATAGTTCCAATGATATTTGAACTACTTAATGGGGCATACCAGCAAGTGGTGTAAACCGCCAAATTTGATGCTTGGATCCAAAATCAATCCCGTGACACGATTTAACATTCCCGTGCCAGGTTTGTGTGATTTGTTTTTTGTTCTGAACATTTAAGAACAAACCAAAGTCTATGATATTTTGAACAGCCCAAAGTTGATCAATGTTTCTCATCATATTCCAGCCTAAGGATTCTTTCCAGGTATCTCAAAAGTGCTATTTTTGGGGGATTAGACCCCCATCTTCAGACATTTTGGAGCCCGCAGGTCTTCGTTTCCGTCTTCCTGGTGGCATCTCTAGCCGCCCTCGGAAGCATCTTCAAGGAAGGGAAATGCCTTGGTTCATTGGTGGAGTATGTTGATTGTCTATGATTGTCCTCAGATACACAACTTCAATCATATTCAGATATAGCTAATATCAATACTAATATTGAATCATATATCAACAATTTTAATCATTCATATCGTATGCATTCATATGTAATATACTCAAATCACTAATATTGCATCATGTATATATATACATATATATATATATATAGATAGATATATCATATATCAATATTGGGGTATTGAGACATATTTCAAGATCATCGCTGATGAAACCGGCCGGTATCTCAACGCTTCCGATGCCTCGAGTTGCCCGTTGGATGATTGAGGGTCTAGGTTGATGTTTTTTAAGATCCTAGCCAAGAGATTTACAGTTTCCCTGGGAAAACCTGGTATTTGCTCCATGGCAAAGAAATCCTATGACATCAGGGTACAAGTTTTTCACCATACCCCCTGACCTCCGTTTTCAACGCACAGGCCTCACCGCCAGCGCAAAAAAAAATGGTGCCGGCTGCTGACGTGACAATGTTGAAACAAGAAACATCAATGAACAGATCGGCATATTGCCAAAAAAGTGTGGCATCTAATATTCATATATATATATATATATATTCATATATATATATATATTATAATCGAATCATATATAGTTATATATATATATTATAATATGAATATCCATAATAAGTGCTGGCAGCCTGTCCAAAACTCTTGATGTGACCATACTTGGAAGTATGAGACAGCAAAGGAATTTCCTGGTATTGCCTATTGCCTTCACCTGTGAAGCAATGAATGCTTTGGCATATGTATATATGTTTGTAATCCATGTGTCTACTGTTGCTTTCCGTTTTGGACCGAATTGTCTCAGTATGCATATTTGATACGCTTTGTGGGTTTGTTTTTAGAAACTGCAACCGTCACATATTATTTGCAGAGCATTCTTGGAAACCAAAGATGATACCGCCCACAGCCGCAACCCACCGATCTCTACATTGAGAATAAATCTACTATTTGAATGCTGATACAAATGATAGGTTATGACAGCACACATATATGATATGTAGAATTATGTAGATACATATGAAAGCCAGAGCCACAATAAGATATTATGATTATCATATGCGTTATTATTTAAGCTTGGCCAATGCCAAAGTGCAGAGGCCAAGTGTTTGACGTACTGGTACCATGGCGGGTCGGTCGCAGGTGGAAGGTGCCTCGTTTTTTTTTTTCGGTCGAACGGATGTGGAGAAAAGTCCTGAATTTTCCTGAAACTATCAAGATTACCTTAGGAATACAATACACAAAAATGTGGAAAACCACATGTTTTTCCGTTCGGACAATAAATTCTCTACAAATGGTGGGGAAAACCACATGTGTTTGGTATCTTTACAGGAGGGTCATGAAAAACTATAAAGATCAACTATGAACATCTTCCCTGAAGTCATTCGAACCAATTTTAAAAGGCAGTCTCCCAGATCGAATTCCGAAGTTGAAAAATTATGCGCAGGTCTTCGTTGTCCAATCACGATCTGTTGATGGAGTCAAAGAGGTTTTCAGTATGGTAGGAGCCGATTTACTATTTTGGATCAGTTGTTTTACTGTGGTCCATGAGCTGTTACTAAGAGATTTACTGATTTACTATATACAGTTTTAGTGTGTTTCTTTGTCTTTCTATGTGTTACTTTCATTCTTTTGGGATTTCTCAGCTACATAGTTGCTGAAAGAAGCCGTGAAGCAACAATCTGCAAAGATGTTTATTGAAGTTCACTGTGTAAAATCAAGTTTCAGGATTCTAGAGGAAACCAAACCGCTGGTTTCAGTCTCAGTGATTTCTTATTTACACAAAGGAAATTGTCCGGTTGCTTTAATCCATCCTCCAATGAAAAATCCCAATTATATAACAACCATAGAGAACCATCATCATGATTGGGATATGTCATCATTATTTTATCCCAAAAGGAATTCTAAACACAACTTCCAAATCCTCCCAAATCCCAATGTTAGAATTCAGCTTCTTGATCCACCATCCCCAATGGGTGGTATAAACCATCAATTCAAAATGGAAGATGACAGGTTTATGACATTGCCAACTGCCAACCATGGATCAATGTTTTTTTTGCAAGAAAAAGTGATAAAATATGATAAATGATGCTTGGTTCATGATTAAAAGCAAGACTTATATACTAACCAAGATGATTTCATCCCAGAATTTCAAATTGTAAACCCTTCGTCAATTGCATTTCGCTCATAATTTTTCCCCACCCCAAGGCCAGCGGAGTCTCAGCAGCGCGGAACGGCAAGCGCTGCAAGTGGCCAGGAAGGCCATGCAGAAGGTGCCAGGGCAGCGCCAGGAAAACATAAAACGACATTTACCCTCTGGTGATTTAACGTAGCCATGGAAAATCACAATTTTTAAGAGGTAAATCATCATGAATCATCCATAAACCGGCCATTGTCCATAGCTATGTTAAATAACCAGAGGGTAAATATAGTAAATACGGTAACGACAATCAATGATACGATATCTCCATTAAAAGTCCGTATATTGTAGCTACCGGATGTTGCCGTACATTAATGGAGAAAAACCTGCAAGTATTATTCATGGTTAATGGTTAATAGATGTTGATAGATAATCGTGGAGAAAAAGCTGCAAATATGTCTGAATTATTCATTGTTGATGGTTAAACTTGTTAAATGATGGTTCATACGTTAATTCATCATTGCAACAACGTTGATGTTGATTGTTGTTTTTGTTTTTATTGTTTGAAGAAAAAGCACCTGGGAATTCTGAAAGGGAATGGTTAAATCAAGTTCAAGAAACAACTTAGCAAAGTTTGGGGCGGCCCTGCATAGGTCATACACTAATAAAAACATGTTTATATTTCATTTGATGTTTGTGCCTATTGTTGTCGGTCGAGCCCAACCAGTGTGACGTGACTTGAGTCCCGAAAAATATCAAGTGGTTGATAAAATTTCAATTAATTCCACTAGATTGCAATTTCCCTGGTTGTTGCTGTTGCGGTTGCTGTTGTTGTGGTTTGTTGGTTAAATCCTGATTTTCATGTGACAATCCCGGAAAAAAAAGCGGGTCAACCCCCCTTGTTGTGATTTGACATCATCATTTTGATGGTTCAAATCCCATCATGTTGATGGCCAAAATCCGAAAATGTGTGGGTTTGATCCACAAAAAGTCATGCTTAAACACCAAATTATACCTTAAATTCCAACTTTGGTGTGTGAATTTCCGACTTGAATTTCTTGATCAGATCCAGCTTTTCATCCAAATCCTTTTAGGTATCTATAAATGGGTATGTGTCAAAATTAATGACTTGGGGGACAGATTTAAGTCTAGCTTTAGTATTAACCATCCAATTATTGTACTCAACTTTGAACCACACCAAGATCCTGTTACTATATGTATATAATATTATATAATTGTATATAATTGTATATATATACCTTGATCCTCAAAAACCTACAAAAACGTAGGATACTCAAAAAACACGAGGTTTTCTCACAAAACCCGAGGTTTTCAAATTTGCCATTTTGATGGCTCAGAGAGAATCCTCTTATTTCAGCATTGTTGCCTACAAACCCCAACAAACATTGGGATGGGAAACTCCTTTACTCCCCATTAACCACTGGATGGCATGGATAGCCAAGATCACCCACCATTCCCGTTGCCGATGTCTATTTTCGGCTCATCTTGGACGTTGTCTTCTGGAATGCTATTGAATTGCCCTGGCCTGAGAGTCCTGAGAACCCTTCAACTTCGAAAAGAAAGCTATCATTGTTCTAACTGTTTTTCTTTTTAGATTCTCTTAAACTCCGCGTAGCAGCGTGTCCTACTTCAGCGTTAGGTAACAGCGCAAAATAAGGTTACTGTATCACACTAATCAGGCTCAGGCCGTATCAGCCATCCTGCTGATACCCAGTGCTCGAAGCAAGCTTGCATGTACCTAGACAGAACCCTATCTATGACAATGCTACGGGCAGTTACTCGTCTACTAAGTCTTGAGGGTCTGCCAATAAAATCTTCATCTGGCTGTACAGAAAAGCACAGTGGCGACAGCACAGCAATATTTTGCTGACCAAAATGGATCATTGAAAGGAAGCAATGATGAAGTACATGCAGCTTTGGCTGCAAGACAAACAACGCTCTGTTGTCTCGATGTGCCTCAGCAGCTAAAGTTGAATACCTCCTGAGAAATTGCATTCCCAACTGTCCAAACCTGACTGCGTCGTTTGGCTGAATCCACAAGTCGCTGGTGTACAAGCCCCGTAGGAAACTGTTGATGGCTTTTGCAGCTTCCCCACATTTCACCAACAACGGCATATCTGAAAAATCCTCCGTGTCGACTAGGAATTCAAAAAAGTGCATCAAATTGGTGGTCAAGGCTCCCTTATGCCATGCCCCGGAGGGGTAAAGAGTCGTTTTGGACCACTGGATACATTCCTTTGTAAGTTTGGAGACCTGGGACACAGTCGAAGTGGATTTGCAAAAACTCAAATACCTCTTTGTAAGAAGTTCAAATCTCTCGTCGATAGCACCTGCAGGCTCACGCTCTGACAAAAGCGCTAAGCAACTGCCTAAAAAGTTCCGACCACCTCCGAGATGCCATGAATGAAATATATCAAAGGCCCAAATGGCAGCAGCTTCGCCTGGACAGTGAGGTATGGAAAGGAGGGCTGGTGGTGATCTGAAAGGTGACACTTGGTGCATTGTGGCTAGCCACTTTGGATTGCGGGTGTGAATTTCCTCGTAAGGAACGTTGGCCCTGCCAGCACAACATAAATGGCACACCCCCTGAGGAGCATAGCCAGCGCGATTGTTCACCCTCTTTTGCACATTGTTGAATGTTCGTGTTAGCAACCCAGAGCGTTGCAGAAATGGCCAATCGCCAACTACATGGAGTGTCATGATCCAGTGCTTCACCCCCTGGGAGTTTGCAACGCCACAAGTGTACATGTGTTGAATCTCAGAGGCTACATCCTCAACCAATGTTTCCCAAATGTGCTCGTTGTCCCCAGTGTAATACTTCTTCGGCAAGGCAGCTAAAAGAAACCGATGAGTATACGTGTGGCCAATGAAGTTCGGTTTTTGCTTGAGGTATTGTTTTTTCACCTTGGTCTGGGCCTTCTTCACCAACTCCTTTTCTGGTTTCAATCCTCTCCCCAAAAGACTGTGAAAATTGAGGCACATGAAAGCTGATCGCTTTCTCGACCGACCCTCGTCGCCGTGCACCACACACGGCGCAGTTCTTTCCAACACCAACTTTCCTTCTCTATGCATTTGGAAGATTGGATGGCTGGGGTGCATTTGTTCATACAACCACCAAAATTCTCTAAGAATCGCTTTTTCCCGTGGTGGGTCTGGCCGCACAAGCCCTGTCAAAACATGGCAACAATTGTTGCGCAAGATGTATTCCATCCAGCTGCGCATACGGAGTACTGGTAGCTTGAAAGATTCATCTTGGGTCTTGAGGTATGTCTTAGGGATATCCAAGCTGAGCTTCAACTTCTTCACTAAGACCTTTTGTGAATCTCTCTCTGAATTCTTCTCACTGCAGCGCGCTAGATCCACTAAGCCCCCCGAGCGTGACGCAGTAGCGCGCCCAAAGTCTTTGACAATGTTCTGTGCAGTGCGGATTGCTCCAGTACATGGGGCCTCAGCGTAGTCAGTGGGAAAGCTTTAGAATAATAAGTTTCATATCTTGGTTTTGAGAAACACTTCGGGGAGATGGGGAGAGATGAGGAGAGAAACATGCTTCTTCAACATGATTTCGCAACATTTGATGCTGAACATGAAGATGCAGCTCTGCATTTGACTTTTTCATACCTTTTTACCCCACTGCAAGCGTGAAACAGCTAATGCCCTGCCAACACTTATGGTTTCAAGGGAGGAATGGGCGGAGGTGTCTTGAAAGACCTGTACACAACATAGGTCATGAACTGTGCGCCGCTTGAGGTCGAACATGTCGTGTCCACGGTGTCACCCCCTGGTCTGACATTGCGGCACCCTTGCATGCCTCAAGATATTGTCACTTGGCTTTGAACAACATGTACGATTGACATGGGGAGAAAAATTAGGACCCCCAAAGGATCAAACTTGCCATATGCAACCAGACAACTTTTGTATCTATGAACCAGCGCAGCTTCCAGCATGGCGGGGGTAAAGGGCTCCTTGCTCGCAAATAAAACGATCATATCGGTCCACCTTGCAGGATCTGTGCCATAACCATAGGTCGAGTTTGTCCAACGCCGCACCACATCAGTGCTGAATCCAACTTTGAAAATAAGTGGTGATTGCAAACGAATCAAAGTATCCATTGCACCAACCGCATGCTGCAGAATTGCGCCAGCATTGGCCAAAGGTCTAGGAAGTTGAAAGCTTATGCACCCCAAGGCTTCACATTGTTGCTGCAAGGTAGAAAGGTCAGGGACAGAACGGAAATCGTCAAATGTTTGGCAACTATTCCTTGAAGGGATACTGCCACCACTCTGTTCCAAAGACCCTTGATCAACTGCATGTGGTTTTCTGCAAGTCCATGGAAATGGTAGTTCCTTGTCCTTATTTCCAAACATTGAAAACAACATAAAGCATATATCATATTATATCTATAGTGGACATATGAAAAATACTATAGCCAACTTTCCTTTGTTAAGTTTGATATGTTGAAATGTGATGCCTCAAAAGGACCAAGTTTCTGACCGGTGACAGGTGAACAAGTCCAACAACTCTTCTTCAGGGCTTTCCATTTCAGTACCATTCATGAGGCCCCTAGAGTTGAGTGGAATGGCTTGAGCCTAAATACAGATAAAGGCATATAAGGGCACAGGCTAATCAGGAATCCCGGGGTCGCAGATCCAGCCCTCAGGTTCTGGCTCCAGCGCCAATGTCTGCATTGAGACCGCGAGCTATGCGGCCAGCTGAAGTACCTGGCCAGAAGCAGCAGGGGAAAGACACCCCGGGTGTTTTTTTTACCTTTCTAGGGTAACCGGAAACGAAGCAGCCAAGCATTTATTTCATGCTCATCGCTCAAGCTGCACATGATCACACGTGCACCAAACTTTCGGTAGATCCTAGACTTAATTTCCTGCGCGAATGCACGCAGGTGACAAGAAACATGAGATTTGAGCTGCCTGGACACCGCTTCCCCAAAAATACGACATCAGGGTTTAGTGACAAATTCATGAGAACCACATCATTTCAGGTTTCTGTTCAAAAGGAAGCATTTGTGTATAGCAACTGCGTGTCAAAAAGCTCAAGCTGCTACCTACTTATCCTTTTTTTCCTTCTTGGTCTTTTTGGACTTCACGGGAACCTCATCCTTTGGAGAAGATTCACGTTTCTTACCCTTGGGCTTATCAGCATCGCTTCCAGACTTGGGCGGCTTTGCGCTCCGAGTTTTGCCAGGTGCGTCGACCTTCTCAAAGAACTTCTTCGCATTCCTGGATGGAATCTGTGAAGCAAACCTGTGGGGTTAAGGGCTTCAGGATTCAAAACATTCAGAGTATGAATGCGAGTCTTTTCACATTATAGACATATACTGTATAATTTTATACTGCATCCAAGTCAAATAAAAGATATAGATGTAATGATGACTTTGTTGGTGGGTCCTGACTTTCATCTCGGCAGCCACGGCTTTGCTGCACCTAAGAAGGATTCAGCACAAAGCGTGCCAAAGTTTTAGCAGTGGTCCGAAAGCTAAGCATCAAACACAAGAGTGGAGTCTCGCATTCCCTGCTCGGCAGACTTGTAGAACCTCAGATATATCTTAATTGTTACATCTTACCGTTTAGAGTTGCCAGGAGGCAGCAAGATTGAAAACTGAGTAAGTTGGACCACTACAGTCATTGTTGCTTATAAGTAACGTCTCCCCAAACTTGTCCACTTCACCCTGAGCCCAAATAAGATTGCACTTGTCATACTCCTTGTCCAGCGATCCAATCTGGTCCTGCAAAGTCTTGATGCACCTGGGCGCCAAGGTATGTGCAAATGCACCTACAGTAGCCACCACTGGAAGAGATGCATGCTGTGAAGATGTGTCTCTTGGCAAGGAACGACTTGGATGCCTCATCCGCACTGTAGTTTTTCTGCAAATCTTTCACAAGGCTTCGCAGCTTACCACTCTTCGACATGATGGATTCCAGGAACTTTTGGAAAGGTAGTTTGGTCTGCCCAGGGCTGATAGTGGATTTCTATTTTCAAACAAGTCCATCAAGACATGTCAAGAGGAAGACATTGAACATATCGGTCAACCATATAAATAAAGTGTACTGGCCTGTGCAAACTTGTCTTGGCCCAGCTCTTCTGGTTTCACCGACAGAGCCCTCTGGCTCCTTTCCTCGAACCCTTCCATGCCTTTGAACTGGCCATCGTATTTCCAGTCTGGCTCGCCACCTGCCTGCCATTAAGGATGAAGGGAGCTTCAGAAACGTGGTTGGCTGGCGTTAGTCTGGTAGCATGTCTTTGGAAACTATGGAGCCTTGGATTGCTTGGTGTGGGATCGCTCGTAACTCTGAGTCTCGGTTCGTTTTCCCGTTTCACGGACCACGACCCAAAACTCGGGGATGCCATCATACATGTTGTTCCTGGGCAAAAGGGCAAAAGGCATTTGATATGTATAGCCAATTTTGATTTTGTTATATAACTCGTTCGGAAATATGTGGGATGAACATGTTGAGGCTAGCCACCGGCAGTAAGCTTCACCCAAAGCTGTGCACCGTTTCTTTGCGCCATCAATCCGACCCCTGAGCACTGGTAATCAGGGAGATGGGGATGGATACTTGCAGTTAGAAAAGGACAACCATTTTTCTGTTTGGCATATCTACAGTATATGTCATAGATAGAAACTCCTTCGCAAAGAACTGAGGAAATAACTTGGACCAACCAAGCTCGACCAAATCTTCTTCGGAATACCAACCCTCGTCCACAAACAGCTGGATCTCCTGTTTCTTCTTGACTATGATGGTCAACTGGTTCAGCCATTCCTCCTGCGAGATTATGTGACTGATTGACAATGATTGACAGGCAAAAAAATAGTAGAAGGGAAAGCGCAAGTTGAAAACCTGCTATGGTAAGACATGCTATGGCCAGAAGTTGTGGAAATACATATGACAAGATGCACCGACTCACAACCACCTAGCCCTATCCTTGTCAAAGTTCGCTTTGGTAAGCAAGTCCGCCAACATGTTTTTGTTTCCTGTTTCCCATTCTTTTTTGACCCAGTCATCAACATTCAAGTCTGTTCTCTTGGACTTGGGCTTCACCATGCGAGAGATTCTCATCTTCGCAGCTGCACGAAGTCTGGCCTGCAGAGGGCAAACACGCGATGGAAACCAAAAGCTTGGTTCCGTTTTTGGAAATGTCGAATTAACATATATCAGTTTGTTTCTTGCTCCCACTGCCCTACCTACTCGTTAGCAACTGGCAACTCAAGCTGCGAATGAATTTAAACCGGCCTGTCGCTCAGTGATTCCTGCGGGCTTGGGTTTTGCAGGCGCGCCAGTTTGCTCATCTGGCTGTGTGCTGTCAACTTTCTGTGTTTCAGGTTGTGAGCCGCTAGGCTCAGGGCTGGTGGCTAGCTGTTCAGCACTTGTTGGCTTCGGTTCTGTGCCTGCCTGCTGTGTCAACTTTGGTTCTGGCTGTGTTTCATTCACATCTTTGGTTGCCGGTTGTGTTGCCTCCGTTGGCTCTATGACTGGGGGTGCTTGCTCAGTACGCATTGGTGTGGCTACTGCACGTGCACTGGGCGTGGCAACAGCTTTGCCATCTTCCGGTGCCTCAAAGCAAAACGCAGCACCCGATTAATAGCTGCAAGTATCCCAAGATACCTCAAGTATAACGATATATAATGACCATGAATTTTGACGTTTCCAAAACCATCAATCTGTTGGCTTAAGCTAAGCACCTGTGCGTCGTCATCCAAATCAATGACCACGCGTTCTTTGACACCAGCCTGTTGAAGTTCTTCTTCAGAAGCCTGGGGGGAAGCAGCTCTATAGTTGCTTAACCTATAGATTGATTTGAGATCCTCATGCTCAGGATTTGGCTGGAATCGTGTCCGCCAAGTAGTCCTGGTGGAGTGCGACCTGGATCAAATTTTGGAAACTTTGATGAAATTGATTGACTGGAATTCAACTTGAGACCCATGCCTGGGAAGAACCAGCACCAGCATGAATTTGTGATTCAACCTCCTGTGGTGCAAGTAGCCAGTGGCCAGTGGAAAACATACAGGTACATACAGATTCGAAACCAATGGAGCCAATGAACATGTTTGAGGAAAACAGATACTGAATTTTGGGTCGATCCTGAAGCTGTTTCAGTAGTTCTCTTTCTGCTTCATCATCGGAAACGGGTTCGGCTTTGGCAGCCGTCATGACGTGATCAATGCCGGCATTCAAAGTTTCACAACTCCATAGGTTGGACACAGTCTGTTCAGGTTTCATCGACATGCCCAAACCCCTTTTTGGGCAGGTCGCGAGTCCTGACTACCCCTGGAAAGATAAATGGCCCTCCGATTCTATCAGCAATCAAATTTTCAATTCCAATGACTTGACACCAACTTGCAATCTTTCTGAGGCAAACAGCGGCCACCACCAAAGCTGTTTGGAGGAGCACAAATCCTGTTTCCGCTGCTGGTCTGCATGTTCGACGTGTGGACGGCACACGGTTGCTCAATTCTGAGCCTGTGGGGTCCCAGAATTTTGACTTGAATTGTTCAAATTTTGAAGCAAAAATGGTCATGGTGGGACCCCTCTGAACCCGAACAAAAAGTACGGGTTTGCACGGGTAAAGTACGGGTTTAGCACGGGTTCAGCACGGGTTTGAAAAACACGAGGTTTTCGAAAAACACGATGTTTTTATCCAAAAAGTTCGGGTTTGCACGGGTTCAGCACGGGTTCAGCACGGGTTCAGCACGGGTTCGAAGTAAACGCGAACTTTTTTTCAGTAAGGTGCAGCAAATTTCAATAAAAGTCCCATAGTACCATTTTAATGACATCCGTTTTCGAAAGGGCACCACCATGACCACACTTCAAACAGTTTTCCCCAAGGACTTTGGCACAAAAGGGCGCCATTCAATTGGGATCTTGAGGTTTTTGTTGCCCCTCAGGTATTCATAGACTGAAGCGAGATCTAAAAACATCCAAACCTCCGAAGTTTCCCATTCAAGTTCTGAAAATGTGACGATGGCTGGTGGTAACTCAGTTGGAATCTCAGGAAGACCTTTGCAGGAAGCCTTCATGGACTCGACCATGTCCAGGACTTCTCGGGCAAACCTCATCGGATACTGCCTGGGAGCGAAACAGATGGTGGAGGAATATAAGGTTTCGAATCCATATCTACCAGGGTACCTACCATAAGATGGGAATAGCCGATAACCTTTCCAAAACCCGCTTTCGAAACCTGTCCGAAACATACTCCAAGTATGAACCAATTGTATCGAAGACATATATACTTAAAAAGTCCATAAGACCCAATTGACAGGGGATTGACCACAAATGTAGAACGTCACTGTCCCCAACAGATTTGAATATAGATTAAACCTAGGAACTCTGTGGCGCGTAGTGCCTTTGTTCCCTTCCAGCGACGCTTTCCCGTTGAATCCCTGTAGTGTTCAACAGTCTTCACTTTCTTGCCAGATCGTCGTTTCCACCCTTGAAGACGGCCTTTGTCTAACTTCTTGATTTGAACACTGTTGCTATAACACACATGGCGTTTCGGGGTGTCAGCCCCGTACGAAGCCATCCACCACCGCACCTCTTGGACCTGGGCGGGGTATATAGTGTCCAAAAACTAAAAAAACGGAACATGAACATCCTTGAGTGTAGAATTCGTGATATGATTGAAGAGAAAAAAACAGAATGGAGAATTGAATGCTGAAGCTCGGACCGCCATTGGCCCCCCAGTGTTGAAGATCGATTCCGCAATATATCTCCAAGCTGGATAGTAGGACTGATATGAACCATTGGGCTGCTCCAAGGTCCAACACCCCCCCAGTGCTGTGCAGAGCAATACCAAAAGGCATGTCCTGCACAGGCTGCTGATTCGCTGATGCAAAAAAACGCATTCAGGACTTGAAATGGTTTTTATTTATCATGCCCATACATGTCCCCAGGCATGTCAAATTAACCCCAATCCTCTCCAGTAGTTTGTTGGAAGATGCCACTGACTTGTAAAAGTGCAATCTGATGGCCGTACAAGCACTTCGATATGATGTTCCAACGTTGACACGGCAAAAGCTTGAACATTTTAGCCCAAAGTGTGCACAGAAATCTGCAGCGACAGTCCGCAACATGCAGAGAATTGCCAACCTTTGGCACGGATGGCGGGGCAGCAATCAAGAATCAAGTCGTTGAAACCAAAAACCACGCCGCAAAACAAATCGATCAACGGTGCTGAGTTTGAGCGCGATACTAAATCCAACTAAAGTTCAATTGAAGTTGTGAGCAAGGGGCGCAAAACCACTTGCAGAGTTCAAGTCCATGAAGTTTGACTTGTAATGCTCTGGGTGAAGGTTGTCCAACAATTCAAATCGAGCTGACTTGTACATGGCGCTTTTCATACATTTCGTTAGATTGCCAAGCCCCGCGAAGTACTCCAGCCACTCGTACTCCTGCACTGACAGTACTGGACTATAATATATATAGCCATAAAGCATGAAGATTTCAACATTCCAATTTACCTGAACACTTCCAGTTGTGATAGCCATGACAAACCCCAAGATTCCCAAAGCGCCTCCATGGTCTCGAAAGTCCACAGGAGTAGTAGAATGCAAAGAACAAAGTCCTGCGCTTGGAAGGCCAGAAGAGTCGGGGAACTTGATGCCACAACTGTTTGGGGGAAAGTGAAACATCAAACTGGACCAGAAGTCAGGGTTCCTTTGGAGCTCGCAAAGACCGAAGTCTCCATACCAACGCATCGATGTGAACCATTGCTTCCCCAAAGCAGCGTTGGATAACCCAAAGGTCTCAACTCGATGCAAAGATAAGTTGAAAGATTACAAGCAGCCCTATAGGTTCTTTGCTTGTTTGTTCCGTCACTGCAGATTAGTATTGAGCCATCAATGTTGAGGATTGGGTCGTGGAAAGGTCATACATGTAGAAACTACAGCGAAATCAAATCATTAAATGGAATATATGGTTGGGTCGTAAAGACTGGTGACTTTCGGGTTTCAAAGTGGAATTGCAGAGAACCTGTTTGAAAGTAACATGCCCTTGGTAAACATGTTTCTATTGGGAAAGTCGGCTTCAACACCAAGCCCTCAATCCCAAGCGAGCAGGTGGTACCCCTCCGCCCCTTCTTCCAATCAGCCCTCACTTGCCACACCCGGCGTGAGGACCGGTTGCTGGCTGATCTTGGCCTTCCCATTTAAGGACCTGGGTGCCCAGCTTGGGCGAAACGGTCAGAAACCATCAGGGTGGAAAAAGCAGGGGTTTGTTCTGGGCGTTATTCTGGCGTGGGGATGATTTATAATGTCTCAGCAACCCTCATAATTCAACCCAGGATTTTTTCAAACATATGTATGTGTTCGATTGATTCAATTTCACTATCCAGCGGGCATCATGTTCCTTTTTTCTAGCTCAAGAGATGGCAAAGCATCCCAGCCAGTCATGGCTGAATACAATTGTGCTCTGCCGGCTGGCTGCTGAAGATCGACCTGGGCCCTGGTGTTTGTTCAGACTAGCATATATATATAGCCGATATAATAGATAGGGGGCCCAAAGCAGAAAATCACAATGGCTAAGATCATGTATACTTCAACATCATGTTGCACGACCTTGATTTCTCAGCGCTCAGCAGGTCTAAGCCAGCAGAGAAACTAGCCCTTCAGTCTTTCATCATTGCGAGGTGAGCTTTTGGCAACCCAAGTCTTTCAGAGGTTTTGTATTGTATGCCATGGACAGGCCTAGGCAATCCCAAATTGATGTATCGTTATGATAGAATAGAAATAATCATAAGGAGAGTAGGGCCGATGCCATCCAAAGCTCCCACCTCCCGCCCTAAGCACGAGATCTATCTAGCGGAGCGCCTTCCCCAAACAAGTTGTTTTCAACTTGACCCAACAGCGCTTTTCAAAAGCCATAGATTCCATACATGGCGGCAAGTAAAGTTGACACTAGCCACTACTGACTCAACTCATCCAGAGCAGCTTGCCCAGCCATTCTGATCATCTCCTTCATCCGATTCAAGCCCCTGTGACCCACCAAGTCAACTTCCTCATTCACCACACCTCTTCCGAACAAATCGTCCAAGTAGACAGCCTGGGCCGGGTCAGCGATGATCCACCCAAAGCAAGAGAGGAAAAATACATGCTCTTGCTAATGAATATGAACAAGCTAGGATCCTGGTAATTAATTATATAAACCGTGTTTTTTGGAACATAGGGCAGTTCTAGACACAACAAAATTGTTGAATTAAAACAAGGGGCCAGCATGTGAGCAGCCTTGATTGCAACAGCCATCTTGTTGATGTATTCCGTGTCGCGGTTCAGGAAGTTGTAAAGGCCAAAGTTTTTTCCCTGCTTCACATGTTTCAAACCGCAACTTGCCCTTCCTTCACCCCAATAGATGTTCAGCTGGCATGTCTGGAGGGGAGGCAGCTGGTCCCGAAGTTCTTGTCGAACGGGGAGGGAGTCTTCTTTGATGTGCTGGAAGTTCAATGCGAAGGTTTTCAACATCAAGATTTGTCCTTCCCTGTCTTTTGGCGTTTGCTCCAACATGGGGACTGACATGCTTTCCTTGCCCTGGGATTTGCTTTTCTTTTTCTTGCCTTCTTTGCTGCTGCTTGCTGGTGCGCTTGTGCGTTCGCGTGTTCTGGTTGCTTTGCTACCATCCTGCTCTGCTTCAACCTGGTTTGCTGCCTTGCGTTTCTTGCCATTGGCACCATTCTCAGTTTCATCCTTCTCAACCTTGGCCTTCTCAACCTTGGCCTTCTTGCCTGTCACCTCGACCTTTGTCTCCTTTCCTAGCTCCTTGGCCTCGCTGCCTGTCGCCTTAACCTTTGTCTCCTTTCCTGGCTCCTTGGCCTCCTTGCCCGCCTTAACCTTTGTCTCCTTTCGTGGCTTTTCTTTCTTTTTCTCTTTTGTGGAGCCCCTTGGCTTGTCACGAACTTCCCACCACCAACAGCCATGCTCATAATCCCAGTCCCATTCCGAATGGTACCAGTCCTCCCAACTAGCACCCATCCCCCAACCATCATCCCCCTGCTCCTCAACCTGCTTTGGGCGGTCCCCTCTGCCTTTGCCTCTGCCCTTTCCTCTCCCGCGCCCTCTGCCCCGCCCACCCTCATCAGCGAGCTTGGCTTGCTTGACACGGAGTTGCTGGTCCCTGTCAACCGTTTCCACTTTTTCCTGCAAAGAACGGACGTAAGGGATGATTTGGCGCATGGAGGGAGGAATGTTGAAAATGAGGTAAACCTCGAAAAGTCTATAGTTATTTTCCAAAAAAACTAAACACTGCAACTTTTCGAAGACCCCAAAATTCCTCATCACTGGAAGTGAAGTGCTCATCATGTCTCTGTGGGCGTTTATGCTGGTACAGATCACGGCGCTCAGATGTAGATGGGCTTGGCGTCACAGAAGTAGGGACTACTGAAGGCGGAGGGGTTGGAGCTGCAACAATGTCCACCGGCATAGTGTCAACATAGTCGCCCCCAAAAGGCAAGGAGTCAGGGACTTGCACAACTTTTCCTACAGGGCCCAAACTATCATCGTGGGAAGGCTCCTAATCCTAATTTGCTTTATGGACATAGTGAGAGAGAGAGATAGATATACATATATAATACATCCAGGGATTGTTTGAAAAACATAATCTTAAATATTGATAATCACGACGGTGGAGATACAAGGACAGTAGCAGCAATGTTCCAGATTTACAAAAACACACCCAGTTGGCATACACAATTTTCAGAAGCCCTTTTTTACCACCCAATATTCATTTTTTGAACCCACAATGTTAAATCCAAATGGGATTGCACTTGCTACCACCAGCCTGGTACACTTGGAGGCGGTGTGCCTGATGAAGCCGGTGTTGGGATGGCTGTCATTTCTCGGGAAGCCTTCTTGGCACGCAACCTGAACTGGTTGGGGAATTTTGAAGGATGAAAATAATTCTCACATATTTGAACTAAACACATCACCTTGGATTTTTGTTGGCCCTCAACCTTTAAACAAGGAAGCGGAACAAATTTCTTGGGGCACAACTGTATTAATAAGAATAATTCATAGTAGTTACGTAACATATAAGAAGTTTTGGGAATAAAAATGCAAAGTAACTCTGCCAATTGTGCCATGATCTTGGCCCGCGTGGCTTCAAGGGATTCCGCACTTCCACCTCAGGGGATTGGTGTGATCGTGAAGAGTTAGTTTTAGTTTCTGGCTTTCCCACTTCCCACCTTCAGCATTGGCAGGAGTTGGCAAAGAAGGCACCCCTGCTGCAGCACTTGGTGGAGGAGCGACTTCAAGGGGAACCGGTTCCACATGGGGTTCAACACGAGGCTCCACATGAGGTTCAACACGAGGCTCCACAGGGGGTTCAACACGAGGCTCCACAGGAGGTTCCACCACATGAGGTTCCACACGGGGTTCCACACAAGGTTCCACTGGCGGAGCAGGGTGGTGAATACCAGATGAACCAGCGTTAGGATCCCCATCATTCCCCGATTCTGATTCAGAACCTTCGTCGTAGGCATCTTCATCACTATCCTGATTTTGGTTGCATAATCAAAAAGTAGAAGGTGGAAATGACATAATTAAGATGAACATGATTGGACCCCATTTCTATGGTGATTTGTACAGTATGCCAAAAAAAACTTTGAACAGCTACTGTAGCGTTTTAAACACCAGCTTGACCAGTCCTCATCCGGGGCATCCATAGCCATTGCCTTTTTTTTTCGCAACTCTTCACGGATCTCATCGACTCGTGCCTCAAGTGAAGGCGCATATATACATTGATTTTGGGAAACCATGGGGTGCCAAAATTCATATACCGAGGGTTCCAAGATATAAAATGTCATTTATCACCATGAAATAACCGAAAAACTGCCACACGATTTGCAATAGAGATGCTTGAAGTGCAGGGTTCAGGACCACGCATAGGTTCTGAAAAGAGTCCACCTGCGCGTGAATTTCAGATTTGAGATGCCATGATTAAAGACCTTTCTGACTAAACATATGTTTGGGCAATTCGGTGTGTTGATGCCCTGCTTCAAAACTTACCCATCAAGCGATAGACACCCAGGCAAAAAAAGTCTAAACCTTTTCCATTGAGAAAAAACTTTCAGGTAAGGTAGCAATAACCCAATAGATTCTATACAATAGATATGATCTCATTTTTTGGTGATGTTGTACCTCGTTGCATTGGTTTAACAACCCCGCCTTGCTCACTTCACTGCGACGACATTTCATTTTGATAAAGCCCAAAAGCTTGCGGATTTGCCACGCGTTCTTTTCCACATCAATCACACCATCAGGCTCCCTTTTGTTCAGGCCCAAAAGGGTAGTGATCTCATCTTGGGTAGCTTCCACAGGGCAAATTGGCCTATGGGAATGTACGGCCATTCGGGCCAGTAGGGGAAACAAAACGTCCTCATTCAAGACGCATGTGTGGATGTCTTCCCCAACCGCCCCATCTGGATGTAAAAAGGGTTGTCCAGAGCGCAAACGATTTCTGATAACAGGATCTTCATCCCATTCTTTTGCCAGCCCCTTTACATCTAGCAAAGGGCCTTTCATTCGCTTGGGAGCCATGACCCCTTTCAAGCCAGCAGGCTTAAAAAAAATTGAGCCAAAAAGGGCTTCCAAATCAGAAAGTTGTAGAACCATGAACGACGCAACTCGTGAAAATTTGGATCAGCCAGTTCCAAGTCAAAAAGACCCAAGGGCAACGATGAACCCTTTACAAAATGTCCCGCCACAACCTGTGCCCTGGAAGGACTGAGAAGCCCGGCCATTGCTGCATCTCCACGTTGGTCATGAAAAACCGTTGATGCAGCGGGCGGAGCGGTTGAGGTGAATTAGATATCTTAGGGGATCTTAGGGATATCTTGGGTTATGGGTATAGTATATAGGTGAACAGATTCCCAAAGCGTACGCACAAACTGCATATCTATTGAGTTTATGGGATGATGATATCAAATGACTATATGATATGATAGGTTGAATTCTGTACCTTGTCTGCTTAAGTGATGCTAAATCATGCGAAAACAACGTTTATAGAGCCATCCTGGGAAAACACGATGTTTTTCCTGGAAACACGATGTTTTAGCAGTGCACCCTGGAAAACACGAGGTTTTCATTTTTATCCTGCAAAAAGTTAGGCTTTGGTTGTACTAGGTATATATGTATATATATATGTACGATGGACCTTCATGTACTATTTGACCGTTGACTATTTGATTCCATTTCAAATTGAAAGCAATCTCCCAGACGCCAAAAAGAGGTTCAGAGAGACTTTTGGGAGAAGTT
>Ga0126342_10007669_pt1 | contig 19301 bp, 17 predicted proteins | sample Cyp1metagenome_FD_92528 | JGI IMG/M metagenome (GOLD analysis project Ga0126342, IMG submission 92528) | Coral microbial communities from Lord Howe Island, Old Settlement Bay, Australia - Cyphastrea 1 metagenome | ecosystem: Host-associated > Invertebrates > Cnidaria > Coral ... | reverse complement strand
CATCCTCGTTGGGACGAACAATGCCGCGACACGATGATGACAGTCCCTCCGCAACTCACCTCTTCCCTTCCTTCTTTCTCCTACCCCGCTAGCTTTCGTCATCCACCCCCGGCCTCAAGTTTAAACACCACATCAAGACTGCTCTATACTTTGATAGTTGAGCTTTGCAATTTTGAATGGTGTCAAACTGCCCGAAGGAAGAGGAATCATCGTGATGTTGTCACAAGTATATGAAATCATGACTGTCAAGCCAAGACTGGGCATTGGTAGACACCTTCAGCCCTTCATCCAATTCAGAACAGTCTGAAGAACTTTCTGAACCGTGTTTCTGTGCGTCCTGGGTTTTAACCAATCGTCTGACCCCTCCCAACCCTCTCTGATTTCTCCTTGAATGGTGCTTTCCAGGCGCTACACCGGTAGAGCACATCGCACAACAAGTGCAAGACTGAAAGCAACACTTGACACAACGCGGCATATTGTTGCACCACGCACAGCACAACGCAACACAACTGAACACAATGCCTCGCAAGCCGACACATCACTGCGCTGTAGAGGATTGCAACAAGGTCGCAACAGCCCCGTCCGCAAGTTGGAGAAACTTGCATTCAACGAGTCAGTGCTGTGAAACCTTGTGCGAAACACCCTGAGATCAGATTTTCGGGTGAGCACAGCAGTTCAATGATTTTCCCATGACAACTTCCAGCAGTTCTTTTCCAGCCATGTTTGATTACCTAGCCGGGTAGCTCATACTTCATGACCAGCATTATTCCGATTCCATATTAATGTGGGTAAATCAATGTCATAAACCACCCATGACTGGGAATGGTTCATACCACCTATAAAAATGGTGAAACTGGGGGATGGTTTATGAGTTTATTTTATTGTTTTACCCAACAAGATTTCACATCCCAAAAAATTGAAGTTTTGGCTGCTAGGAGGTGAGTCGTTGCACTTCAGCGGCGGCTGGTGCTCCACGTTCCACGCGTGGGCAATTCGACTCTGTGGCCCTGACGCGCTTCCTGAAAGCCACCAACGACGCTGTGCGTCATGGACCCATGGGAAAGGTGAAAGTGCCTATCATGGCGCGAAAACCGCGGGTTTCTTGGAGAGGTTGTACCGTACGATGGATGCTTGTTTCGAGATGGGTTTTAAATTCTTGTGAATTTGGAACAATATGTTCAATACATGTGAAAGAAAAGTATCAGGTACCATCGGTACCATCCCAATGGATAAAACTGATAAAACTTTCAAGTGCACGCCCACAGAGTCGGACCAACTTGTTTATGCCAAGTGAAGCCCAAGCGGTTCGTTGCGATCCCGCACACGTCCATGGTCCATGGAGTCCGACTGGAGTCCCATAGTTTGATCCGACACTTGCAACAGGGGTCCAAGCCTCACCCCAACGATAAAAGCCTAGATGCCAGTCTTTGAGATGGGACCCACACCAGGAGCAGTTCGGATGTTATCCAAATCAGACTTTACTTGCATTGAGTCTGTGCTTGGAATTCTTTGTTTGACAAAGTCGATTTTGTTGTTCCCAAAGTATGATTGACCCTCACGTCCACCATTTCATGATTTCATGGTCTGCTTCAGGGGTGGTGACAAGGTTGGTTCGGTTCCGGGTCTCCCATTTTTCCTCCCAAGAAGAAAAGAAGAAGAACAACAACTGCAATAATAAGAGAACAGCAATAACAAGACCAAGAACAAAAACAAGAACAATAACAAAAGGAAGAACAAGAACAAGAATCCGCCGCGCAATCGCGCGCTCACACAGTTGGAACACCCAATAGCAGCGCCACTGGAAAATCCCGTGTTCACCACTCACGACAGCATCTTTTACATTTCACAGCCCAAACAATGCGTTATCCTGCAAATATTATAAACGACTTGGCGGAGGATGGCCCATTTTACCACCCCATCTGCAACGCAGCATCAAATACGTGCGCAAGTGCATCTGCATTCTCCCTAGTAATGTGATATCAACAGACTAGGGTGGAGGGTTTTTAACATGATTTTTAGTTTTGATATGTTTTAGGTATGATTTGTGGTTGTTTTTTTGGTTTGTTTATTTGGCCTGATTTTGCAGCTAAGATTTTGATGGGCCGGGTGGCAGCTTACCCTCCCACAAAAACCGTGCCAACAAGAAAAGGACAATAAAACACATACACAAACACAAACGCACCGGGAAACCATGTCTTTTGGTTACAGTGTAGTTGAAATCAGAAGTAATTTTTCGGAACAACAATGCGGCAAATGGACGTCGCCATCTGACATCTGACTGTCAAGGCTGTTACTCTGCCGTTGCAGATGGACGAGCAAGATCTTCGGGCGCTGCATGAAATCCTTCTGCCGATCTGATGCTGGGATTCTGTAGCAGATTCCATAAACTGTACATACTCCAACTATCTCCAACTTTGTTAAAGGCAGATTGACGAATATTTCAGTGGTCATCGCTGTAGCAAGCTTTTGAGGCTCTGTTTTTTGAAGCATCGGGACCAACGGAATGGTCCGCGAAGCAAGGTCCTTATCCAGTGCTTAGTTGCTTACAATGAACTTGCTAAAGTTGGAGGCCACGAAGGGAAGTACCCTCTGGTATAATTGAACATAGCTATTGAACATGGTCATTTATAGTTGATTTTCCCATGAATAATGGTGATTTTCCATAGCTATGTTAGTTTACCAGAGGGTAACCCACCCAAATCGTTTGGAAAAAATGGTGCCCTGTAAAGCTTCGTGCAGCTTCAAAGTTCCAGCGTGACAGTGATGATCCACCGGATCATGGGTTCCAAGGAAATTCAGAGATTCCAAAGACAAAATAAGAATGAAATGGCTATGGATCAGTAGCTATGAAAATACAAAAATTTTAGGAGGTTATTCACATCCATTTTAACCCAGCTATTTTGATGTGAACAGAAGGAGTACTATTGGTTTTGACACACTGCCAAATATTGACAAATCAAGAATATTCCAGACTATTTGGAATTTGGAGAAAGATTGATAAAGATTGCCTCTCCTTTCCTCAAGTGGACCGTCAGCTCACATGAGCGACCAGTGCAAGGGCTGATTCTGTTCCACTGGTGATGCGTTTAGCCTGTTGATGTGATTTGTTTTCCTTGGATATCTCCGATTTTTAGCATTTTAGCATTCTTTTCTTCACTTGATGCCAGTCCCAAGCGTGACATGCCGCCCTGCGTAGGAGAGAAAGCCCAAGATGGCAGCACGATGAATGTGAGGCTCTGATGCGCTGGTTGGGCCGAAGGGCAGTGACTAACAAACAGCACAAAAAAAAAGGGTGACATGATGTTTGAGGCTCGATTTAGCAGCATCAAATGAGAGGATTCTTTTTTGACCATGTATGCCCCCAAAAATTGGACACCTTCTCTCCATGGCCTTCAAGACCCATTTAAATTTCAAGAAACATTTTTGGATTTGTTTGGTTTCTTCTTTGTGCAAGGAAACATCACAGATCTCCGGCAACCTGTTGTCACAGCGCTTGCCGCTTGTTATTCTCTTCCGGGGACATCGGTCATCCTATTGGTCGAATGGTTGGTGGCTCAAAGTTAAGCCGCGACGACTTGGCCGCGACGACTCGGCGCTAGACTTTCCATTTTTTGGGTCTGGGATCATGTTGATGACTATTGATGACTATATGAAGGCCAACATTTTTTGTTGTGCTCAGCTCCAGCTCCAAAGTTTCATTTGTTGAAGGGGTAGCCGCGTAGCCCAACAGTCATCGAACATCAAGGGGGAAAGGGCACAAGCTGTTGGACCGTCACGACCTGATTTCGCAGTACTATCAGATGCAAAATATGTACAGTATCCCGTTCTTGAAGGTCACAAGATGTCGTTGATGACCGTTGATGTAGGTTTCTATTGCAATCACAGAATTGGGTTTTCAAATAGGAAACCCAAAGTCTCAGTCGATTAGCCATGCTGATGGATGCAACGTGATATTTGCTGGTACCACCTAAGTTCACACACAGAAATCAACAGTAAGGGTGTCTCCGAAAATGGATACCTTAAAGTTGCCTTTTCCATGGGGAAAGTGATGATTAATCAATGGATTTAGGAATTTTAGGGCAGAAATCACCAAGAAAGTGTGAGCTTTGAAGCGAAAGGTCCATGTATCCGTTTCCTTTGGTCCTGATCAGAATCCACTGATCCTGTCAAATTGGGCACTATGAAATTTTCACTTTCAGCATTGTCAAAGGCAAAATTCAAAACCGCAGTTTGGACGAAAATCAATCACAGGCCAACCATGCAGCATGATGCCTATTGGTAGTGGAATCAATTTAGATGTCAGGTCATCACTAGCCAACGCTTGAATGAAAAAAGTTGCAGCACTTGAAGCCGGTCGACATGCTGAGCATTGTGGGTGTAACCGTGGAACCAGTGTCTGTGGGTGCATATTGTAGACACTCGCAGTGACTTGTCTGGATCAATGCACAAATATGGTCAGAAGTTGAAGTGCTTTTGAGGCTGTTGGACTGTCGAAAATTCACCAGACTATGGACTCCATATGAATACTGTAACTTTCAAACTCGCAGGGTTTGCTTTGAAAATTCACCCCTCAATGAGTCTTTTTTGTGGTGACGTGACTGAACTGTGACACCGCTCACACAAATATCCAGGATTGGTATTCCGCTCCAAGGCAGACCAAGGCAACCCACTCAAGGCAGCGAATTGTCGCGTCGTTTTTTTTTCTTTTGGCTCAAGAAGTAGCAGGTTTGGGCGATTTTTTTGCCCTCGGGGTGTTGGTTCTATGATCTCAGCCATTGGTTTTTTCATTTGGCAGCAAGCGACAGCCAATGCCTTTGGGTGGTTGCAATTTTTTGGTGTGTCAAATCAATGCTAAAAGAGAGCACGCAACATCAACAACACTTGAACAGACTTGTTCATGGAACTGTGTGAGCGCGTGAACGCGCGGCCGAAGGCAGACTGCAAGGGGGGCTGGGTCAGACCGAAAAATTCAAGAAACGTTTGGGCCTGCAAGGCTATCTCTCATAACCAAGCACGCCCCTGGCAAAGTTGGGTAATGCCAAGTTCGTATTCAAAAAAACCCCACAGAAGGTCTCCCTAATGAGCAGCAAAACCAAAAATGGAATTCATATGAATTCATGAGATTTGGAGTGGGATTCCTGAGATTTAGTATGAGGAAACCAATGGCAAACCATGAGACTCCTATGTGGGAAGTTTGTATCAGCCAGCACCTCAGAAACGTCAGAACCAAATCATTTTCTCACCAACAAAAACATAGGATTTTCCAGGGTGGCCACCCATGTTGATTACTCAACATTAGTCCATCATACGGCGCCATTCGGCAGACACGGGCCCCCCATGATCGATGGCCTCTCAGGTCCTCTGAGGCTGAAATTCACAGCGGCCATAACTTGAATCACCCGGTGTTTTCTCCAAGAAATCCTAGGGCGCTCGAAGCCGGGTCAGCGCCAGGATATGAGGTGCCACGTGTTGCTGGCATTGCTGGCATTGCTGGCACTGCAGGAAGCAAGTGCTGCGTGCTTCAAACATGTGTCAGGGATGCTCTGGTGGGGGGTAGACACGTAGACGCACGATGACGCACGGGGCGGAGCATTCAGCAATGCATGGGAGGTAGGATAGCTGGATCATGATGGATGTGCTCAGACTCTAGTGGATCAAAGCATGAGTCCTGGAGGTTTCCTAACATGGGGCTACACCCAAATCATCCATTGATAGGCTTTTCCATTACAAACCACCCATTTTGGGGTATCCCTATTTATGAATATGTATGATATGTATGGAAACCACCATATCAACAATCTGCAGTGCTATGACTTCTATGATTGTGACACCGAGTATGCTTCGAGGGTTCATTCTACCGTGGGTTGCGGCTTCAGGTCCTGTACCAGTTGCATCGGGGAAAGCAACGAAGCGGGCTCGTGCCTATGGTGACCTATGGGAATTTTGGCGAAGATCCTGGCAGTTACCATCTGGTAATTTAACATAACTATTGAAAATGGCTATTTATAGTGGATTTTCCCATTAAAAATGGTGATTTTCCATAGTTATGTTAGTTTACCAGAGGGTATGTGACACATGAGCCACGGCAGTCCTATGATTTTGGAGGATCAACGGCTTGATGTCTCCATGGAATCCTCACGGCATTCGAGGTACCAGCACCCGGACCTCCAAGGGTCCGATGTCCCAGGGGTCAAAACGGGGTCCGACGAAACAAGCCAGTGGCAGCTTCGATCCTCAGATCTTCATACTTTTCGGATTGATCCAAAAGTAGCGCAAGATGATTCAGCTCCAAAATTCAAGAGATTGCAACATGTCAGTCTATGAGTCTATGAGAAATCGTTGAATCTATGTGCCGCAGTGCTGATCCGCACATGTTGATGGAGGAGTCAAGACACCTGTGCATCGTATGCGCTCCTCCTTGATAGATAAATAGTCACCGGTCCTAGCCTGATGCTTTTGACCCGGAAGCCTAACCTTGGTTGTGTCAAGGTTCCATCTTGAGACATTCTTGGTGTTTTTTTTTTCCAGATCTTTACACCAAGCGAGCTTACTCCAACCATTGATGTTCCATTGATGTTCCTCTGATGTCCCGTTGATGGATCATTCATGTTCCAATGACGCTCCATTGACGTTCCATTGACCACCAAAAAAAAAAATCTCCTCCGAACGGAGTCCGTCTGACGACCTCAGGATCGGCACCTGTGTGGCTGGGAGGCCAGAGTATTCTGTACCAGTGCCAGACCATCAGCAGCGCCTTGGAGATAAATCTGCCATGATTTTGGGGGATTTTCATATGATTTCCAGCATTAAGCAAGAATCAAATGCCAAAAATGATAAGACATGAGAAACACATGATAAACAATTGATTTTGGAGATCAAAAAGGCCTCTGGCTTAGAAAGATTTTTATGATGAAAAAAACATGTTGAAATTTGCAAATCATGAGATCACATGTTCCTTTGATGTGCTGAATTCCTGTTGGAGAAATAATTAACTGAAACTTCAATCTCATGTGTACCTTGAATTTTGTATTAGAAACCGCTGGGCGATTTCCACGCCACTTGAACATAACGCTGGCATCAGTGACATCCAGCAGAGGTTGACCGTTGACGCTTACGGCACATGGTCGATGGTGGTGCCATTCACAGGCCGGGGAGCCAATGGCAACTGAAAGTCCGCCGATCGGCGTCCCGGAAAAACTATGAATCCCAACGGCCCAACTGGTCTGTGTGGATGGTTCTTTTTTGCCCGATCAGTTTGAGCCGCAGCGGAGGTGAAACGAGACACTTCACTGTGCCCGAGATTGACCAAGTTTCAGACGACTCATGTTTCTCTGCTGAAGCTACCTGTGGGATACTGATGCTGCGGTCCAAATCTGGGGCTTGGCATGGCGGATAAATTCATTGGGTTCAGCTTTAGTCTGGGGCGCATACTTAAGGATCTTAAGGGGCTTGAAACATGCCAATGCAGGTGCTTCCATAGCTCTTCCGAGCCGGTTCAACTCATAGTTCTTCTATTCTAAATCCAGCCTTCAGCACAACCCAAGAAAGCTTGGGGGCGCTGCTCACCCGGTGCTCCACAAACCATTGAGCACCGAGCGATCCTTGCTGCATCCTTGTGGAACTCTATCTGTATCGGCTGTAATTCGCAAGAAAGTTGGAAAGCTGTGTGCATACCGTAATACCAATGTTAAATCTTATTTTTGGTTTGTTGGTCACACAACAGTGAGCATGGCCTTGTGTTTCGCATTCTTTTCGGTGCTTGGCAACAGTCGAACATGTAAAAATTACCGTGTGCTTGCTATTTAATAGATTTCTGTCCTTGTGCAAGAAAGTGTACAATTGCGTAAATACGCGTGTTTTGGAAGGCTGGAGCAAAAACACGCGGCAAATCTTAAGCTTCTTGCACTGACTGGCCGCTTTTTGGAACAAACTTGGGGGAGAACGTGTTGTTTGTTGTGGCGATATTGAAGCGTTCTTCTGCTTTGCCATGTTAATACACAATGTATTCCATGGTACTTACTAGATAATATGTTTCACTGTGTCACCGCATGATAATGATAATGATAAATGATATATATATATACATGGTGTTTTCAAAAAGTATTATTTGTTATATTGAATATTCTTTAGTACATATTGTATTATACATTATGTCTTTGAAGTTTATTTGTTGTATTATGGTTTATTTCATTTCATATAATATATACATATTCTTTTGATACCATATAGTCATATAGTATGTACTATTAACTGCATACTACTTGTACATGCTATATGGTATATATTAGATAATGTTTTTTTGTTGTTGTTGTTTTTTTATTTAACCTTATATCTTTTAACTTAAACCTTGTTTCTTAGAACGCTATGAATATTATTTGTATAAATTGTAAACTAGTCAATATTTTTTTTTTACGTGATTTCTTTCAGCTCTATCATATATCTTATAGTTTTTTGCTATATAAACAGTTTTTAGATCTTATATACATATATACAAAGTATTATTATACAGAGATAGGCATCAACACACACACACACATATATATATATAATAGATATTGTATTACATCATATCTATGCTATACAAGATAATATTATGCTATGTTCTATTGTATTATATTATATTATATTACATTATATTGTATTATATTAAATTATATTATATTATATTATATTCTATGTTGTTCCATTCTATTAATTTACACTGTTTATTAGATTCTTTTGTGCCACACTTTATAGTATATTACATTGTATTATCGTATCTTATCTTATCTTATCTTATACTATATTATGTTATATCATATTGTATTGTATTGCATTAAATTATATTATAGTTTATTATCTCATAGTTTTTTTGATCAAATAATACAATATAACATTTTTTGCTGTATCATATTAAAGGAACACATATTGCGATTCAACATACTATACTATTCAATGATGATTGTTTGTTACTTCAATTGAACAATGTAATCTATCATTTCTTATGATGCAGGAATGTCCACAAGTTTGTGGGTCCCTTAAGTGATTTCCATGCGGCGACATTGTGCCAGGTTACACCATGCGCTGTGTGCAGTCAGGGACGTGTGACCCTGGATACTTAGCGGTGCGGTCCGGATCCCAGGTGGATACATCCAGCTTTAACAGGAAAAGCCAGCTTCATGGGTGGTAAAGATTCACGACAATCCCTCTGGGGCTGAGAAACTCACGTTTGTCATGTGCATTTGCCCACCGTGCGCCTGGCAGGAATGAACCTTGTTATAGCGATGACGTTTTCCCGGACTGGCGGACGTCCCTTGGATCAGCTGGAGATTTCCTTTCACTTTATCATTCCAAGGTGCAGTTCTGCCATGGCTGCCATGATTCAAATTCATTACAGTGGATCTGTAGGATCTACTTCGTAGTCAATGGTTTATCACAATTTTGACTAAAAATAATGACTGTTTTGTTTATCACAAAGTGTAGTGTTGGAAAATGGTTTGTTTTCCCAATTTTTGATGGTTTATCACAATTTTTCCTATCAAAATGACCATTTGGACAAACCCATTCTTGGATATCATCTCAGCTCAAGTTGAATTCAGCCACTTTTGATGAGGTTCGAAGCACGGACTTCATCCTCCACCAAATTGATATCTTTTTTTGCCTGTCAATGTCATACTGCCAGGGCTTAAGAAGTCTCAAGTATTTTCCCTTCCCCATTGATACTTGTAATGTTTGTAGTTTATTGGATAACTTCTTATCGTAGATTGTGTTGAATTGTGGATGGAGCACCATATCAAGTCATGAATCACCAACGTCCAGAGCCAATCAGCACTATCCAGTGGTGGAGGATCTAAGGAGCTCTGAGTATCCATCTTCCATGGGGCACCATGGAGCTAGGAAAGCTGGTTTCCCATCGCAATGATCGTGTATTTCGATGTATTTAGTGTATTGGTGTTCTTAGATGAAACAATTTTTCTGGAGCTCGCTGTTGCGTTTGTCTCAAGGTTGACGTGCTGTCGTCAGCAGCGGAACATCAACGGCTACCTGCGAGGCTATCAGGCGCGATCAACGTGCAGGAAGCCACAGGTCTGCAAGGGCCAACAACCGACAAACATTTCGCAGAGGCGAAGTTGTTGAAAGCTTCACCAACTGGGGTTATTCCAGTTATTCCAACCAGATGATAGATCGATGATAACAAGCTGCTGGCTGCAGCGCCCTGTTTTTTCCCCACTTTGTAGGAGATCCATAGAGATTTACGTGGCCAAAGTGATGAATTTTTGTGGTCTGCTGGGACTGAGTTTGTCAGGTGAATGAGAGACTCTCCCGTCACAAGAAATGGATGAACGGTGAAAGCTGTTGGTGATCCTGCCCTCTGGGGTGGACGTTTGCCCAAAGTTTGGAGGTTTAGTTGCTTTGATGTTAGTTTAGGGTTTATTTAGGACTGGATTGATTTTTGGTTCTTTTAGAGTTTTACGTTTTTGGCACAGCCTGAAGTAAGCGCATAAATTCAACGAGACAGAGAGATTGCTGCGTGGAATTCCGTCCGCTTTGGGAACGTCAGGTTACTAGCCCGATGCCCAAATGGGTGGCCCCATGTCATCTCTGATTTTTTGTCGTCAGACTCGCAGGCAGAGAATGGCATCATTTTGGGAAAGCTCTGGTTCGCTTCATGTTGCACCGTATGCTATCCCGGACAGGCGAAGCCAACTCTTTTGACCTGTCTTGCCACCTGGGTGCTAAGTGAATAGATGAATAGTGAGGTGGTTCATACCGTCATCCGAGTTGGAGTTTTTGAGTTTTGATTCTGGTGAAGCGCTAGAATTAGCTAAGTACATACAATTATATATATATATATCTCTATTATATTGTTTTATTTATATTATATATATATCTTAGCAAGATGTTAAGAGTTGAATGGTAAGGCAAGGTTGAACAAATCTGTGCCGCCAGGTGATCAAGGACTGCCACGCCTACGACGCAGGATACTGCGAAGACTGCCCTGTTGGAAGGCGGACCTTGGATGTTTGGGATGATTTTGGGTGTTTGAAGCCATTCGTAATACTGGTTGATAGGATTTGCTCATGGATTGTGATCATCCCCAGTATATTTGGATATCTTGGATGATATCTTGGATGATCTTGTAATAACTTGTAATGATGGGATAACTTGGATGTTTGCACTCAGCTTGGATGTTTGGGCGGGATAAGATATCTTGGATGATCTTGGATGTTTGGGTGGGATAACTTGAATAACTTGTACTGCCACGGCTGCCACCTCAATTTGCCCGCTGCGCTTGAAATTACCTTTCTTCGAGTGATCCCCACCTGGGTTGCGTGCACGCACCGGGTCGTCATCTTCAATATTTCATCATCATCTTCAATATTTCATCATCATCTTCAATATTTCATCATCATCATCATCATCATCATCATCAACCATTGATAACCATTATATAATAACCATTAATAGCCAGTATTAACCATTGGCAACCACATCATCATCATCATCATCATCATCATCATTCGTGCCCACCGTCATCGTCATGAAACTTTCCTCTGACGCAGCCCAGCCATCTCCGGTACAACAAATTTGTAGCGTCCTACCAGCTTTCGTACCTCCCTCCTGGTATCTAACATATGAGTTATGTATATATATATACATATGTAGTGGATATATAATTATAATATAAATAAATATATATGTAACGTATATATAGATATATACACATACACATGCTATCTAGAGATTTTGAAATGTATATTGTTTAAGATATCTGTGCGTTGGCAGCGCACTTCAACCCAACAGCCCGGTTCAGGTTCAATCTTTACACCTATGCGGGAAGCGAATGTGAGCCCTGCCAACCTTGTGAAGCTGGCAGGCACCTCCGTTTAGTTTAGGGATTTCCTGCCAGCCACGTTTGATTAGAGGTGTATGTTGTGTATAAAAGGATCAATAGCAATAGCTCAAAGATCCATAAATACACACACACTGCTGACACCACTTGGCGTAGATCAATTAGAGGCATCGTTTCATGTGTTGCCTGATGGTAAGCTCACGCCATTCGTTCCCCCCTCTCCACAGCGGGTTTGGAGAAAAAATCCTTGCTGCAATTCACCATGTATTTTAAATCGGCTTAGCTGCGCCCTCCCATAGAAAATGCTTGGAAGTTGAACCCATCTGAAACATTCCTGTAAATTGTAGAGCAGCAAAATTCAGTGACTGCGAGAATCGCTGCGAGGGTGCGCCGCCGCTGTGGACCTTCGACGCAGGGAACTTGCAATGAATGTGAAGCAGGGAAGGAATACAAATTGAAGGGGCACTTCTGACATGTTTGGGATGGCTCACTCTTAGCAGACTTACTGTATATACAGCTAAGTACAGCTAAGTACAGCTAAATGCAATGCGTCACAGCAAATTACTGTTTCTAGCAGTTGGATGACAATGACCAAGATTATATTGAGACTTCTCGCGCGCAAACAAAAACAGTTTTAGAGAGCGGTAATCATGTCTATTAAAGATTAAAGCAGAGATTCCGATGATTAAAGGTTGGTTTTCATATGGCGTCATTGTCGAAGATTTGGACAAGGTCTTGGGTAATCCGGATATGCTCGGAATCTGGTCATGGCAATGCCACGACAGGTTGGAAGGATCCTATACGGATCCATGCTTGCCCTGTGAGGACTGGACAAGATTCACTTGCTGCTTCCAGTTCAATCAGGTTAAATCATGTTAAATGATGTTAAACCTATCTTCACCTCTTTTCCGAAAGAGATTTCTGACTGCAAAACTCTTGCTGTTGCACAGCCACAATGGGGCCGCCAGACCCATCTAGCTTGCAGATTTATCCACAATGCTCGCATCTGAAACAGGTTTTCACACGCACACACTTTCCATATGCCATATTTTTCCATAACAAATATGGTTTGGGATTTCACAGAATGCCATATTTTTCCAAATCCAGGAGTGTCCTACGGGCCATATGCGCGTGGGCTGTGGTACCTTGGTCACCACATACTAAGGACTTGCCCCTTTTAGTGGCGATGAACCCGTGCTTTCGCCTCAACAAAAAAAGGGGCCCCGAAATGAGTGTAGCACAGAAAAACGAATTCTTGTTTCCTTGCAGGTTTCAATCATATCATCATATCCATGTATTATACATATATGTATATACATACATACACATACATATACATATATGAAATACATAACAGGTATTAACGTATAGAATGTGTACATGTATTATATATACATACATACACGGACATACATATTACATGCCTACACATATGTATATGTAGATATATACACATAGGTATAGCTATGCATATATAAGTCATTGAATGAATAAGTACATGAATCGACAAATATGTATAAATAGATATGAATATATATATATATATACATATACATAAACATTTAGAAATACAAATAAGTATATTATATATAAAAGTATATACATATATATACATATATATATATATATATACATAAATAGAGAGAGAGAGAGAGGGATGGACGGATGGATAGACAGAGAGGTAGATACTGCATATATATATATATCCATATCTATACCAATATCTAAATCTATATCCATATATCTCTCTCTATATATATATCTTTATATGCACATGTATAAACATAGACATCAATGAAGCCAGATTCTGATACACATGGAACTGAATAGAATTTGCAATGCCATGATGCCAACGTCAATCTATTTCATCTACCAAGGTGGTGCCAGTCCGGGATATTGTGCACCTTGTCAGGTAGGATTTGTTGCTGTGATCTTTGTTCAAAAAGTACAAGGTAGGTTTGAATCGTGTAAATTTTAAGCAAGCCATTGCTTTTAGAGGATCTGATGGTCATTGATGGTCATTGATGGTCATTGATGATCCATTTGGTGCCAGGGTGGAAGCTTCTTTGCCGCGCCTTTTTGTCGGAACTGCTTTACCTGCTTCCCTTTGGACCGGGGCGACTGACTGACTTTTCATCTACTGGTGTCATCAAAGGTGGCTGGGAAAATTCCCGAAATCCATGGAGGTTTATAGATGGATTTTTCAACGCATGGAAGTTAAAAGGTGAATTTTTCCATCCATGTTTGATGACACTGGCAGACTGGAGGCTACTTGTTGGTGATTGCAACATGTCGCAGGAACGCATTCGACATGGTTGCGGTGGACAGCAACAAGGAGTTGGGGATACCCAGTCCAGGATTGATCATGAGCGGACTGGGGTGCCAGGCAAGGGGCCAGGGCCAAAAACGGATCATCATCATGTTTCTATATGGGTGGACATATCATGATCAATTGTCCATATGTGCCAGTTGCTGCGTTGCTCATGTTTCTTTATGTGATATGTTTCTTGTTATTGGACAATTGCGAGCACATTCACCTCATTTTGCCGTTGATTCTACCGGAAATTTCTATCCTGTTGCTGGCACATTTGGGTCTTGTTCAACTTCGAGTGCAACACACCCTATGTCCTCCCACAATGAGAATTGGTAGGTCTAGATACCAGATCAGGTACCTTTAGTAATTTAGATATGCTGATGGGTCAAAACTGGGGTTTCAATGGAGCTGTAGAAGGCTGATCATTTTCTGGACCTAAAAAAACCATCCGGGTGCATGATTTTGTCATGCACCTGGTGCATGCTACTAGCCGTTACTAGCCCAAAGGTGGAATTACCCTCTGGTAATTTAACATAGCTATTGAAAATACCACATTTATAGTGGATTTTCCCATTAAAAATTGTGATTTTCCATAGTTATGTTAGTTTACCAGAGGGTAACGAAACCAACATATCCACACTGGAATCCACATCCACCCCTAGAGATGCCACCAGGTTTGCACCGAATGCAGCAAAGGAAGGTATGAGGACCGAACAGCAGACCCGAGACGAGACATTTTGACCAACGGAACGGCTGGTAGATCTGAGTTGGCAGTTGCTACCTGTGGATCCACTGTGAATAAAAACAGCGGTTTCACAGTGCCCCTCAGGGCGGAATTTTCGCAGTGTGTTTTTTTTTTTGATTCGGAAATGGTATCCCAGCCACCAGCCACCAGCACAGGACGTCTCAGAAGCATGTTTAGAATGTGCCCAATGCACCGAACCAACTTCCACAGAGCTGGTTGAGGGGCTACAGCTTACCGGTGCTTGGGTGCCTTGGCCGAGTTGCACTGCGGGAAATCCGGGGAATTCATATACTCAATGCGAATAAAAAGTGCCCAGAATCTACTCATATAATGCTAAGATGGCTATGGATCAATACCTATACATACCATTTTTAGGGGGTTATTCACATCCATAAATCCCAGCTATTTTGATGTGAACTACAGGGGTACTATTGGTTTTGACCCATCCCCATATGATACTCATATATGAAATAGTCCAACATATATATGCGAAGTCACTCTTGATAAACCGAGTGGTTTTTTCCCCTAGAAATGTGGCCTGTTGCAGCGCCATTGCCTATCAATGGTCCGTTGAGTCCTGCTTCTCTTCTTGGAATCTAATGAATTCCATAGATTTTCTGTAAAGAAAGTATGTGAAAAGACTAGTTTTTTAATGCACTCATCCGTAAAGCGGCTGATAACGATGACATCTGGATGTCTGAAAATTAGGATTTAACCCAAATATTTTCATCATTTTACAGGACCATTGATGATTCACCAATGGAATTGTTTTTTTTGGTAAGAATGTTCGGAATTCCATAGGTTAAATTTAATAACTCCCATTGGGCTTATCCCATTTCCATCCATTTCCCATTTCAGGCGCGGATTGGTTGCGGCGGCATGGCTTCCGGCCGCTGTGTGTTTTGGTCGATTTTTGGTCGCTGGTTGGGGAGTCATTGAGCACGGTGTATGGAAATTGTATGTATGTAGTATATGTTTACGTATACTACATAGCAAGTAGTGAAAAACACAGATAATACTTTATTACATAGACACGTTAATGTTTTCGATGCATTTATTCTAGAGTTGTGGAGGATGGTCCAGTGGATATCTAAACATCCCCCAAAGCAGCCCCCAATTTGCGGATTTGTTTGGAATGACCAGGATGGAGGCGAAAGGGGGTGAAATGAACTGGTTGAGGTCAGGATGGCTACCGGATTGGAGCTGCAGGCGGGAAAATTCGGGAGGACCCAAAGGTTGGGACGTTGTGACAAGGATTGGACCGTTGCACCACTAAAATTGCAAAAATAGATGGTTTGATACTCAAAATTGACATGTGTTTCAAGCTTTCATTAGGAATCCAACTGACAAAAGTCAACAAGACTCAATCTTCAGACACCTGGATTCGCAGTGCACATGACACAAGGTGTTGCAGGCGTGAGGCATTCATGACTTGTGTCTGCTTATCCAGGAGCTGCAGGAATCAATCAGAGATTGGTTACTCTCATATGATTCATATGGGTTTATTCAGTTCCTGTTTTTCAGAGTTTTGTCGCTGTTGCCATGGAATGGCACTGTGAAACTCTGCGAAACTCTGCCAAAAAGGCGCACCAGTGTCGGGTTGATGAATTTTAAGCGCAGTCTCATTGACACTTGCAGGATGTCCCACGCTGTCCTTCCAGCGTTGATACTGAAGCACTCTGTGAGGCAGGGAGACACTGAACATTTGACGAAGTGCCACGAAGTGCCACGTAGCTGTGAAGAGACTGATCTGTTACTTGGTAACACTTAAAACTTGAATAAACTGTATCAAATGCTGAGCATGACCCAGCCGCGGCCAGGGTTCAGAGATTGCAGCAAGGTGGAGCATTCAAGGCCTTTCGCAGCGGCAACTGGATGCAACGTATGGTGACTGCACAGCTTGGAAGCTCAGAGTCCGGGACCTCCCATGTTTGGATCCATTGAGGATTTGGTACATATGAGAACCTGTGCAAAACGCAAATGTGTAAGGACATAGAGATAGACAAGATATGTATGACAAGATATGACAAGATATGACAAGATATGCACTTGTACACTCTTTGTCCAAAGTTATGATGACCTAGCTTCAGGATTTGCAAGCGTCTTCATGTGGCTAAGATATCCGCAATGCGATTCTCCAGCATTTCCTTGTTGGCGCTACGATGCGGCCCTTTTTTGTTGCCCAGGTTGCAACTGGACTTTGCCTCAGTGGTTTCTTCCGTGTGAAGTTGATGCAACGTCAAGTGGATGCTTTCGATGGTGTGGAGGTGGGATATGGCAAAAGGGCTGTTCTGCATTTGCAATCTTCATCAAGAACCTTCCTGGCTTGATCTAGGTGACCTAAGAGGACAATTGCAAGCATCTTTTCTTTAAAGACTTTCTTCAGAACCATGCCAGTTCATTGAGTGGATCAGCAACGTGGTATACGACATATACAACTCTCTGCCCCGACATTTGTGGTAGTCTTTGTCTTAGTCCTCGTGGTCGTGGTACTCGTGGTACTCGTGGTACTCGTGGTACTCGTGGTGCTCGTGGTGCTCGTTGTGGTTGTTGTGGTTGTTGTGGTCGTCGTCGTCGCTGCTGCTGCTGAATCAGTAGAAGCAGTGGCTGCCAGCTGCATTCAATGGCGAGTTGTGTCCATCCTGCAATCTGGTGGTCATCGTAAGTAGCACCAGTATTATCACTGATCACTACAGTTAACATGCAGCCAGCAACGAAGATACTGGCGGTGGTGTGGTGCTGATGCTCGTGCTGGGTGTGCTAGTGGCGGGGGTAATCATGAACACCGTCATGAACACCGTCATGACATATGATGACATATGATGACATATGATGACATATGATGATGTATCATGACATATCATGACATATCATGATGTATCATGATGTATTATGACCATGGCAATCAAATTAGTGGACATGTCACAAGCTGCGCTTGTTTGGAGCTGCAGATGGCGGAGCTTGGGGACTTCTTCAGCGCAGAGCTCGAGCTCGGATGCCTAGATCCAGGGACCTCAAGGACAACTGATATCTTTTGCATATCAGTTTTGACAGTTTTGATACACATGGATTAAAGGTAAAACTGCATATATAGATATATACGTATATTTCATGTATATATCGAGAAATATATGCATATACAGATACATATTCACATAGATGATGAGGATAAGGATGACGAGGATGATTGTGATGATGATGATGATGATGATGATGGTGATGGTGATGGTGATGAATATCATTTTGCTTGTCCAAAATAATCCACGATGTGCTTGTCCATTGAGGACTGAGGGGCCGTTCTGGTACCATCTACCCAATGGTTGTTGATCAACCGATCAGATGGATTAGGGAGGGCTCACTTTCGACGCCCTCTGCGACTTTTCTTGCCCAATGACCCAATGACCTACCCACACAAAGATCACGACAATTAAATACGACGCATGATATATACACATACATATACATATAACTTATCAGAGTACAACGAAAATGACTACAGGATACACACATTTAAAACGTAGGAGATAGTGGATATGATGATACTTAATGATATTTCCTGTCCAGCTGCAACTGGGCCCAAAGAAATGGAATCACCAAGGCACCTTTCCAGTTTGGACGGAGCAAATGCTGTGATGGTGAAGAGGGGCCTTCAGCTCCCCACTGGCCTTCCAGAGGCGATCATATTGGATGATATTGGTGAATCCTGACATATCTGACATACATCTTGAAGAAAAGTGAGTGACAAAAGTAGATACATCTCAAACAGAGTTATTTTTGGGACTTTCCCGATATTTTTTTGTTTCCAAAACATTCCAAAACAGCTTATTGTGGGATCCATCGGAATCCACTGACATTTGGACCAGGCCTCAGGCTACTTCCTGCGAGTCTTCTTCTACGACGCTGGCGGGTGCGCCGCTGCGCCGCGCCGCTTCCGCCGTAATGCCCGTTGTGAGCATTACAATCCCTGGAAAACTTTGTCAGATGCTGTTGAATGTCATATGTCATACAACACATTGTGTATATATATATATACATATTATATACACAAACTATCATAAACCACTACCACATATATATATATATATAATTTACAGTATTACAATCTATGCAAGATACAAGATACATACATATACATATACACATATATATATATGATGTATATATAGATATATTACAATCTATTACCACTACCACAGACAATGCGGTCACCGCGGTGAGGAGCTGCTGTTCGGCCGTGTCGACGAATCCCTTGTTCGCCGACTCTGAGGAGCGACACAAAAAACACCCGGGGAAGCCATGGGGTTTTCGGAGGGGTTTCTCCACGTTTTTGTTGGTTTCTTTTGGTAAGTGTAGTCTAGGGAAAACTGGAAAACCATTAGATCATGTCATGTCATGTCATGTCATGTCAT
>Ga0126342_10007668_pt1 | contig 19302 bp, 12 predicted proteins | sample Cyp1metagenome_FD_92528 | JGI IMG/M metagenome (GOLD analysis project Ga0126342, IMG submission 92528) | Coral microbial communities from Lord Howe Island, Old Settlement Bay, Australia - Cyphastrea 1 metagenome | ecosystem: Host-associated > Invertebrates > Cnidaria > Coral ... | reverse complement strand
GTTGGTTTATAACTCCAATAACTATTGTTTATGGTACTTATAACTATAGTTACTGGAGCTTATAAACCAACTTATAACTGGGGGGCCTCACATTGTATAATTTACCCAGATCTTGGTGGGCCAATGGGCCAAACACATTTTTTTTTTTTGCCACGTAAAAAACCAATGATCCCCCCATGGTTTTAATATGCTCATATTTGTTGTTTGAATCACCATGTACTTCCCATAATTACCCTATGTTTGATGCTGGTACTACACATATATATATATATATATAATACCTAGACTCTCCGTAACTATCAAAACAAATCGTAAACTCAAACTCAAGATGATGGGATAAAACACTACATACATATATATATATATAATTATATATATATATATATACATACACAATATGTCCTGTTATTGGCTATGTATCATTTGATAGCCTGGCTCGGCAGGAGAGTCCAGGTTCATGGCAAGTCCAAGGCCGATTGGGGAGATCCCTTCATCCCACGACGAAAGACTTCGTAAATGGGTGATACCTCCAGTTCGATTCACCCTCCGGTGTCATCAAACGTGGCCAGCTGGGAAATCCACTAGAAATGGGGTTTCAATATAGGACAATCACCTATAAATATGTGTTTTTTTTCCATTGCCATGTTTGATTACCGGAAGGTACATCGAGTTAAAATTGTCCCCTCCTTTAAAGGAGGGGTTTTCCCTGCTGGAGTTGTTGAACTGCAAGTTTCACAGCAAGACGAAGTCCTAGTCTTAGATTATATAATGGATATACCCTCTGGTCATTTAACATAGCCATGGGAAATGGCCCATAGAAATAGATGGTTTACCTATTAAAAATGGTTATTTTCCATGGCTATGTTAGTCATAACCAGAGGGTAATTGAATAACCATGAAGATCCCCACCGTGATACCTCCACTTAGATGACTTAGATGAATGGAATATCCATGAATATACTGGATGTTATATGGAATTAACAATTATATAATTAGGGTTAGATGAACGGATTTTAACTAAACCACGGCTTCCCGATTCAAGTGGGGCCCGCACATCCAAGTAGCGTTGGGCCAAAAACTGATGATTTTCACCAAAACACAAATTTAACTCACAGCAATTGTTGCAACTTGACTTTCAGAGGAAAGGTTGGAGATAACAAATCAATGCAACAGACATGGATCAAAGAGCGCTGGATGTTGTAGGCCCGAAGACGGACTGATGTTATTGAAGCATGATTGCCCAAAGGCTTTTATTTGACTCACCTATCTCCGTCAACATCCATATACAATAATCGTTTAGATGGCAAAGCATCCCAAATGTGTGAGTCTTACCCCAAATTGCTAGTAGAAAATGGTAGTTTAGTCATGTTACTTAGTCATGTTAGCAACCTATTGATATAATTTTTATAATTACCAACAAGTTGCTATTCATGTTATGCTATTGCCAACAGTACCAGTTGATTGTTGGTACTCGCTGTAGTCTTAATCATTGTTGGTTATATAGTCCTACTGCAAGTATTTAGTCTTAATCATTGTTGGTTAGTCCTGTTGGCTAGTTAGCACCAACCAACAATCAACATCAATCAAGTGATTCCACTAAATTACCACCCCACTAAGTGAAGCAACTTGATTTTACCACTTAGTGAATTTACTTGCAACCTCAGCAAGTGATTTCACCGAAAAATCGCCAGGTTTTCCCCAACCAGTCCCCCCGTCCTCTGACGAAAAAAACCCTAACTGCGCCCAGTGCAAGCGAGTTGAGCCGAGCGCCCTGGAACGAGGACAAGCAAAAGCGAGCGGAAATGGGAGGTTTCCATCCAGTCATGGGGATACCCCAAGCTCGCTGGATGGTTTTGATCTTCTGGTTATGACTAACAGTTTGCGAACTGGAAAGATCCACCATTTTGAATAGGTAAATCAACTATTTCTATGGGATTTTTCAATAGCTATGTTAAATTACCAGAGGGTATTTAGATTATTTTATGGACAATCCTATAGTTACTAATAGCTGGATTATTTTGGGGTAGCCCTATTTTAGGAAACCATAGGAAACCCATGAAACCCCTAAATGATCGAGGCAAATTCCAAGAATTCTTTGAGATAGATTGAGATAGATGATTCCCTACCATCACCGCGAAAGGTTGCTCTGAGGTTTCTGGTCATCATCCAAATATGGCTTGTTGTCGGCGAATCGTCCTATGTTTGGTGCTCTAAAGACGCATATTTGGATGGCAAAATCATGCCAAAACACAGAATGGCATGATGACTCTATATGACTGTTCACAATGCTTTTGCAACCAACTAGATGAATCTAGATGATGTATTTATCCACATCGGGTTTCTCCTCACATGCAGGCGTGATTATAGCATATTATAGATGAATTTGGCCTGAAGTTTGGCCAGCAGCTAAACTCGCAGTCAGCCATAGTAGGTACATATGACATATGACGTGCTATATGTAGAGTGCACTCACACCTGCTGCGAAAACACAAGTTCGGCATAGGACAGTTCAGCATTTGCACCGTGCCGTGCCACGAACATTTACCAACACGGCCAGTCTACCACAAGTTCCACGTGCGGTCAAAGCATCAGAATATTGTGACGTGGGCCACTGAGACACCATAGAACCCAACATACTGAGGAGGTACACACATTAGTCTCCAGAATCACAATACTTTCTGAGGCTTGAATTATCATGCCAGAAGTAAAGATCATACACCGGTTTCTTCTATGTCATGTTGGCACAGTAATGACTCCCAAATGATTGTTACTTCAGTCTCAAATGGTACCATGAAGCACCTAAAATGGAACCGCAACATAGACACAATTTCTCCCAAATCAATCAGCAAGTAGGCATTATACCGTGTAGGTGGGACAGTTCAGCGGCTTTTTTTTGCTGCGCAGGATCAAACTGCTCTGAAGCAGCAATTGGAGGAGTTGGAGGCGAGATGGCTTTGTCCGATTTCTCAAAACCATACGAAATGTGGATTTTGAGAAATACAAAAATTATTACGTACGTAAAATGTTTTAATAATATGTTCTTTAAACCATGCAAAACCATTTGCCAAATATGTATATATATATATATATCAATGACAATACAATACTTGTTGAACTTGATAATTGTGTTGATTAACTTGCAGATGACCACGTAAAACTACCAGTTTCAAAGTGTCAAACTTTCCTGCTTTTCTGATGAGCCTCATCATGTTCGCTTGCTCGGTCAGGAGCAGCAAAAGCAAATCCAAAGTGGCTTGAAAGAGGTGCACTCTGGTCGAGCAACAGTTTGCTATGGCAGTTTTCATCATGTGAAAATGAGTAAAATCAACCCAACAAATTGTCTAAATAGAACGGTCACACAAAAAAAAGTGTGATACCAAAAAAATACAGAACTAGCTTGGTGTATAATCAGACAAAGTACCGAACCATCATTAGTTAATTCATCACCATGAACCATCATTATAAGCCTAGTTTTTTTCCGGATTTTCCAGCCAGCTATGCCATGATCAACCTTACCAGAGTTTCCTGGTAGTTCTAGTATGTCTAATTGTTATCACCATGAACCTTACCCTTTGGTAAACTAACATAACTATTGAAAATTGCCATAATCCATAGAAATTGTTGATTTACCCATTAAAAAAATGGTGATTTTCCATAGTTTTGTTAGTTTACCAGAGGGTAGTGAACGCCATTTTCTTCAGCACTATCCCAATAAAAATGATGTTATATGATGTTATCAATGGGGATTTCAGGATCCTAAAATGGAGGTACCGTACCATGGCTATATTTTGTGGGGATATTCCCTTACATAGGCCTTATATAGGCCTTATATATGGTAGGTACCTCCAATTTAGGAACCTGACATGGCCATTGATGTTATGCTACAGGATGGTGCCCACCCAGTTATAAGTTGACTTATAATCCCTTTGGCTATAGTCTAATATCCCCCTAGTCAACCCAACACTTACCCTCTGGTGAACTAACATAGCAATGGAACATGGCCATTTATAGTGGATTTTCCCATTAAAAATGGTGATTTTCCATTGCTATGTTAGTTCACCAGAGGGTATTCGACTTATGTTGACCAACTTAGCCAACTATAACATGAACATTACTGTTATATGTTTTTGGACTAAGAAAAACCCTTTGTATTCCTATGTTATATTGTACAAATATGATGTTATCCTATAGATTATCCTAGATTATAAATTCATGATTAATTTAAGGTTCTATGATGTTATCAATATAATCCTAGATATTCCCACTTCTATTGTGATGTTATCCTAGATTCAAAATTCATGATCAACTATAAACATATAATATGTTATTGGACCTATAAACCCCTATGTATTATAAAATATGATGTTATCCTAGATGATAAACCCATGCCTCAATGATGCCTTAAGTTACCATACCAATAAAAGGCCTTGCAGCACCACCGCCGGCTCTGGGCCAACGAGCTGCAGCGATGCCAAGAGACCTCCAAGGAGCTGGAAAAGGCGCGCGAGCTGCTGCGACCGGAGAAGAACTGCAGTTATGGCCATTTACCAGTTATAAGTACTAACAAAACCCCATTTATAGAATGTATAATCCCACTTATAACCAGTTATAACTGATAAATGGCCATAACTGCAGGGGAAGTTTGGAAAATGGAACAGGATGGTGCCCCCCAGTGATGTGAATGTTGGTTTATAAACCCCATGAATACTATAGTTATATCTGCCATAAACCATAGTGAAATGGGAGTTATAAACCAACTTAGCTAACTATGGGGCACCACCTTGAAGAAACCGTGGCAAAAATGATGAAACATTGGAGACATTATGGGAAAATGATGGGGGCTTAAGCTTCTTGAAGCAGAACAACCCTGTTTTTTTGGGAAACAATTGGAGACACCCTGGGATATGATGAAAAAAAAATATTTAAGCTTCCTTAACCAGAAAAATGTTGGGAAAGAATCGGGTGCTTTCTGGTAATTTATAGTTTTTCACAGTCTGCTATGGAACATGACTATGTTAAATATATGTTTCTTTGTAGATATGGGTAAATCATCTATGAATGGGCCAGTTTCCATAGCTATGCCAAGTGGCTGGAAGGTAGCCCTCTTGGGTGCATCATCCACATCCACATGATCCACATGGCTGCCAGTGTCTTTGAAAAGGACCCATTAAATGCACATAATGTGGGTAAAACAATGTCATTTGCACCATCCCCCAGTCATCACCATTTTTTTGGATGGTATAAACTGTCTTAAATGGGTGGTAAAAATGGCATTGTTTTACCCACATTATAACCATTATTAACCAACATTAATCACCTAATAAATAAATTAACCAGTGTTACCCACATCATTCCATTTATAATGCATTAGCGCATCTAACACTGGCAGCCATCATCTATCGCCGTGACCACATGACCAGCTGGCTGAAGGCCCTGGAAGACGAGCGGCAAAAGCACAAGGAGCAAATCAAGGAATGGGAGTTTGTTGCACCCAGCGGTGTGAGAAGGGAATTGCTATGGCATTGTGGGTAAAACTGGCTGCCATTTTTAATTACCAGCCATGGGAATGGTAAGTAACCATACAAAAATGGTGATGCCTGGGGGATGGTTTATGGCATTGTTTAAACTTTAACCATATTACTGCCGTACTCTGGTTTTTTAACAGAAAAGTTCGACCCTGAAAATCAATGAGAAAATCACCCAATTTTCGAGTGGAAACATGCGGAAACGGAACTTCCAACCCCTAGCTGCCACGGTCTATGTGAATTTACTGGAGGGTACCACTTAAACCATGGAAGATCCCAATTTGTGGGATACCAATCGATCACTACAAACTTGGTTCATATGATGGAAGATCCCAATTTTGTGGGGCAAATCATCTTTAAATCATTTAAATCTATAAACTACTTAAAAAGCAAAAAAACAATGTACATGGTCTACATATAAAGTATCTATGAAAGAACTACAGTATCTAAATGCAATATAGTTCTGTGTGTCTTTACTTGGAAATGGTTGTGTAACCAAATAATAAGAGGGATGGCGGATTGAGCACTGAAGCTCCGAGACAAAGGATAGTTTTGACATCCTGCACAATCAGGGCGCATCATTAAGATATGTTGCTGGCAATTTGCTGATTTTGGCGCCATCTGTAGAGGATGTAGACGATATCGCAGGGTAGAACAAGAGCATTTTCATAATGCGGCTATAGTTTAACGGCACTGCCCTATATGGAGGTTTCCTAAAATGGGGGTACATACCCCTAAATCATCCATTTTAGATTGGGATTTTCCATGAAATTAACCATCCAGCTATTGGGTTACCCCCATGACTCTGGAAACCCCCATATCTACCAAACTTGACCTACCCGGTCGCGGGCTTTGATTGGGACATCTTTCTAAAGCCATGCCCAATCCTTGCTGCTTTGTACTGGTTCCAGCGTACCATTCATGTGTTGCTCAAACTATGACATGACTTGTCCGGTCCTGATTTCAAATTGTAAGTTTTCCAGGTATAATATGGTATAATATGGTATAATGAGATGTATTGAGATTGTGCATGGAAGAAGCCGCACCAGTTGGCAACTATTGGTACATATTGGTACCTATAAAATACTGTAAACAATGGGATTTTGTTACGGGATGTGCACCATCTACCATCTGCAGGATTCCATCCACAGTATGATCTGATATCAATTGATATGGATTCGTGTGACTACCAGATATGGGAAAGATTTTGTTTCTGTGTGTTTTTTAATGTTGTTGTTTTCATATGGTGTCAAAACCATACATCTGTTTCTCATGAATTCACGGAGCCTTACCACACGCAGTTAGTATTTCAGGGCTTGGTAAATGTCCTTTATTGTTGAGTGTGAACATCATTTCAAGATATTTCAAGCATTTCTTGAAGATTACATCCCCAATAGTTGGGTGTGAAAAGTTAGGACATTTAATGTCAATCCTGGATTAATAAACCCCAAGGCTGTTTAATTGGGAGGGTACCTTAAAAAAGTATCAGATGAAATGACTATTAGAGAAATACCCCCTAATTGTCATAAACCAAGCCCCTAATCTGTAAACTATTAATAAACTATTAATTAGTTAATAAATGTTAATAAACCAAGCCCCTAATTAATAAACCATGGTGATTAATTAATAAACTATTAACCAACCGGGTTGACATTACTGTACCAAGCCCCTCGAAAGTCGTTTTAAGGCGACGATTGCAAAGCGAGCTGACCAAGAAGGAATCGCAGTGGCGGGAAGAGGCGACGATTGCCGCGCACAGGGCAGGGGGATCCCGTGGGTTTCATCATGGCTGGGAAATCCCTATGGCTGTTAGAAAAGCTGGGAAAATCATCGGAAAATATGGGAAGACCATGGAACAACACAATAAATGAACTGATTGGTGGTTCGGAACATGATTTTTTTCCATATATTGGGAATAATTATCCCAACTGACTTTCATATTTTCCAGAGAAGTTGAAACCACCAACCAGTGAAGGTTTTACTATAATGGGAAACTTATCGAAACTTCATTTAGGGATTTCCCAGCAAACCATGTTTGATCGCCAGATGGTAAAACATCTATTTGGAGCCACTAAATGTGATGCTAACCGTTAAACAACCATGGGGTTAGCGGCCAACAATATGATATGATGGAATGTGATGGGTATTTTTTGTCGGATGCCAATGGCTTATCAATAGATACAATAGATACTTGGGTGCGTTCGCAAATGGTGTGAAAACACTTTCAACACCGATGGGGCTTTCAGCAACAGTGGGCATATCAGTCGTGAGAATCGATATGGATACCCGGCCTGGTAAACGTTTGCAGTTTGCGACGCAAGGAAAGATCCACCATGCTATGAAAATGGGTAAATCAACGAACTAAATAGCCATTTTCAACAGCAAACTGTTAGTTTACCAGAGGGTAGTTATGGATCGATTCCTAAATTCCTAGCTGTTTGCGCCTTCCCTTCAACTTGTTTTGATTGTTGCCTCCCATATCTAGTTTGCCGGTAGGTATATGATGGTATATGTACATGTGTCGGTGTTTGTTTTTTTCCGGATATGCTCTGAATTTGTTGGGTACCAAATGTTGTCCGTTGTTCAAGTGTTTTTGAGCCTTGAGTGAAATGGCATCCTCATGGAGATTGACAGGTCTCTCAAGAAATATGTAAGCTACAAAAAGATACAAAAAAACACAAAAAGCAGCAGACTCTCATCAGCCTTGAAACAATATCACTGGGTCAATCTTACATGGATACTTTAATCCTTTAGTCTTTTGGTAGTAATGGGAATATCTACTAACCAGCAAAAATTTGATTGTTTGCAGGGTATCTAAGATTGGCAATGTATCATGAAGATATCTACAAGTGAATACAATGACTGGGTCAGTGCATGTTGCTGTCAACCCTGCAGCTATTTTGGCCGGGTCCGCGGCCCGCATTGCCAGTGCCATGCCGCCCAAGTGTGGATGCACAGTATGGGCGAGTTTTAATTGCACTGGTAGCCACAAGCTGCGAGTCATACAAAAATAGACCACCCAGTTTGCGTTCAATTGTTCTGATTGGTGGTTTGGAACATTTTTTCTTTTCCATATATTGGGAATAATCATCCAACTGACTTTCATATTTTTCAGAGGGGTTGAAACCACCAACCAGTGTTTGTTTGTTTGTTTGTTTGTTTGTTTGGTTTGTTTGTTTGTTTGTTTGTTTTTTCCTCGTGGCCCATTTTAGACTCTAGACCCACCCAGTACAAGGAGTTTGATGTCACAAGTTCTCCTGCATTTTCGCCTCACGATTTTTTGTCAGGTCACATGGCATTCTGCACATTCATAGCATGTAAATGATATAGGTACAATGTGGCCCCCCCCAGTTATAAGTTGGTTTATAAGTTGGTTTACAAGCGCCAGAAACTAGTTCGTTATGAATACCATAAACCATAGTGACATTGGACTTATTGGCACTAACTTAGCTATCTTGGGGGCCTCACATTGTATGGTATGTGTGATGTTTGGTGATCATGATGTGTATATAAACAAATCTGGCACAGATACCATATGCAGTCAGTATGTGTATCAACTAATGGCTAGCTAGGTAGGTAGGTGGATGGATGCATAGGTATGTCATGGTATAGAGATATTTGTGTACATGTATGTGGGAGATTGTAATAACCCCGCGCCCATTCGAACAAAAATCGATAAGAGGAAAGTAGCGCGATAACCTTGGTTATGTGAATGATTTGTGTCCAGACTCTCAAAATCCAATGTTCTTGATCTTTCCATCGTTCTGCAGCTATTTGGTGCTTTTGATCTCTTCTTTTCATCGTCTATTGTTGTAATGGCGTGCCAACCAATGCGTGTCAGATTCGGCACAAGGAAGGTGCCTGCTAGGTGCTAGAGTTTTTTTTGACGATTGCAGCCGTTTCCAGAAAAAAGGAACATACACACAGGATTCACAAACGATAACGAAAACGACAACTTTGGCATCAAAAATGGTCCATGTGAGACACTACTACCATTTTTTTCTTTTTCCTCTCCCTTTCCTTTTCTTTTTAAATTCCTTTTTCCTCTCCCTTACTTTCCCTTCCTTTCCCTTCCTTTCCCTTCCTTTCCCTTCCTTTACTCTTCTTATTCCTTTTTCCCTTCTCTTTCGTCTTTTTTCCTTTCCTTTTCCTTTTCCTTTGCTTTTTCTTTGCTTTTCCTTGTCCTTTTCTTGTCCTTTTCCTTGCCTTTTTCCTTTACTCTTCCTTTTCCTTTTCCTCATGTGATTTCTTTGATCAAGGTGTGAAGCCAGCGATTGGGGCTCGGGGTTTTGAGGCATCCCCATGTAGATAGGTAGCTAGGTAAAAGGATGGATTTTTATGCATAGATAGCTACGGTAGAGAGGCAGGTGCCTACATTATGCATTTTGCATCTACGGTTTGTTCATGATTATATATCGTGTTGCAAATGGATTCGACACCCCCGGAATTGTGATGAATCTCTCAACATTTACAATTACACTAATTGCATCTACTTACACTTAGAACATCTTAGAACAATGCCAAGTTTCCTTTATAGACTTTATAAATCTTATAAAACCTGTTTTTTCCTCACAGTTGGAATCCCGCTCGCGCCTTCTCAGCTCGGGGCCTTCTCGGCCTTCTCGGCCTTCTCGGCCTTCTCAGTCAGGATCCCTGCATGGGTGGCCGCAAAGGCACGCGCCAGCGCCAAAGCAAAGGCCAGGAAGATGGCGATGGCGCGCTGGCTATAGAATGGCCATAGAATGTGATAATCATGGCTTGAGATCTTGGAGGTAGCAGTGGGGTAAACACAAGGGGCACAACAAATAGCTACAACTGGCTCTAACCTTTGTATGGCTATGGCTATAGAATGGGATAATCATGGGATTCATAGCGGTGAAAAGTGGTTCATAGTGATAAAACACCCAAGAATGGGATTTAATACACCCAAGAATGGGAAGAAAGAGATGTCACTGGGAAATCAGGAAATCAGCTGTCGGACAAAAAAACTTATGGGATGAAAACAACATGGGGCCTCTGGGACAGATGCTGGGATTTACATCATTTGGTGTCTGATGGGGTTTCTCAGACCCAAGATGGATTCAGGACATGATGATTAACCAGTAAACTGACTGGGGTACCGTAGGTACCTTGTTTTGAGACACAGCCTATTTTATGGCAATGTAGTAATATTTGGTCACTTCAAATCTGAGATATATAATGTGGCCGGTTTTGTGGCGCAAAAACCATAGGGCTTTTCTTTATACAGAACTGGCGAACTTGATGATTATCACTTGGGACTATCATACTCTAGGTAAAATCTGGTTGCTGGTTTGGAACATTTTATATATTCTCCATAATATATGGGATAACCCTTCCCATTGACTTTCATATGTTTCAAGATGGTTAAAACCAGCAACCAGACTAGGCAAAATTGTGTCCTCACTGATCAGTAACCCCATGTTTGACCCGCTTCAACCGGGCACATTCCGTTGATTCTCTGATTCGGAGCTGATTGAAGTAGCCAATAGCAGCCAATAACATTTTGTTTTAAATCTGTTATTGGACAACTGGGGTTTCAGTAACCTTTAAAATGGTGTGTTATACTGTAAGTTGTATATACAAAGGTGTATTAAATCGCATTCTTGGGTGTTTTATCACTATGAACCACTTTTCACCGCTATGAATCCCATGATTATCCCATTCTATAGCCATAGCCATACAAAGGTTAGAGCCAGTTGTAGCTATTTGTTGTGCCCCCTGTGTATACCCCACTGCTACCTTCAAGATCTCAAGCCAGGCAGCAGCCAGAACTGCAGCCAAGCCAAAGGCGAAGCCCAGGCGGTGTTCGGCGCGTGAAGAGATTCGTTGGTTTTATCCCCATCTGGAAATCCCAAAACCACAATGAAACCCCAACATGATACCATATGGAACCAAAGATTTGTTGGATCAATATGTGGGAAGAAGATGGAATAAGATTAGTTTTAAAATCTATCAACAGTCAACTATCTAAGTCTCGTTGAAGTTCTGAGATTTTCAGCTTGATGTTGATATGTTTCATCGTTAAAAAACACATGTTGCATGTTGGAATTGAAACTAAACAATGACTTACAGTTATGGCCATTTAAACATTTATCAGTTATAACTGATTATAAGTGGGATTATACATTCTATAAATGGGGTTTTGTTAGTACTTATAACTGGTATTTCGGGCCATAACTGTAATATGTCTTGCTCAATTTCACCATCAAAAATTGTGCTTCGGCGTTCACATGATTGGACTTGATTTGACCCAGCTACTCCATTGATCCAACTGGATCAAAGTCTAGCAGTTGCTTAATAATATACATCCATATCATGTTCTATAGAATATGTATTTTTTAAATGTAAATATATAATGTATATATATTATGACATAATCATAGTTCTTTCATGGTATTTCATGTTATTTCATATGCATAAAATTTGCATAAAACTTGATAATACTGCAAATGGCAAAAGTAGTGTTTAAGGCCGGTAAATCAAACCTTGCAGTACTTTCATGGCTTTGTTCTCCTTTTTGTTGTCCTGAAGGTTGGGAAGGTTGGCCCAGTTGCGACTAAGTTGCGACCCCCAACGCTGACGCTTTCTCGACTCGGTTAAATAGGGATAACCTAACAGAGTCACCCACATTCTTAACATTTCTCAACCACTGTCACTGGCACTTCCAATTACCAATTTCTAAATTTCACTCACCACTATCAACTTGTAACCTAAAGTGATAAGATTAACCTTAAGTCTGAGTTGTCCCATTCTTATATTTTCTTTTATATTATTACAAAGCGGATTATTTATTGGTTTCTTCTTGGTCAAGTGGTAACAATCTTCCCATTTCATTTCATCCGACTTTTGTGTTCTTAAGTCTATCTTAATAAAAATCAAGTGGAGTAATCAAATAGTCAACAAAAAATGCTAGTGACATAACAACTTAACTATGACATATATATATATACTGGTTTGTGGTTTGGAACATTTTTTATTTTTCCATCTATTGGGAATGTCATCATCCCAAGTGACTTTCATATTTTTTTTTTTTTTTTCAGAGGGGTAGGTATACCACCAACCAGTATATGGTTTAGTTTTGTTAGTGACATACATTTGAATCATTTAATGACTCCCGTTTTCTCACTGCTTTCGTTCAAGTCCCCAGGGCCGCTGCTTCATCATCCAAGTGCCTTGGCTGGAGTACCATAGGTATCATTGGGATGGGAATGTAATGGGAATATCATGGGATTATGTATGTATATATATATATATACATATTGGGTAAATTATAACGACCTCACTCTTCTCCCGAGCCCTGGAATCATGGTTTATAAGGGAAATCATCCCCAAATGGCCACGATTCAGCTTAGTGAAATATTAAAGTTTACTCATATATATATATATATATGTATGTATATATATATATACGCACCATGTATAACTATATAGATAATGGTATACAATGTGTATTAACTAGATATAACTAGTGGTAGCCAACCTTGTTTGATCTTTGGATGTCTGTGGGTTATATTGGCTTTGTCGAAGATGATCCATCACACAGCTATGTAAAAATGAAGATGATCCTCTCCCAGGCTTGGTTTGTGAAGTAGCCTCTGGTTTCATCAACATCAAACACGGAAAATTGGGGAACTTAATGGTGTTTCAATGGGAACATCATCTATAAATTGTGGATTTTCCACTACCATGTTTGATTACCGGAAGGTAATTTGCCCTGAATGATTGTGAATTGCGATACGTGAGTTCTGCGAGTATGACAATGGGTGTCAGGTGATGGTCATAGTCATAGTCATGTTGATGGTGGAGGTGATGATGTAGATGAAGATGAAGAAGAGTAAGATGATTCATGATGATGAATATGATGATGATGATGATGATGATGATGATGATGATGATGACCATGATGATGATGACGACGATGAGGACGATGATGATGAGGACGATGATGATGATGGTGATGATGATGATGATGGTGGTGATGATGATGATGAGGACGATGATGATGACCACGATTCCTTTTCTTATAATATCTTATTGTCATTAGTATCGCCAATATTTATAACATTATCATTATTGTCATTATCATTACAATGTGAGGCCCCCGTTCGATAGCTAAGTTGGTTTATAACTCCAATAACTATGGTATATGGTACGCAAATAACTATAGTTACTGGGGCGAATCTAAACCAACTTACATCACTGGGGGGCCTCACATTGTAGTTATTATTGTTATTGTCATGATAGTTTATTATAATTATCAAGTTATTATTATCATTATCATATTACTATGATCTAACATTGTAATCATTATTGTCATTATCATAACACTATCAAGTTATTATTGTCATTGTCATGATAACAATGATGTTGATGATCAACACCATAGGAGCAGTTGTGGTTGATCACCACCTGCCGCTCAGGGATGCAGCGCCCAAACGTCGTGCCGCGGCGCCGGCGGCACCAGCAGGCGTTCCGAAAAATGTCATTTATTCTGCAGCCTTACAATCCAACATGACTGGTTGGTGGTTTGGAACATTTTTTGTTTTTCCATATATTGGGAACAATAACCCCAACTGACTAATCTTTTTCAGAGGGGTTGAAACCGCCAACTAGATGATTTTCCATATTGGAACCAATCACCATTTCCAAAAGGAACATCATCTGAAGATTTGGAAATCCGATTTTAACCTGCCAATGTTTTTGGGGACGAAGGCAGAAGGTTTTGAACATTGCTCAGCCTTCAACAGGATCCAAAATTTATACACCTATCCCGAACAGCGCGATCGATGACGTCGCGTGAAATCATATCTGAATGGTACCGATGCATTACAGTGAGAATGCCAAGGAATGTACATGACCCACGTGGCACAAGCGACCATGCGTTACGGATATGCAATCCATCACCCATGTATGAGGTTTCTCTAAACATCGCGTACAATAGTTGGGTTGTGCATTGCCATTCAATGGTGGAGTTTGCAAAAAAGGTGACTTAAGAAAACACCGTATGTTTGTGCCGAATCAAGACACGCCCTCTACATTGTTCTTTACGTCGTCTCAAGACTGACGTGACGGTTCCACCACGGGCTCACTCTACCCGTGTTACAAACAACCCTTTTCAGAAGTTTGATTTATCCTTTACCCCACAAGCAGAAAATCCATGAACAATCTCTCACTAGATGATCTCCCTTTGAGCATGGTGATTTCCAATTGCAATGGTAAATCATCAGTGCACTAAAACAATACCAGCCGTAAGTTCCTCAACAATGATACAAAAACTAAATAATATTACGTATATAAATATAACTAATCTTTATCGAAAAGTCATGTATCATATTTATTACTGGTTGGTGGTTTCAAACATTTTTTATTTTCCATAATATATGGGATGCCATCCTTCCCATTGACTTTCATATTTTTCAGAGGGGCTAAAACCACCAACCAGATATGATATATCTATAATCTATAATATTCTATAATTATTAATCATAAACACGTCTAGATTAGTCTCACTGTTTTCTTATGGTTTTTTGTGGTACAATAAGACATCCAGATGGTGTACAACGCCATCGCGTGAAAAATTCTCCAAGGCAAGCTGCGCCGCACCGGTTCCAGTGATGATGTGACAAAGGCACCGTTTCCTTCGCAGATTGGAATGGTCGGTTGTGGTCTGAGCAGATTACCCTCTGGTAATTTAACGTAGCTATTGAAAATGGCCATTAATAGTGGATTTTCCCATTAAAAATGGTGATTTTCCATAGCTATGTTAGTTTACCAGAGGGTATATGGCAATAATGATTGGTAACTACAAGGTGGTGCCCCAGTTCGTTAGCTAAGTTGGTGCGTTCATAACTCCAATGTCACTATGGTTTAAGGTAGATATATTGACATACTTACTATTGTTATAAGCCAACTTACCACTGTGGGGGCACCACCTTGTATAGTGACCAGTCCACGATTAGATGATCAATGTATCATTAGAACATGATTAGTGTTTCGCAAATGTATCATGCGTAATGAAATCATTGCTATATATATATATTGATTGAATAACGATATGAATGAATTAAATCATATAAACTATAGCTTAGCTATTCATCAGAATTGCATCAATAGCTTTCACACATAGCAAATCAATTTAAATCATGATATAGCAATTAATGCATCATTAGTTGACAATACAATATCTATTAAATCTACATCAATATCACAATATCAATTGCAATATCCAATATATCAGCAGTATCCACTATTCTTGGATTTGCTGAATCGATGATATATGAATAGATGCGATTTCCTCAATGGGAAATCCACAACACGACTTTTCGGAATCCATACGGAAAATGAACGGTGGATTTTTGTTGGAGCTACACCTTTTTGTCTCTGTGCTCGTTCGTTAAACCCCTGGTGGGTTGATGCATCGGATTATTCGAGCACAAAAATCTGGTGGTTTCATACATGAATGTTACCCTCTGGAAACTATCATACACAAATATCTGGTGGTTTCATCATTAGACCCTTAAAATCACAATTTTTTAGAGGAAACTAATCTTCCAACCCCTATCTACCAGGGTCTATGTTAATTTACTGGAGGGTATTGTCCATGTCATTTTTTTGGGATGTCATCCGCAACCCATTGACGAACTCACTCCATGATTTTTCAAGATGAACAAAGCAGAATCCAAAAACTGGGAATCCTTATGAAAACCAGTACCCTCTGGTAAACTAACATAACTATGGAAAATCACCATTTTCAATGGGTAAATCCACTTTTTCTATGGCCATTTTCAATAGCTATGTTAAATTACCAGAGGGTATCAGAATCCAAAAACTGGGAATCCTTATGAAAACCAGTAATGTTTTTTTTGTTCAAAGGGATGACCTGAACCGGGTTTTGAACACTGCTTTGCCATAACTATGAGTCAAAGCTATACAACTAACCAGCAGTTTGACTCATAGTTATATAACTATGTATAGTTTTGACTATATGTGGTTTGACTATATTTAATAGTAATGAACCATATTGAATAGTTGTGTAACTGTGCCATATTGTTTTGGGATGAACATAACTATTCACCAGCTACAGTAACTTTCACTTTTTGAGCCAGGAAACTAGGGGTGACCAGGCTGACCAGGGTTGGCTGCCCCAGAGCCACATAATATGTCTACTACAAGATCCTTGAAGAGATATGTACATGAAATGTATCTTGAATTATCATGATATATGTCATGTGCGTGACACCGATATTCTATCATTTGAGATGATGTTTTTTTTGCTTCTGCAGGCTTAACTTTCACTTTAGACCTTATCACTTATAGAACCTGATTCAATCACTGGCCATTTCAGGTTCCTAAATTGGAGGTACCTACCATATATATAATGTCTATGTAAGGCCTATTTTTTAGGCCTAAATTTCAGGGGATATACCCCACAAAATATGGCCTGAAACATGGTACTAACGTACCTCCATTTTAGGATCCTAGAATGTGAGGCCCCCGTTCGATAGCGTTCAGTTGGTGCAAATAACTCCAATTTCACTATGGTTTATGGTACTTATAACTATAGTTACTGGGGCTTATAAACCATTGTGAAACCATTAACTATAGTTATAAGTACCAACTGGTTAACCTATGATTACCAATAACTATAATCTATGGTTACTGGGCTTTATGGTACTTATATCTGGGGGACTTCCCATCGATTCAATGATCATCCCATGACGTAGGACCGCTTGTGTAGCTAGGCACCGGCAGCCAGAGGGAAGAAAGGAGGCGCCAAAGGCTCCAACGGCAACAGATGGCTGTCTTCAAGACACAAAAAGGTGATGTCAAATAGCTATTGAAAATGACCCATAGAAATAGTGAGTTTTTCCATTAAAAATGGTGATTTTCCATTAACAATGGTGATTTTCCATTAATAATGGTGATTTACCTTCTGGTGAACATACAAAAAACTATGGAAAGATCCACCATTTTTAATGGGAAAATCCACTATTTTGACTGGGCCATTTTCAATAGCAAACTGTTAGTTCACCAGAGGGTATCTTCAACCATATGTGGTGATTATTTTTCAAAAACATGTATATACCATTCAAACGTATGTGGTGATTATTTTTCAGAAAAGTGTATATAAACCGTTGATACAAGGCTGCACAAAATACCTGGTTGGCGGTTTTAAAAGATGCTTATGTTCAACTGTATATTTGGGATGATGGTCCGCGATGACCTGTATCTTTCAGTGGGGTTGAAACCATCAACCAGATTTCTTTGTTGCTGAATGATTTGCGGCCAAGTTAAATAGTATAAAACGATTTCTGAACGCTTCAAAATTGTACTGTTTGCTGTGGAACATGAATTTGTTCATCCTCCATTTCGACGATTCTCATTCCCCCTATTTGTTTCTGCTGGAAAAAACGTGTTTGTTCTCCAGCTATCTCTAGGTTCCATAGCCTTTCTTCATGATACATTGATTCAATTTCTGGTCATTTGTGCATATTTGTGCCGTACCTGGTCCCAGGGAAGAAAGTGGATGAAAATGTCCCTGGCGCTGGTTCCTTCAAAGTCTACGAGGAAAAGACTTGTCCGTGAAATGGGAAAATGAGGGTGTACATATGGTATAGACGGTAATCAATTGTAATATATTGCAATATGATCATGTGCTTGAGTTAGGGGTACAGGGGTACCTGTCCATACCTGTCCTATATCGATTGTTGTCATGTGTTGGCCTACAATTCGATGCTACGGATCCGTTTTGTGAAACATGACCTGCTGGCATTCGAGCTGCGCCATGGCTGTGCCATGGCTGGTCAAGATGCAGGATTCGATCTTCCCACGCATCCCAAGGGGATTTCTATCGGATTCCCATTCTGAGAACATGCGGATTTTTCATGGACCGTCCCACGTGATGATCGTGATGTGCAGACACCTCCATGAATCCATCTGAATCCATCTCGTCCAAAAATCAATGGGTTCCATGTCCAGGACTATGCTGTGAAGTTGAACCAGACCGATGTGAAAGGCAACAACAATAAGTGGCTGATCCCAGTTTGGAGCTGGGTGTTACATGGTTTTACGACAAGCCGAAATCCAGCCAGGATATAACCAACCCATCTAAAACATTATAAAACATTATCCGACTACATTCCAACCAGGATGACCAACTGTAGTTGATGAACTTTAGAGATAAGGCTGATATCACATGTTGTCACAAGACATCGAATTTTCTACCAGGACCCAATCTTTTGGGACGGGTTTTGCTGCACTGATGCCTCCATGATCCAATTATTGCAACGAAGCTGTTTCGTGTGTGGCTCGGAACTCCAAAACATCGTTGCCTTGTTGTGAGACACAATGTTAAAGGGCATTTAAGTAATTAATCAATATATATAATTCAACATAAAGCCATTCAATCAATATTATTTCAATGCATTATATATATATCATATATCATTCAATCATAATATCATGGTTGCACTATTTGTTGGGCAGGCTATCAGATCCTGCCTAGATGAGTCCAGCTTGATGATTCTTACATACATTGTACTTTGTGATGGTTGCACCTAAAAAATGTGTAGTTTTACACCTGGGTGATTAGCCTATGACTATATATATATAATTAGTATATTTTTAACATGCATATTTATATATATACATATATTTATGTAATATTTATATATATATATATAGATACATAGTTATTTATATATACATAAATATTTTTTATATATATATATATATATATATATATACACATATACAT
>Ga0126342_10007667_pt1 | contig 19303 bp, 17 predicted proteins | sample Cyp1metagenome_FD_92528 | JGI IMG/M metagenome (GOLD analysis project Ga0126342, IMG submission 92528) | Coral microbial communities from Lord Howe Island, Old Settlement Bay, Australia - Cyphastrea 1 metagenome | ecosystem: Host-associated > Invertebrates > Cnidaria > Coral ... | reverse complement strand
GCACCTTTCGGTCCATCAGTGGATTCGCTCTGCCATCCCTGATTCACAACAACCAATCTCTCCTATAGGTTTCCTATTTTTGAAACTTCCGCCACCGCCTTGTGCGGTACTACTGGTATACATATATATATATATAGATATATACATATAAAAACCACAGAATAGGTGATCACCACATGTTTTAACCGACAATCATAGGGAAATCGTCTAAGACTTCTCTTTTGGATTGGAAACTCAGAGTATCCCCGGAGACAAAACGCCAGGGAAGGAATGTGATCGCCACTGAACGGGAACGCTATCTACCAGAGGACGTCTTCCAGTCCCTGCTACTTGGCGGAAGAGGTTGTGTGATTTTTGATGTGGCAAGCAGCTAAATGGTGGCACCAAATGACCCCCAGCTCGCTTGCCATCTTGGGACATGAATTGGATAGTCACTTATCCAACTGTGGGTATAATTCAAGATTTACACTGAACAACTGGATTGTTTGGATCATTTTTGGTATCATGTCTTCTGAGATGGGTCTGGATGAAGATTATGGGTAGAAAGCAGGACAGCCTGCTTGCATGTGCGCAGGGAATTTGTTCCACCAAAACAGTGGGAGACTGAAAGGACATGACGTACACTTTTTGGAAATTGATGGGCAACTGCTGCAGAAATCTGGGGAAGAGCAAGAGCCCTTTCAAAAGTGCACGCCCAGAGCAAGTTTCAACCAATGGGTTTACAGGAAAGCTGGAAAATCACAAATTTTGATGAATCAGGTTTCCGTTTTTGCCATGGTGTGGCTTTGCAGGTTCGGTAAGGGGAAAGAGGAGTTTGCCAAACTTCCCAAATGGAAGCGGGACAATGAGAAGAAGGACTGCAGCATGGAGGGATATAATGGGGGATGAACCAACAATCGTGCGGATATAATGGGATGTTCTATGGGATACATTATTTAAATATATCTAATATTTTATATACGCACACACACACACATATATATATACACACATACCCAATACTATGAACATTCCATTATATATCATATGAATCCCAATATTGTCAATATTGTGTATAATCAAAACTATGAATCCCAATCAATGGTTTGATTCACAAAACCAGACCTTACTTCCCATTTTGAAGACATTCCCTGGTGAAAAAATTGCGTTTCCGGCGCCTCTTGGGGATGATTGGGATGATCCATAGATGAGCAACTGGTCTTTGGCCGAATATTTATATATATATACCTATGTATACTGTGTATAAGGATATACATAAACATTGTGATTGATTGTTTTTTTTGGAAGTATATACAACTATGTATACACATGAATCGTTGCCAATTACAGTCAGAATCTCCTTATCTAGTCTTTCTACTGGCTCCCCTCCAGTTGCGTTTGTTGGTTAATAACCCCCATGTAAACCCTAGGGAAATTGGAATTATAACATATCATATATTTCAATTCCCATATTTTCCATTCGTTCGCACGATTCCAGAAACATGGACTTTTCTGACATCGATCGATTCTGGAAAAATTGCAATTATTACACAAATCATAACAATAATAAATTATAATTATTAAATTATTAAGTAATGATTTCCTATCACAAAGTATATATTTTTCTTCGAATGATACCCACCAATTGACAATTTATCTGACATAGATTCTGACAAATATTCTGAAATACTATTTTATACATATTCTAATATCTTTTTCTGCGGCCAGAAAGCAAATCCTAATCCAGATATATTTGCTTTTTCTATAGCCTCCAAACAGGAAACCCCAATCCAGGTGGATTTTTTTTCCAGGATATGGAAAAAATGACCTATTCCTAGGTGATTTACTAAGCCGGGCATTAATTCTGAAATCTGGACACGCTGACGTGGGCTTAAATGGGGGAGAAAAGAATTGCTAGGTGTGCTATTTGGGCCGGCTGATAACATGGCACGGAACATTATTACAGGATTAATCGGACCAAGCAGCGCTTGGAAAAATAAAATGGGAAGGTGCATCCGGTTCGCAGCCGGTTCGCGTTTTTCGGTTCGCAGCCCAAACGATTCGTTTTTTTACCGGTTCGGTTTAGTTCGTGTATTTAAACGGCTTCGGTTCGATTCTTATATTTTCGATTCATTTCGGGAATTATAATTCGAATCCAGAACTATCCTTAATTAATATAATTAATATAATTAATATAATTAATATAATTAATATAATTATTATAATTAATATAATTAATATAATTAATATTATTAATATTATTAATATTATTAATATTATTAATATAATTAATATAATTAATATAATTAATATTTTTTAAAATAATAAAAAAATAATATAATTAATATAATTAATATAATTAATATAATTAATATAATTAATATAATTAATATAATTTATATAATTAATATAATTAATATAATTAATATAATTAATATATATTAATATAATTAATATAATTAATATAATTAATATAATTAATATAATTAATATAATTAATATAATTAATTTAATATTTTGATTTGAATTTTAACTATAAAATTAATGGATTTGGTTTTTTATAATTGCTTTTTTTATTTACTAGATAAAAATTATTAAATTTTATTAAAATTATTTTGTTTTTTTTTCTTGTCGTTACTAACTCTTTATTAAACCCTAATTCCGTATGTAGTGGGTATTGTTGGACCTTAATTGTAAAGGGTTTGAATATATTGGTTACGACTGGAAATTTACTTGGGATTTTCCGAGCTCAATGAGGATTACTGGTCCTCAACCTGGGACCTTCGGAGTTTGGTGGACATCGCTGGACCTCAACCTGGGAGCCTCCGTGTTCAGTGAGTACTACTGGACCTTAACCTGGCACCTTCCGAGCTTAGTGAGTACCGCTGGACCTAAACGGCCAGATAAAATATCAAAAAATATGCCAGATAAAATGTCAGAATATTTACCAAATAAAATTCCAAAAAATATATTAAATATAATAATAGAAAATATACCAAATAAATTTTTAAAATTTTTATTAGATAAAATTTCAGAAAATTTATTAAATAAAATATTAAATAAAATATTAAAACATATACCAGAAAATATACCAAATAAAATATCCGAAAATATACCAGAAGATATACCAAAAAATATACTAAATAAAATAAGAATACCAGAAGATACGCTCGATAAAATATTAGATCTCAGAAGGTATATTAGATAAAATATAAAATAAAATGCCAGAAGGTATGCCAGATAAAATATCAAAATAATTATTAAATTATATATTAAATAAAATATCAAATAAAATATTAAATAATATATTAAAAAATATATCAGATAAAATATCAAAATATATACCAAAATATATTATAAAAGATATGTTAGGTATAATATCAAAACATATATTAAATAGAATATCAAAAAATATATCAAATAACATATCAGAAAATATATCAGATAGAATACCAGAAGATTTATTAATATTAAAATATATAAATATTATGGGGGGAATAATTCGAAATATATATTTTTTTGTTTCAATAATTTTTAAAATTATTATAGGAGTATGGGCCCTTGTATTTTGTAGCAATACTGGATTATGTACGTTTTCAGATTTAAATATGGGCTGGGTTATAATATTTTGTAATGATTAAATATACGAGATAATAATTAATTTAAAATAGATATTTAAATTTATTTAGATTTAGCCTAAACATATTTTGTAATGAATTTATAGGATTCTATATTTTATATTAATATTTTTCAAAAATAATTTTTAATTAAACAATACAATAAATCATTATTATTTATAAAAAAATAATTTTTATAATATTCGAATAAAATTATTACTAAATTTATATTAATAAATTATTTCGACCCAATAACTAAGAAAAATATACATAATATAGACAAATCCAGGATTGAACAACCCATTTCGATTGATACTCCCAATCGAACACTTTATTTTTCACTGCAAAATTAGCCAATACCGCACAAATATATATTTTAATTATCAAGAAATCTTTATTCCTCCCCCCATGACAACAACCTACTATTATCAATCATCACAAAACCACACACGACCAGGTTTTCTGGCGCCTGCATTTATTATTTAATTTGTTTATTTAAAAAAATAATTTTGTTAATTTTATTTGGCCCAAATCAGAATCGCGATTTTCTGGACTATTACCGTTTGCTGTTACTTACGGATATGCGTCCATGTCCATGCAGCTAGATTTGGAAATGTATAGAATAACTTCTCGGGTTTCATTTGGCTATTATTATATTATATTTTAAATATAATATAACATTATAAAAATCCAATAAATATTAATATACAATAAAATATAATAACAAAAATATATACCCTTTAAAATACCCTAACTAAAAACCAATACCAACCACTACCAAATATAATTAAAAAATCAAATATATATACCATCTTATAGGATCTTTTCTTAAATAAATAAAACCTAAATTTTGTAAACCTACTATTAAAACATATTAGATCTTTAATTTTTTATATATTATAATAAATATCACTACAAAATACAAAAACTAAAAAACAAAATATTAAAATTCGATCAATAAAATATATTTAAAAATCGATATACATATATAATTAATTTTAAAAAAAATTTTAAAAAATATTTTTTCCTATCCCTACCTATTTTTTAATAACCCTTTATTCAAATTAAATTATATATTTATAATAATTTTTATTTATATATATATATATTTTTAAAATTTATTTTTCAATTACAAAATTATAATCCAAAAATTACCTCCAAATGCCAACCCCAATTAATTAATATAATTTATATTTTTAAATTAATAATTATATATATATTTTTATAAATTATTTTTTTTTAAAATAATTTATAATTAATTAGATATTATATTAAATAATTATAATTTAAATATAATAAATATTAAAATTATAAAGAAAAAAATATTTTAATAAAAATTAAATATTTAACTCTAAAAAATTATATAATTTTTCTAATAAAATAATTTACATATTTTAATAAATTATTTTCCTAAAAAATAAATATATATATATATATTTTTCCAAATTATTATTAATAAATAAATAATAAATCCAAATATTATAATAAATATACATAAAATCAAATAAACATCAATAAAATTCAATATTCCGATCACAAATCATTATAATATGTTTGCAAAGAATTTTATGTTTTATTTATATTTTTAAAATAATTATTTAAATAAATAAATATATATAACAATATATAATTTATTAAATATTTATATATTAATCCCGATTTAAATTTTTATTATGGGGTCGAGAACCCATTTTATACCAAAATATCAAAATTCCTAACCTCAACCATTATAAAATAATAATTTTCAATCCCCAGAGGATTACGAAAAATAACAACATAATATTGTTATAAAAAGAAGATTAATTTTTAATTTGAGATTATTTAAAGGGGAAATTCCCCCACTACAAAATAACAATTAGGCCTCATTATCAAATTAGTTAAAGGGAACATTCCGCCTCTATATATAAGATTGGGTTTTCCAATACGTAAATTCCCTTGCTACAAAATAATAAATTCCCTTGTTACAAACATTAAAATCGTATAAAATATAATTCCCAAATTCTAGGTACAAAATATCTAGCCCATCTTTTTTTTTCATTTTAATTTAAGCCTAGAAAAAAATTAAAACGAAACACATATATTTTTCCCATGGTTGCGAATGGGATCTCATCAGGAGACAGTTGATATCAGCTACTGCAACAAACAAACAAACGAACCAAGGGTTTTGCAGAAACAGAGATCTCTGCGCGCATTTTTTCGCCTGGATTTCCGACTCAGATCCTCCTTCTTTGTGAGACTCGGATCCAGAAGGCCTATCTCTCCACAAACGGCGGCGCTGCAGAGGAGGACCCTTGTGCTTGTTATTGCAATTGGGTGGGTGTAGTCTGGTCATGCATTCTTGTGTGCATATTATGTATGTATGTATGTATGTATTATGTAAATTATGTATGATTGATTATGATTGATTATGATTGTATATGATTGTATATGATTGTATGTGTATATGTGTATTTCTTTGTGCGCCGGAAGCGCATCTCTAGTTTCTAGTCGACATCGGACGAAAGAAGAGGAACGTACTGGAGGAAACAAAACAAAAGCTGCCTGAATCAAGAGACACACTACAAGGTTGCGACTGCTGTTTCAACCGGCGAGCCGCTCATTGTGTCCAACCTGTGGAAGCTCGGCTCAGCTGTTTCAAACGATGTTGGATGGGGGCTTTCTATGGATTTCTTTGAAAATAAGTACAGTAACCCCAAATTTGATGCCAGTTTGGGAGTCTAATGTGGTAAACCCGTCAATTAGCAGATTCTGGGTATCGAGGATGATATAATCAGTTTGAACCCTTCGCTATCACAAGTCCAAAATCTATAGATAACTTTCTGCCGCGTGCTGTATTTTTTTTGCATTTCCTGAACAACCTCCCTGGGGATAAACCAGTGAACAATGCATCTAGATATACTACTGATATATCTTCCATTCCATGCACACAGATCTCACACTACATAAATGGACAAGGACATATAGGTATAATAATCTCACTGTCCTATTAATAGAGGCAAATAATTAAAAAGAATTCCGCCAACGAGGACCCATTTTTTTGACATTGATTTTCATTACGCCTATGGAAAACCACTCCTAAATGCGCCGAGAAAACAAATTTTTGAGCATCCTCGCGTACTTATGGGGTGGGCCTCAAAAACCAATATTCTTTTGCAGCGGAGGCGAGACCATGGATCAAATGGTGCTGTTTCAGGACCATGGTTTTGGAAGGGCCACAGCCTTTGCGAAATTTGCAGTAAAAAAACTGTCAGAAAGCAGTCATAGCAGCTGCTGCTGCTGCTACTACTACTACTTCTTCTTCTTCTTCTTCTACTACTTCGGCTTTTCTGCGCCGTTCGCAGCTTTGCCGTGTCCATGCTAGTACTGCTTGCACTGAGACATGCGTGGCTTAATGTGTGAGACATGCATACGACTGCTAGCAGAAACAACCAGAATCAGCTGTTTCCACTTTTCACCCTACATGTCCATCTCACCCCATACACGACTCTGAAACACCACCCTAATAAACGAATGTATCCCATTTTTTTCATTTTCTTTGATTGCGGGGGGGGGAGACTGTTTATTAATAGGGGGTAGGGATTATATATACAGCCTGGATTCCCCAAATGAAGATAGAATCTTTCCATTGCTTGGGGAACCTACCCAGCCTGGGTACGAGATAGTGCACTTTTTGCAGGAAAATAACCAAAAAGACATCCATAACGGTTGTCTCAAAATGAGGGATACTCCAAAATAGCAACTTGAACGGAGAAATGCTGAAAACCATGTTCGGATTTTACACATTGAGACATCCTAAAACCACCAAAAAAACAGTACCACCCAACCACATCCTGCTTTATCTTGGGCATCCGCACCAGTTCCCCTTGGGCAGCCCCTTCTTTCTCCTCTAGAAAAGCCACAGGGTACGAACATCTCTCATACACAACTTATCTGGTTGGTGGTTTTAACCATCTTGAAAAATATTAGTCAATGGGAAGGATTATCCCACATATTATGGAATATAAAAAATGATGCAAACCACCAATCAGTTATCAACTTGGAGTTTGTTAATCCTCTCCTTTCAAAACTAACTTTAGCCGGGTATGAGGTAAACGTAGGCAAACCATGGCAAACCTATCGATTGAACCATGGCCAATCCCTCCGGAGCCTTGATGCTCAAAACCCTGCAAAGTTGGGCTGCCCCAGTTATAAGTTGGTTTATGTTGGTTTATAACCACAACAAAAACTATAGTTTTATCGTGTTATATCATGTTAGACATGTTCTATAATGAAATATCACCCAGAAACCCTACACTTCACCAAGTTATTTGCGTAAACTTAGCTATCTTGGGGGGCCTTCACCTTGTATTTCCATCAGTCTCCAAATTTTGTCAGCTCAGCCTTCCACAATTCAGCTCAGCCGCGTCCTCACTATGGTACGATGAAGTTGGTCTGTGGCGCTTTTCGGAAAGTGTTTGGAGTTGTTTCAAGGATTCATCAGATTATATCAGATACATCTGGCTTGGTAACAAGAGCAACATCCTGAAACATGTCAGTTTTGGGGGATCATCATCCCATTATCACGGGAGAAGCCTTCACCACTTCCCGGTGATTTTTGAGCCCAGAATCCACTCAGCGTTTCGTTGAAACTCCCAATGTTTTTGCTTCATGCCAATGGGCCACTAGAGGAAATCACATGAAATCCTCTTGTAATTTACAATAGATATGAAAACCCACAGTTTCCCACGGAAAATTATCTACACATGGTGGCTTTTTGATATCTATGTTGTTGTACTGGAGGGATCTGGAGGGTTAAAAACGATTCAGAAATGATTCTGTCTCAATATGTCTCAACCCAGCCCTGAAACATTCTGAGAATGAAACTCTGGCCAATCAAGTGTGATACGGACTGGTTCGGTCGTCAAGGGAGTTCTTCAAGCTCCAAATGATATTGAATAAGCAGCCATCATCTTTGGATCTTCCCACACCTGAAACTCCGATAGATCTCGGCCTGCGGAGCTTTACCTTGCTTTCACGCGAAGAACCTGCAGCACTTCAGGGGTTTGTGTTGGTATCACCTGGTGCGTGGATAGCATTTTCCGGTGGCGAATCATAGAGTTCCAGCCACAATTGGTGCTAACATGCGAGAAAAATAAGGCGATGGGTGTCAATGGGTGTGTATATATATAATATATAAATATATAATATATAAATATATAATAATATATATATAACATAATATAATAATATATAACATATATAATATACATAACATAATATATAACAAAATATTATATATATATACACATGGGTATGAACTATTCCATCCTGTGGCGACTGACCAGAATATCCCCATCTTTGGCAATACCAGTACAAAATCATCTGCCAACCCAAGATGCTGTTGGGCCATAAAAAAGGGCTCCATTTCAGGGACGAGTTCAATAGAAACCATGGGTTTTTACTATCAAATTAATAGGATTCTCATGGATTTTCCAGATTTTCGGTTATTTTTCATGATCTTTTCTGTTGTTTTCCTCCACCGGCAGAGGTTATTTTCTTCCACTTCTGCGTTAGTTGGGCGAAAGCACCTTGGTCAACAAAAAGGTGCGGGAAAACCCTGGAAAGTCCCTCCCATGAAACATCCATTAACACCCATTAACATCACAAAACTCAACAGAATGGCCTTTTCATGCCTAGAATAGGCTTTTCATGGCTTTTCCCATTGATTTCCTTTTTAAAAAAATGTCAAAGTTTCGCCAGAATGAAGACATCCCAGCCTCAAAAATGAGCATTCGCCACCTGGAGCCGGGAAGCAAAACCTGTCTAAATTACCCTCTGGTAATTTAACATAGCTATGGAAAATCACCATTTTTGATGGGAAAATCCACTATTACTGGTCATTTTCAATAGCTACGTTAAATTACCAGAGGGTAAGAACCTACGGAACATCATCTTGGTGATTCGGCTGAAAAACACTGCCTATGACTGGCGTTGGACATGCAGACACGTGTTGTTCCCTGTGAAGGGAACGGCGGCTTTCTTTGGTGACGAAACCAACTCAAAATGGCATTCCAATGTAATTATGCGCGATTTATCCAGGTTGGTTATACTTGGCATTCCTTTGGGTCAACGGCACTGCACAACCTGTTTTGTCCTATTTTGATCCATAAAATCATCAAATTGCACCATTTGGATCCCCAAATGGGTCTCCACATCCCACTCTTCATTGCCACGGCACATCTTCAGCGTGAAGTTCTCCGCTTCTTCGTCCAAAAAGCCTTCGAGCCTTTGCGACACGGGTCCCTATCCTTATGGCTCCATCATTGGGTCACCTGGGGTTTGTTGAAGATCCCCCAATATCCCCCATCTTTATCCATCTCTACTGACCCATTGATGTTGTTTAGAAATGGGGAGTTCCGAGCGCCCATGTTACCAGAAGGGCAATCTCAAGTAACTCTGGAGCAACCCCAACTGTTCTCTCTGGTCATTTGAATAACTTGGACAATCACCAATTCGGAAGAGGAACGTTTTTTCGAAATCAGGGACTTTCGGAACCAGCTATGTTTGTTGACCCCAAGCTGGGGGGGTTTTCCCACCAACCCCTTGGCTACATCTGGGACCAAAACCTTCTACTATGATCCATCTGGAAAGACTGTCTCCCGGATGCCTCCCGGTTTGTCTGAGAATTTTGGGACACCCAAAATTCAATTACTGGTTGGTGGTATACCTATCCCTCTGAAAAATATAAAAGTCAGTTGGGATAATGACATTCCCAATAGATGGAAAGTCATAATCCAGTCATGTTCCAAACCACCAAGCAGATTATGGTTTGTCATCATTTTTCCCTTTGAAATTGCCATAACTTATTTAACTTGGCCTGGAAAAGTCTCCAGTTTTAGGTACCAGGCCTGAAAAAAATGCATGGCCACGCGCATCTTTTTCAGCTGTTCACTGGAAAATTGCTGGCATTCACAACACCCTATCAGAACAGCCAGAGGAAATCCCTCACCAACATCAACAAATCAAAGAAATCAGATAGCTTCTCAAAAATTGAGATGTACAGAAAAAGTATCTGAAAATCAGATATTAAATATCAGTACATATCAGTACAACATAGTACTGAGATGTACTGAGTGTCTACAGCCTTGCAACCTGACACCTGACTGTGACCCAACTGCTTGGATTCCACACTCGGCTAGGATGATGTCTGGCTTTGTGTGAGCTGTTACCTGTCCAGGATGACATGCCGGTGCCTACTGAAAGCATGATTGGCCAGCAGGATGAAAGGCTGCCTTCCCGGCTTCGAATGGTAAAAGAACAACGAAATCCCAATGAATCCGAATAAATCCAGATAATTCATCCACTAATCCAAATGATCCTTAAGCCATTGCACACATTCCCAGGAAAAACCATCCTGCCTTCTTCAGGATGAACTCGATCATCCCCTGGCAGCTCAACCCGCTCAACCATATCGATTATGGGTCAAAACCCTGGTACCTAGGTACCCTAATATACCCTCTGGTAAACTAACATAACTATGGAAAGATCCACCATTTTCAATGGGTAAATCCATTATTTCTATGGCCATTTTCAATAGCTATGTAACAAATTACCAAAGGGTAGCCGGAGAATGGATAGTACTTCCCCTATAATTTCATAGGTCATCGCCATTTGAAAAAATATCTCAGGTATCAGGTAACCATAGGGACCCCCAGTAAAGAGATCAGTTGAGACAGCTATGGATCATATTGTTTAAATTTAACATATGGAAACTATGAAATGTTACCCATCTATACATGATTTGATAAAACCCATAACAATTGGTGATTTTCAGTAGCTATCATAAATTACTAGATGGATCTAGATGGTATATTATGGTATATTGGTTTATTTGATCCCTAAACTGGACATATCTGTACAAACCAACAATCTCTTAAAGGAATCATCATTCGCACATGGCTGATACGGGGCCATGGGTCTTGATGGATCTTGATGGATGAATCCCCGAAAATCTATCCAAATCATGCGGCATTTCTCCATGCAGAATCATGCATATGCATCTTATGCATCATATGCATCTTATGCATCAATGGATGGATTTTTCGACGGTCCACCTGTTCCTCGTTTCCAAGGAATTCAGTCACCTGCCAGCTCGATGATGCACTGATTATCACTGCAGCCAGGGGATTTCTATATTTCGATATATTTCGTATTGTATGATTGTTCACAGCACCTAAAACACCTAAAACAGAACAGCAACGCAAGTCACAAGTCTTTGAGCCTTCTTCTTGACCCAGGGTCGAAGCTTTTTCTCGATGATGTTGTTGCCCTCAGCAAAGCAAAGCAAGCTGATTGGAAGGGACTAAGCAGCGCAAGCTTATTCCACAACAAACGCTAAACTTCCCTCCAGCTTCAGTGTCGTCCCAAAGCTACCCTCTGGTAATTGCTGACATTGCTGACATTGCTATGGACAATCATCATTTTAATATAGGTAAATCATCTATGACGGAGGCATTTTCCATTAGCTATGTTAAATTACCAAAAGGTAAATTGTGTAGAATCTGAGGATGTCTGAGGCGTGTGTTCAAAAATGAGCTAACCCAACAACAAAACGGCTTGTTCTTGTGTAGCAGAACCATGGGACCATAGGTTTGGGGCTGCAACTTTTGGACACCTGAGATGGCAAACTATTGTACTCCTTCGAAAAAGGTAAAACATCAAATATATTCCTCCATAGAAATGGCAAAAGAAGTCCCATTTGACGTCCAAAATCATGGCCAATCTTACATATCACACCTTTTAAAACTGCAAAAGATTAGTTACCCTCCGGATCCTGTAATCAAACATTGCAAGCCGGACAAATTTTCCGAACTAAATGGAGCTTTTGATGGGATATTTTCCTCTATAAATGGGGGATCTTCCGTGGCAACGTTTGATGATTGGAGGGTATTTTTTGGAGTATCTCTAGTACCCCAGCTAGTCAGCTTCCTTCCATTTTCATAATTTTGCTATGGTTTAGCTATGTTTAGCTTCCCATATCTATTGGCGCAGTTGATGAAATCCCCATATTTGCTGGTTAAATCCGGTTAATCCATGTTGATCCCCAATATTTGCTGGCTAAGCAATGGTAATGGTTGAGCCACTAAACAGCCAATTGACTTCCCCATTTCGCTCCCAAACCACTCAAGACTCGTCCTTGCTGCGTTGCGTCATTGTGAGACTTCGATCTCTTCGATCTCTTCGTTGTGAGACGCGACCGTCGTGGCCACGTCGTGACATCCGGGCGCAGAATGGCGATGTTTCTCACTCTGGGGCGATGTAGGAAATACTTACTGGTGCTTAGCAGGGAATGAGGGAATGATTCATAATCACTATAGTAATAATCATCCCAGCAACCCCCATTCCCATCCATTCCCTACTAAGCACCAGTAAGAATACATCTTTTTTTTGAAATGGGATGAACATATATGAAAATGGGTTTATCGAAATGAATTATCACGAATTATATCCAATTATCACGAATTCGTATATTTTTAATATTAGAAATAAGAAGTTAAGTCCAATTTCGATTCGCAAATTTTCAGGAACATGAGGTCCCGGGTGGTGTTTTAAGGTCCCCATGAAATCCATGGCAGATTCCACCGCTGCACCGCTGCGCCGCTATGCGGCAGAAAATCACTCCCATCCCTCCAACAAAACGTGTCGATAAATGGCATCGTGTTGGTTGGTTTTTGGATACCCTCTGGTTATGTCAAAATAGCTATTGAAAATGGTGATTTATAGTGGATTTTCCCATTAAACATGGTGATTTTCCATAGTTATGTTAAATTACCAGAGGGTACATGAAAGCCTTCCGAAAAAGTGGACATGATCTTTCCAAATTCGGATGGGCCAACGTGAATTGAGAGACTCTAATAGACTCTAGAAGCAATGTTGAAGCAATCTTCAGTTCTTGTCCGTGACTTTTTTTTGGTGGCTACCAACATGTACCAACTGTCAACACATCCCCTTTCATGGCAGAGGAACATCCTCAACTTTGATGGATTCCTCTGGTTATGACTAACAGTTCGCCATGGTATAGATGGCCCATTGAAATAGATGGTTTACCGTTCTTAAACATGGTGGATCTTTCCATGGCGAACTGTTAAATAACCAGAGGGTACTATACTTCTATGTATAAAAGTGAATAAACTCAAATTAGACACATAAGAAACTAAATGAAATTAGACAAAGGGATTTCCATTTGCCATGTGAGATTTTCCAGAGGATACCTAGTATCAACCAATCGACTGCAGCTTTGTCGTCGCCACACCTTCTGCGAGTTGCCAAACTCGTGCATTCTCGAGGTCCGTGACGAAGTGCCAACCCAATGAATTGTCGACAAAGATGAGGTGTTTGGCTTGGGGGAACAATTTCGATTTTGGCCAACCATTTTAGAATCATGATTTTGGAGGATTTACTGATTTAAGATTGAATTTGTAGAGAATTTGTATGGATTGAATGTTAAGCCAGGACAAATAACCCCCAATTCAGGAATAGGGGGGACCACTTTTGGGGTAACCTCCCCAATTCACTCGACTCTGTCGAATTTCCCTCAGGAAATACTCTCGGTCAAGTTCCGAAAATGGGCCATCTCTAGACTTCCAGCTTCGTGCACGAGCCAATCTTTATTTACCCTCTGGTAAACTAACATAACTATGGAAAATGGCCATTTATACTGGATTTACCCATTAAAAATGGTGATTTTCCATAGCTATGTAACAAATTACCAGAGGGTAATGATTGTAATGGAGGAGAACTTTGGCAGCAAAAAATGAAGACATCCACCAGCCCTGGTGCCCTGAAAGCAGGCCAATCACGGTCAGCCGCATCCCACCCGTCAAAAATCCCACCAAGTCGTTGCCCGATCTGAAAAATGGCACAATCTCCGAGATTCCAGCTGAAACACCATTTTTCATGGGTAAATCCACTATTTCTATGGAAAGATCCACCATTTTTCATGGGTAAATCCACTATTTCTATGGAAAGATCCACCATTTTTCATGGCTAAATCCACTATTTCTATGGAAAATCACCATTTTTCATGGCTAAATCCCTCAACCATCCACCCCAGCTGAACTCACGTCCCGAGGGACGTGGACGGCATCCCAGTCGATGTCGAAGGCAAACGCACGAGCCTTGTCGGTTGGAACCTGGCGCAGAAATGCTACGGGATCTTTGTGATTTTTGAGCAACAAAAACAGGATTCAAACATATGGGGATGGGTCAAAACCCTGGTACCTAGTGAACCCCAAAATAGCTGGTAAATGGATGTTCATCCCACTAAAAATGTATCTTATAGGTATTGATCCATAGCCATATCCAGCCATTTCAATCATAGTATCAATGGCACCGGTAAAATTGAAGTGCCAATGTCAATGAAGCTACAAAAAAGTATACAAGAGTCATGTTTGGTTTGGAACCACTATCCCAATTTTCGAGCTAAATTATTTTGAGTATTTTTGAGTCATATGTGCCGTTGGTCAAACCATGCTATATGCCGCATATGCCTTATATTGCCTTATGATCATTCCAACAGTACTCGGAATTCCATTCTATATAAAGGATATATTTATTCCATTTTATTCCTATTAATGGATTGATGACCGCCCAATATGAGTATACAATCCAGCGACAGGGAGCATGCGAACAATCAGCCTCCACCCATGGAGATATCCACCAATAATCATGGAGATAGTTGCAGTTCCAACCACAATGGGAACATGACCAAACAAAAACCAAAGGAATCTACCAAGAACCAAGATATTCAAGCATCATGAGACAATGATGCGATAATATCATACAGTATATATAAATCTATAACATCATTAAAATCATATAAAATCCATATCTATATAATCACGAGAGGATTGTATCATCCAACAAAGATGGCAATAATTCATTTTTTACACAACTCTATACATTAATATAAACCTCGAAAATGGGATTTCCAGGGCAGTGGCCCAATGAGCCCTGCAAATCCAACCGGCTGCCGGTTGCGTAGAATCGCAAACTGACATGACATTAATTTAATGTTGTGTATAAAACATATATATATATAATTTATATAATATATATATATAATATATATAATATATATATAATATATATATAATATATATATATATATAATATAATATAATCTAACAACATTATTATATATGTATAATATATGTATAATATAACAACAATATAACGATAATAAAACTAGTACTAACATAACTATTATATAACTATTATATAACTTTCATATAACTATTATATAACAATTATACGTATAACTATTATATAACACACTAAAATCATAAACATCTCCAACGTTTGCCACGAACGAACATTCGAACGCACCTGCTGAATGAGGCGACGCATTTCATCATCCCTGAGCCCAGGACTTGAAAAAATGGGATACCCTCTGGTAAACTAACATAGCTATGGAAAGATCCACCATTTTTAATGGATAAATCAACTATTTCTATGGCCATTTTCAATAGCAAACTGTTTGTTTACCAGAGGGTATTTTCGTGGGGAAAGATGTTGAAAAATGGTGATTTTTTAAAAATGGTGTTGGAAAATGTTGGTGTAACTAAGTTCATACATCTCAATTTGTCTGTGGTGAAGCCAATAATTCATCTATAATTATTCCAGATCGTTTAGTTGAGTTGAATCCCAGTATAACATTTAGCTGATGGTGAAATCCTAGTAATGAGGTAAACCCAATGTGATAAACCATCCACGATAGAGGCTTATGAAATGTGGCATGCCCCTAGGGCCCCAGGACTGGGATGATGTAAAAACATCTCCGGTCATGGCTGGTAAGCGGGATGGTGTCTATGGATGTTTATGGCATTGGGCTTACCACGATAGTGACTGAGTAGCGACCAACTGATGTGAAGTGAGAATTTTGCTGAGATGACTATGTCGTATATGAACCGTATATGGAAATTATCATCTGAAGGAAAACTATACAAAAAAGTTCATAACATCAACACGTTGATTGATGATCTTCATTCCTCTTTTCTGGGTGAACTACTCATTTTGGTTGCTCCATATCCATTTCCCAAGGTTGATCCGTCACCACCAGCTGGGTCGTCATAACTTTCTGGATCCTCACAGGAGCCTCACATATTCTCTCAACATGACGCATAGATCACGTTGGCGAATCAGTTCACCTGTCCTCTTACCCAAAAAGATAGAAATTGATGTTTCCTGGAAAGGTGATCTTTCCCCATATCCCAGCCAACTTTTCTATACTTTTATATACTCTTCTATCTTCTTAATTCTTTTGTAGATACGGAAAATCCATGAACATCTGCCATTTTAGCGGATCATTTCCTAAGGAAAATCATGGGATGAAAAAAGTCGCCTTCGAATGTTGCCACTTCGAAACTACTTCACGGCCGTCGTGCGGTTCCAGTTCTAAGTGGATAAAAAACACCACAGTTCTCCCAACTGATCCCAACTGCTTTGAAAACACCATGGCTATACCACGCCAGTTGCGCCGCGTACGCTGCGCCTGAGCTTCCTTTCCTCCGCCGGCCCGTCTAGACGCGTCAGGGGCTTGTGTTTGCGGGGCTGACCTCGTTGGGGCGTCCCAAGGGGAACGGTGATGATGGTTGAATGGGATGAACATATGGGTGATTTAATGAATGGGACGTCCCCATTCATTAATAATTATATATATATATATTAATATGGTGTTTAATATGCTCAAAACACACAAAAAAATGTTAAATATGGATTTAATGAAGATGTTGAAATGAAGGGTGTGTTTTTTTACTGAAAGAATCCAGAATACTGGAAACAATGATCATTTATAATATTTTATAGTCTATAAAAATCTATTGGGAATGTTAATGGATAAGTGATATACGGTAGCGGTGTCATCCAACATGGCTGGCAAATCCAGCCATGTTTGATGACACCGGGAAACTAAAATTTGGCAGAACATCTCTAATGTGCTATACCCAATTTCATAAACCATCACATAGGTTTATGAAACTGGGTTTACCACATTATACTGGATAACATTGCCAATCTTAGATACCCTGCAAAAAAATCAATTCTTTGCTGGTTAGTAGATATTCCCATTAATACCACGGTGCGGACTGCGACATCACTGCAGAACTCAACTATCCCAAGCCGTATTGGCGGAATAGCAGGTAAAACGCTCAATTAGAAACAAAGGGGCACATGCAAGGCAATAAAAAAAACGACCAATTAGGTGTACGAATTATGGCTGGCAGCGACGCTTGTAGATCATCTTGTAGTTTTTGTAGCGACACTCATCCGAGGGCTCATCAACTTCAGCAAGAACAATATCTTGGAAAGTCATGACACGATCCAAAGGCAACCTAAGCTTATTTTTGACCGGAGCAATCTTTATATATTGGTAAACGGCTTCAACAGTTTCCCTTTGTCGTGTCAAAAGAGGGCGATAGGCTAGGGATGCAACCTGGCCCGTGAAACCATACCGATGGATGGATTTACCTCCTTTTGTAATGTCCTCAGGAAAAAGTTTTTTGTTCAGGATGGACTCAACGCAACGACATGCAGCTTGAAATGAGGTGGCTTGGGTCATTGCACTACGTTTATCGGAAGGGAGTATGCGCGACATGTCAGAATGGTAAGTAGTATACTGGACTTTGCCTAAGGATCCAGTAACTCTGACCGGGCAAAAACGGCTGGTGCAAATGATGAAATTCATGAAAAGTTCAAACCATGAAATGCCCCAATGCATTACCGTTTGTCCATTGACATCGTCTCTCCAATCCATATCCAAAGGGGGCCATGTAAGTGACTCGGCCCACTTAAGAATATATCTCGCCAAGTTCACCCCCTGAAGAGAACCTCGCAGTGCAGGTGAATCCAGAGAATTCAGAAAGATTTGTCTGCCACCTTGAAAAGAGTAAGATACCATCAAGGCAATGGCATCATCACCCATCAAGCTACGGTCCACACGAATGGCTTGAGATGGTTGTTGTGCAACTTTTGATTGAGATTCAATTTTCTTATGTTCCTTGTTCAAATCGACAAGGAATGAGAAAACTTCCTTCAACTTCTTTTTTCCCTGAACGGAATGCTCAGCAATAGAATCGGACATAGACAAAAGAAACTTAGGGCATCTGCGGAGAGCAAGAGTTGCTATCTTATCTGCCACAAAATTTCCCATGCTCAAACGTGTTGGTTGCTGACTTTCTTCTGACAACCAATCAACATGACTTTTGACCTTGTTGATGGTGAATTTTTTTGCATCCCATACAGACTTGAGTTTGCGCACAAGGTCAATGTTTGCAATTTTATAATCAAGATGAGATAAATCTCCTGATTCAAGGAATTTCACAACATTGACAACATACTTAGAATCCGTGAAAATACTAGTTTGAGTCATGAGGTGATCTTTAAGTGCATGCTTACAGGCAATGATAACAGCACATAGTTCACCCCTTGATATTGTTTGGATGCCTTCTACCATACCCATGTCGATGGGCCGCAACAATGGGCATGGGGATTGCGTTTGAACAGCAATGGATGTCATCGCACATGCATGAGCTGGATTTTCGGCAAAATCACGAACAACCGACCACGAGGCTAAGCGAGCCTCTGCCACTGTTGGGTGTGTGCAACCTCCATCAGTGAAATACACATGATGATTTTGAGAAATTTCAGGGGATGGGAAATCCTCAGGTAAT
>Ga0126342_10007666_pt1 | contig 19307 bp, 12 predicted proteins | sample Cyp1metagenome_FD_92528 | JGI IMG/M metagenome (GOLD analysis project Ga0126342, IMG submission 92528) | Coral microbial communities from Lord Howe Island, Old Settlement Bay, Australia - Cyphastrea 1 metagenome | ecosystem: Host-associated > Invertebrates > Cnidaria > Coral ... | reverse complement strand
TCAGATTTGAGACTCCTTCACAGTTTCTTGATGTTTTTGACGTTTTTAGCCACGAGCACTTGCCATCATGAAGGCTCCAGAACTTCTTGGCCACTGCTGCAAGGTCAACTGGATTTGCCGCGAACGGATCTTACCCTGCTGCAGATGGGCATGTCGTGGACTTTCTTCCAGCTACATGGCTAGATTTGGCCCCAACCAAACATTGCACACATCCATTTCTCATCATTTCTTTTGTTTCTTAATCCGTTTTGTTTAATTGCCCCCCATAGTTTCCAAATGATACTGTCGGAATCGGGCTCTGTAGTTTCCGAATACATTTGTGTAGTTTCCAAACCAAATTTCTTTGTACCTGGCCAATCATTTTTGGCATCCCACTGTTCATTTTGCATATTCTACCCTGCTTCAAGGTCTTGTGCAGCCCATGGTCCGAGGGATTGGCCGGTGCTTGAGACGAGTGGGACAGTTGCTTCAGGAGTTGGGAACAAGCACAATGTGATATAATTACACTCAGCAATAGACGATCCTCAATTTTATCAGAAATGGGCAGGATTTAGCCATCAAACATCATCAAACATTGTGGGCTTCATCTTGGGTTTACCGCATCGACTTTTTGGTGTCGTGCCAAAAGATTGACCGATATTGACCGTATCAAACATGGTTTTTCACGAAATGCTGATGCATCCGCTCGTGTCAGGAATGGATTGAACACGCCACGGCATGGCGCCGACGAACGTGTGGAGCGATGGCGGGCACCCGGGGGAGCAATTGGATTTGTGTCAGTGAGATATGGCACTAGCAACGGATATGAGCTTCAAATGTTTCAAAAGCTTGGAAATTATTGCGTATCCCTTGAATAGATAAATACGTAAATACAGAAGTTACATAAATAAGTTAGGCAGAGAGAGATGTTTGACCTATCCCCATGTCAAATTATGTCATTAGCATCCTTGCTTCTGAACCATCAACAGCTAAGGCAGGCTCCGACACAGAGTGTCGCTGATCATCGAGCCTTTTCAGCGTCGCTTCCGTGGAATGCAGTGCCAGTGCCAGATCCCATTCCAACACAGACAGGGAAGACGCTGCGGCCACGCCTTGTACTTTGCTTAGCTTGCACTTTTTGCCCCAGTTAATCTTTCATAATATTTCAGAGGTGGTAAATGTCCTGTGTTTTCAGTGTTTATGTTTATGAATGTTCAAGGTTGTTTGCTGTTTGCTGTATATAAATAACCATTCATGTTCAATGGAAAATTATGGAAAATCGACATCACTTGCTACACAGACAGATACTGCAACATTACATATAAGTGATTATAAATACAATGTCATAAACATCGATTAATATCCACATATATCCACATACATGTGTATTCTGGAATGATTTATTTGTTATCTACGTATCGTGTGCACATCACATCAGCTCGTCCACCAGGCACAGTGCCTTGCAGACGACCTGGAGGGTACTGAAGCGCTCAGTCGACTGTGTGTCGACGTCGTGCAAAAAGGTTGGGTGATCAGACAAACCCACGTGACAAACGCAGTGTTTCCATCTATTTTCATCATATGTGATACCAGTATGTCATGTATGGTGAAATATGGTGATTTTTAATTAAATATGATCATATAAGACAATATGCGACTAATATTGAGACGACAACCCATCAGATAAACCCATGGTTGTCGAAGTCGTTTATCATATATGTTACTAGACCATACATTTTCCATTTAATTTTCTTCAATATTTTTCTCATTTTGCAGCGATATATACCGTATTTAAACAAAAACAACGCATCAGCAGGTTAAATAGTGGTGAAGTACTTGAGGATGCCAAGAGGGACAAACATCACCATTTCAATGGCGTGCGTTTTTTCCAGAAAGTGATTGCTAGTTTTCAGGTGATGTTGATAGATTTTCCATGTCAAGGTCAAGGACCTCTCTGGTTTTTGTGCAATTCCTACCGTTTCTCTACCGTCTCTGGAGTCAAACCCAGCCAGTGTGCCCAGTACATTGATGAGTCCCCAATTCTTACACATGGGGTCACCATTGTTATCACTGAATGGAGTGGTGAAAAACACCACAAAACATCCACGAAATCCGGATGTTGAATTATTTTAGGGTCAAGACATGTCAAGACCATGCTTTCCTGTATATAGATTTTCCATGAATTCCCTAAATCAACATAGGGACAAAGGCAAGTCTTCCAATGGGTAAAAATCTCCAAAATATGGCTAGAGACCTGTGAATAATATTCCGTGCATGCAGGTGGTTCAGCGACTTTGCCCACAACGGGAGCCCCGGCAACCTCGCTTAGCCCGAGTGCGCAGACATGATGTTTCTTGGCCGGAAAAGATTGGGCTACCGTTTGGTGCTGGAACAATGTTTATCGATGATTCCATGATGAATCCAAATTGATTCCATGATGATTTAGGTGTTCAACAGACTTTGTGGTCGTTTTCTTCATTTCATGTGCGCCAAGGAGCGCAACTCTCTCATTCCAAGAGTCTGATTCATTGAGCTGGCTGAAAGATGCTGTAGATAGATAGATCTAAACGGTGCAGACGCACTCCGGGTGGTTCCGCCCACCGCACTTCCATGTACAGTGTTCAGTATGCGCAAAGTTTGCCGGTGCTGCGCCCCGCACCTTCCTTGCCCCCCCAAAATCCGTGCGATTTCGATGCTGCGACGCCACTGGGATGTTGAAAAAACACGGCTACATCATCATTGCCCGCCTGACTGCATCAACCAAAACTATATAACCAACCACTTTATGGTTCACATGGCCTACATGGCCTGGCAATTATACCTTGACCTATCCTTTAAATTTGGATGTTTAGTGGTGGTTACATCATTGATTTCTACTGGTTGAAATCACCATGGCCATTCAGATCCCTAAAGATCATTTGTTTGAAAAGGGCACCCCATTTAATCCCCGTCATCATTTCCCAATTAACATCACCATTTGTGGGGTGTACTCCATAGTCAGACCAAGCCACATGCAAGAAAGGCTCTAAACAACCACCGGGTTTGAATACTTAGTTACACTGACACCATGTTAAACCTCCATTTTTGTTGGTTAAACCTCCGATTTTTGTTGGTGAAACCCCCGTTTTCCTTGGCGAAACCCCTTCACCCCAAACCACCTCTTCGCAGGCCCGGCCCCTGGCGGCCACCAGGGCTCCAGGGGCTTCCTCCAGGCATGGGCTTCAGCGGTGCCGCCGCAAAGGCGGGACAATGGGTGGCTTAAAACCATGGGAAAATGGTGGTTTAATGGGATTTAATGGGATTTAATGGGATTTAATGGTGGTTTAATGGGATTTAATGGGATTTAATGGGATATACCCTCTGGTTATTTAACATAGCAATGGAAAATGCCCATTTATAGATGATTTTATGATTTTCCCATTAACACCTCCATTTATAACGGATTTTCCATGGCTATGTTAAATAACCAGATGGTATCTATAGTTCATGGGGTTTACAAACCAACATTGTGGAGGCTTTTACCATATATTACCATGTAGTTCTACCGATTAATCACATTCATAATTGATAATGGTTAATAATGGTGCAATCATCATATTACCGTACTTATCCTCCATACATAAAAGGGATATTCCCTATACATGGTGATTTTGGGGATGGTGCACTATTGCTTTAACACATTACCATTATTAGTGTGATAAATGGATATAACTTTGGCTATGATAATTTAGTAATATATGGTAATATTCAACCTCCATAAATAATATGGGAAACCCTGGCTGCCATAAACAATGACCACCATTGGGGATGGTAAACATAGCATCCATCAAAATGGTGATGGATGGGGATGGTTTATGGCAGCGAGGGTTTAAAACATTATGATCTTACTACTTTACCACTATGTTCATGCAGTTCATTGGTATGACTATGGTAATAACCTCCGTAAGTCGGGATATAAGCCATATAATTATGATGACATTACTAATATAATTAATCTAATATATTCCATCAAATATGGGATATTCCCATATAGTACGGGATATTCCCATTAAATCCCATTACTAATGTAACTAGCCCAATATTTTTGCCATGAAACAAACAACAATTTTTGGAGGTGAGCTCCCCAAACCGCAAAGTTGACGCACATTTGCCTTGGTTAATGTTAGGTTTTACTGTATGGGGAATATAAATATATTATATCATATATAACTATATAACTATATCACTATAACTATATAGCAAACTATATAACTTTATATAACTATAAAACTATATAACTATATGGTATTCATGTCATGGGTTTACACACCAACAAACATAACTGGGGGTACCTCACGTTGCAACAACTATTTGGTGGTGGGGAGGGACTAAGGAGCTATGCGTGTCCATAATCCCTGTGAACAATGAGTAGCCAAGGAGCCACCAAGAGGTTTCCCAACCACATGATAGATAATATTGTCTAATAAGACATGTGTACGTAACAATCACATTATTCACCCATTACGGCACTTTTCATTGCAATCAAATAGGTAGTATTATATATATAATATATAATTAAAATTATCTTGCCATCACCCATCCATCATATTAAGCACCCTCATAAACCCCTCTATGGTCCCAAAGATGTGTAAATCCCGTGCTAAACCATAGTTTCTGGGGGTGTTTACTATGAGAGGTACGGGATTAATAAGTACTGATCATCGTTGATACTGTCATTCAATAACTTTGAAAGAATTAGCATGATAATCGCAGGAAGTGGATGATGGACCTTTTTATAACCCAGTTATGGGCCTGCAGCCTGCAGAAGTGAGATATTTTATAAGTTCTTGCCCAGTGACTCATCATTTGCTTGAGGACTTCCACCATCATCCCATGAATAGTGGAGTACTGTAAACATCATGAGATAGGGATTTACATAGCCCTTGCTGGGTCAGGAGCATTGGGAATGGGGATCCCAGAGTAGGAAAGCAAATATGTACAAATTTGATTGGTCGATAAGTTCAACATAGAACGTATTTTCAATACAATGGCCCTTTTGGGGTGCGGCTTCCCTTCTGGAAAATCACCAAACGGCCAATGAATAAACTGCGCAAAACAATGACACCAAGGAGCTCCGGATTTTCCCAATGTCCATCGCTGATACATGGATATAGTAGTTGGGATATTATTTTCAAAATTTTCATACATCCTTACAATATTAGCACCATATTCATCCCCAATTTTCCTAATGTTCATCCCAATGTTCCCAGTTTTTCCCATCGCGACCAGGGAGGCAAGGGCAAGGTCTCAGAGTCCATGAGCCTTTTGGAGGACTTCCGACCTTTTGGCTCTACTGGAGCCCAGTAGCTTTGAATGATGTACCCGGCCTGTGACTAACATAACCATGGTATAGATGGCTAGAAATAGATGGGCCATACCTGGGTGAAAACCTATTTTCAAAATGGGTGGATTTTCCATGGCAAAGTGTTAGTCATAACCAGATGGTACATGTTTCATGAATCACTGTCCAACTGACTGGATACGTGAATTTCACGTATCAACTCGGAGATCTATATTTTAGCGTACCTGGCCGGTGTCAGGAAATGAAACTGAAACAAGAAAAGCGAGAGCAACGGCCGAGACCCTGGTGAGTACCCGGGAATCAAACATGGCTGGAAAATTCCATGGAAACTCCTCCATTTATAGATAACATGGCCCATTAACACCTCATTTATGGGGGTGAAAATCCAGCCATGTTTGAATACGGGGGAGTACACGCTGAAATTTGACTGAGGGAGATTTCAGATGCATTTGCATACCCATTTAAGGTGTACAATTTCTGGTATCATCCAAACTGACACGAACTGAAAACTGAAGATGTAGCAACTTCAAGAGCTTCGCACTGCCTTGAAGATATTGATATATATATATAAATATTGACCTGATTTGACATGTCATTTCCTCGAGGAAAAGATTGAGAGAAGAGGTCGACTCTCTCATGGTTTCTTCTCCGCAGGACCTGGGTTTCGCGGCCTTGTTGCATTGCACTGAAGCCCAAAAAGTGCCAATGTCAGGACATCGGACGCATTGCGCGGCTGAGGTGCCCTGCGTGCCAAATGTGCCAATGTAAGTCAACACAACTATGCGAGCCAGCATGAGCAATTGTCAGTGAATCCGCCGGCACTAGGCAAGAGCTCTCATACGTGGAAGGATTTCTCGCAGTTGGCTCAGGGCAATTCATCTCAGACTCTGATTTGGGAGTGTCCAAAATGAAATATTCCCTATGTATCCAACTGCGGCCCAGCCGCTAACTCTCACATCTCCTTCTCAAGTTGGCGGCAAAACAGCCTAGGAAATCCTCTGGCCAAATGTTTGGCCTCTTCCACTCCTTTTTGCCCAATGGCCGTGTTAATCATCACACCATGGCAATAAGTAGTCCTGCGGCAACAAGCGGTCCCAAAAAGATGCCTAAACGTGCTTCCAGGATATTACACATGATGCTTCCAGTTCCCAACTTTTCAGGTCTCCAACTTTTCTATAGTGGGACTTGGATGGATTTGGTGTTTTTTAGATGATTTTCTTCAAGATTTTGGGTGATGGATTAAGGCTCAGGCTGATGGGAACATTGCGCTGCCCACCCACCAGCCGCAGACTACGGGGCCCTTGACGGCTGCAGAGGAGCTATATTTGGGATATTTGTTTGGGACCAGGCAGTGTGTTTAAAATTAGGAGGATGGGATTATTCGATATGTTTCTTGGCAGGTTCTCTTACAACTGCAATGATTGGACTATATACGAACCAACACGGGTGTAACATCTGGAAACTTTTTTTGGGAGGTTTTGGTGCCTTCTTTTGAGAGAAAACCACCTCCATGATGGAAGAGTTCCAGCCAGGGGCAGGACACCAACAATCTCTACGTGGGATCTCTGTCAACAGAATGGACTGAAGAGCTGCTTTCGCGTGAGTCTGGCACTGAGTGCGAGTCTGGCACTGACTGGAAGATATTGGACGTGGGAGCTGAGGTTTGAATGTGACATTGAATCTCTAAGGGGTGAACATATATACAGTACATATACATCATATATACAGTACATATACATAAAATATGCAGTACATATACATCACACACACACATTTTTTTTTATATATATATAATATGTTATATTATAGATGAAGGTACGCGTGCACACGCACCAACGCCTATCATTATTTCTGTGGTTGATAGCGATATGGCAGTGATTTTTGACAGCAGCTGGGACACCTCTTTAAGTGGTCCGAATGATTCGGCGTCGCCGAGGTTTGGCCGTTTCGGAGAGATCACTTCCATCAAGATCATGTACCCCAGGACTGGGGCGGTAAAATGGTGATGAATTGGGAATATTGGGATTGGTTTGTGGGCATTGGGTTTACCATGGTTTACCACATGAATCAATGGGGATACTGGAAAAACAAGATGCAGCCAAAAAGTAGACCACTTTTGTGAAACAAGTTATTTGAACAGTCCTGTACATTTTTCCCCTCTTACCGTACCAGTGCACTGTAGACTGTGGAATGCGGAAGAGGCTGGAATGCAAAGTGTGGAGTGTGGAGTGTGAAGTGTGGAGTGTGAAGTGTGGAGTGTGGAGTGTAAAGTGTGGAGTGTACAGTGTAGTGTAAAGTGTAAAGTGTGGAGTGTGGAATGTGGAGTGTGAAGTGTGGAGTGTGGAGTGTGCAGTGTGAAGTGTGGAGTGTGGAGTGTAAAGTGTGGAGTGTAAAGTGTGGAGGGTGGAGCGTGAAGTGTGGAGTGTAAAGTGTAAAGTGTGGAGTGTAAATTGTGGAGTGTAGAGTGTGGAGTGTGGAATGTGGAGTGTGAAGTGTGGAGTGTGGAGTGTAAAGTGTGGAGTGTACAGTGTAAAGTGTAAAGTGTGGAGTGTGGAATGTGGAGGGTAAAGTGTGAAGTGTTCAGTGTAAAGCGTGGAATGTGGAGTGTAAAGTCTAGAGTGTGGAGTGTGGAGTGTGAAGTGTGGAGTGTGGAGTGTAAAGTGTGGAGTGTAAAGTGTGGAGGGTGGAGCGTGAAGTGTGGAGTGTAAAGTGTAAAGTGTGGAGTGTAAAGTGTAAAGTGTAACGTGTGGAGTGTGAAGTGTGGAGTGTAAAGTGTAAAGTGTGGAGTGGAAAGTGTGGAGTGTAAAGTGTCAAGTGTCAAGTGGGGAGTGTCGTGTGTAGAGTGTGGAGTGTAAAGTGTGGAGTGTACAGTGTAAAGTGTAAAGTGTGGAGTGTGGAGTGTGGAGATGTGTGGAGTGTAGAGTTGCGCCTTCCACACAAAACGACTTTCGACGCTTTTGCAGACACGTGAGAATATCACCAAGTGCCTGCCACGCAAATGACATGACAACCTGCTTGGAAACCTAGGAAAAGGATCGGTGTTGCAGCTTCCTCATAGACACGGTGAGGCCAGAGGAAAACCGGAGAACTCGAGACGAGACATGTTGGAGCATCAAAAAGAGCATTTCGTGCGAGACTTCTTCCATTTTCAGACTTTGTAGCTCCAAAATCGACGTTTTCCTACGAGTTTTCTTAATGAACATCAAAATTTGCAACCTCAAATCGATGTTTCGTGCGAAGCTTCCGTCAATTTTCAGCACATATCACAAAATGCCACGCTTGCCACGGAATTTGCACGTTATCAGCACTTGACGCAGCCCTGACAATGCGATTCGCAAAAAATGAGCCACACGACACGTCTAAAGTGGTGCGCCTGCCACGCGAAATGGTGATGGAGGTCGCCAAAGTGCTGCGCCTGCCACGAAAACTGCAACGCATCTTCTGAAAACGTCGCAAAAGTATTGCGCCTGCCACACAAAACGATTTTTCGACACGTTACAACACACGTTTGAATGTCACGAAGTGCCACGCCTGCCACGCGAAACGAAGCAACGCGATGCTGGAAACCTGCAAAAGTGACCACTGGTGCAGAACTTGCCATAGGCACGGCCATACGGGCCTCGCGTGAACGGTTGCAGACGGCTGCGAACAGTTGCGCGACGTCGAGCGAACACACCCTCAACCCCCAGACCCCCAGAGTGAAACGGGAACCCTTGCTACGCATTCGGGAAAAACGATAAAATGAGAACTTAGGGACCTAAATGTTCACATTAATTAATTAGTGATATTAGTGGGGAGTGTCAAGAGGACTTCTTTCTTCTTTCGGGACTTCACCCAGGACTGACCAACAGCGCCTCCGAGGTGCCGTCATGGTTCGGTGATCATTGAGAACCCTTTGGCTACTAGGGGCTACGGAATCAGCATACACCAATGGAAAATCACCATCTGTAATATATAGGTAAATCAACTATAAATGTGCCATTTTCATCCATTTTCAATAGCTATGTTAAATTACCACAGGGTATATAAAATAGCCAAAAAGATTTAACGACCATAGTTCACCATAAAATTAGGTTTGCAATTACAACAATCGTTAAACAAAGCAATTAATTTGTTTTTTTCAAACGACATATGGCGACATAACCGATGCTTTGTTGACCATGGTTGTAAACGAAACCTTAGGGTTTAGAACTGGGATACTCCCAGGTGAGACTTCTCTGTCATAAATTTGTTGGTGGGCCCTCAACTTCCACGGAGCCACATTTTTAAGTAGATTTCAGCGTCCCTTTTTTTGGTTTGACCAAGAAGTGGTGTGCCCCATTCCGTCCTATGGTTGATCAATGTTGATCATCATTTGGGGGGTTCTCAAAATGGGTGATCCCCAAGTCACCATGGTTTTCGGACTCAAATGCTCTAAAATGGATGATTTGGGGGTACCAGAATATTTCGGAAAACATCCAATTAACATATCATGCCTAGGGGTCAATCTGGTCATTGGGTTTCCTGAGCGGACCCAGTCTGCAGGGATGAACAGCGGCTTCGTGCAGTTCAAGACACGTGCGCAGGCGGAACTGGCTCGAACCAAGCTCAATGGCAAGGTGGGAAGGGGGGATCTGGCTGCAAAAAGTGGGGAAATCACCAGAATAATGGTGATTTCAACATGTTTTTTACACTAAGTTTTCTGGATTGAGATAGCCAAGTTGGTTGGAGTAACTGTTGGATTATGGTGATGAAATTGCTATATCGTTAGATGGGCAACAAACTAATTTAGAAGTTGGAGGCACCAACTTGTAGCAACCGCTAGTTGCGACAGGAACATTCCCCCTACATGGGTGTACCCCGGAATCATAAGTACAGCTGTAGCTAAGCAACCATATGTATTATATAACATGTGCATTATAATACATTATAATACATTATATATATATATAATATAACATTATAATACCTTTATATATATATATATGTATAACATATATCATATCTTATATACTCGAGGTATGCGATGATTATTAGTTATTAGCCAATGTTACTTGAATGGCCCTTGGGATTAGCTAGCTGGTTAGTAGCTGAGTCGTAGCCCAGTATGTATAGATGTCATTATATGAGTCCCCAGCTGTCCAGTTGAGGTTTCAACCGAATTGATTTTTCTTGACGACTCCCTACATTCCATGGGATGATTCCAATTTGCCAATATCTTTGGGATCTATTTGAGTCAAACACTAAGAGTTATCAACCATCCCCCAGCGAATTTCCCATACAAAATGGGTGGCCTTAAGGCCACTACAAAGTGGGTTTTTATGGGTCATTTTGTCACTTCAAGAAGTTTCTGAGACTATCATCCGCACAAAAAAAAACGACGGACACCGCGCAAGCGGCGGCAACGCGGCGGTTGCGGCAACGCGGTCGGTTCCAGGAGTATTTTGGCATGTGCCTGCGCATTGATTGGGGCCGAGCCATTCAGCCGGTGAGGACAGCAGCCTGTACATCGCTTGGTGGTGATGGTGCTTGGATGTTGTTTGGGGATGAAACCCCATGCAATTCCTCATATGATGTAAACATATAATTATATATATATATATATGTTTATAGTTTATATATATATATATACACCATATAACCCAATAAATCCATGTATATCCCAATATATGATAGAAATTCTCACTAAGCAGCATCGCCATGGGATCAGCATCCGCAGGAATGTGACGGCGGTCATGGGCCTGGGTGTGACTCCCAGCATCATCAGCAAGCCCGCCTTGATGCCGAAGCTTGGCGGCCGCGGGTGGTGGGAGACCTTGGAGATCCTTGGAGTAAGCTACCCTCTGGTAAACTAACATAGCTATTGAAAATGACCATTTATAGCGGATTTACCCATTGAAAATGGTGATTTCCCATAGTTATGTTAGTTTACCAGAGGGTAGATGTGGGAAAACCAGTGAAAACCTAGAACAATGATCTACAAGTGGTGGGTTTTCCACGTATTTTTTCCTGGAGGGTATAATTAGATCTATAATCTATATAATATATCAATATTGTACCCAAAGCAAAAGTTGGGGATTATTACCGTAAGAACCTGCCAAAATGGGCAACGCCGTTGCCCCCAAGGCATGTGGAAACACCCAAGCCCAAGCCTATGCCGATGATCACTTCCGGTGAGAGTTCTTCTGCGGGGCGCTTGGTACATTTGAGTGCTTGGAAGGGTCGTTTGTATATGAGGATAAGATGGGCGAAAGATGAGGTTCAGGGGCCGACAAGTCTTGGTCATCCTTTGACTCACCATGAATCTTTTACTTCAATTTTGGGACCCAGTTGGAAGCCAAGTAGCTCCAATCATGAAAATGGCTTGCCCATGGCCTACGAAACAGGCCTCAAACATTGGGGAGAGGAAATCGCGGCCGTTGCCCCAGGGTTGCCTCAGTGGCCCCTTAGCCTGGCTCGGGGTGACCTGCTGGTTGTTTCAGAGAATTGTTTCAGGGTGTGGTAGATCATCATGTTCCCATCATGTTCCCATCATGTTCCTATCATGTTCCGGTGGCTCATCCCCCAGGTGGAACTTGGCCAAGACTTTGGTGGTGAAAGTTCCTGAGGATCAGGCTATACTGTATATACTGTTAAAATACATTGAAATACCATCCATATCGGGCCTATCCGTTTTGATTGGGTCTACATTATGATTGGATTATGGATCTATTCTGATTATTTGGGTTTAGTATTGGATCTATAATGATCTATTCACTGAATGGGGGACCAGTCATGGGTATTTGAGATTGGGGGGAAGGAATTAATCTAGCAGTTTGCACCAGTGAAGCTTTGGTGACATTGGCTGAGCTTTTTCATGTGCCCTGCGAATCCACGTGAGCCACAGCAGAGAGGTTCTGAAGAAGCTTATCGACAAGACTGCTGAGTTTGTAGCTGATGAAGGGTGGGAATTTGACACCTGGCTCGCAGTTTGTGAGATGCGAGTTGAAATCTCGCAGTTGGTGCTGGTTTCGTAGATGGGAAACGCCGGGATTGGGGATAGTGATGCACAATGACCGCGACCGGTTCCGGCGCCAAGATGAGGAGAAACTTCTCTTGGACAAGGAGAAGGGCAATCCCAGGCAGGCCCTGCCAAGTGGTCACTGTAACTCATTCATCAAATTTACAGTAATTAATCATAATCTATAGTAATCTACTGTTAATGTGGTGATTACATCCCATTTCTAAGTTAAGTGAGATTGTCCTTATGATTGCCCACTTAGAAACTAAGACCTCCAAGCAGAGGCTTCATCCCCGCCACGCACAAGGGGACCTTGCGCACCATTGCCAGCAGGTTTGGCTTCATGTCCGTCGATAAAGACAATCTGGAAGAGCCGCTGCATGTCTACTACCGTCGGATGCTAAGTACGCCATTAAAATTGGGTGGAGATGTACCCCACCAAGCGCTGGAAAATAATAGAGGATATATGGGTATATAATAACAATGATTCCCGTAGCAGAAATGAATTACTAATTAACAAGCAGTTATCATAAGGAAATAGAGGGGATATACTGTGCTTAACTCATTGGCTCCAATAGATCCAAGCACCCCTATGTGGGGTATTTAAGAACTATCCCTATGTGGGGTGAATTATAACAGTCCCCAAATGGTGATTGGGGTTCCGCCATCTTGAAATCGAGGTTGGAGGACCTTTTCCTTCTCGCAAGGTGATAATGACAGGTTCTGGCGTACAGAGTTGGTACCTCAAGTGCTGAAAAGGTTGAGCTTGGGATAGGACAGCATCCATGGCCGTGGCCCAGGGCATAATGTTTCGATAGTTTTGGATAGTTTTTGTTTCATATTGTTTCTGTTTTTTGGGTTATAGTATGCATGCATATGCCTCGTATGCGGCATGTTGTCACATATGCCACAGATAGATATAAATGATTAAATGGATGATTTGAGAAATAATCCAGTTCCCTCAAATACCGAAAGGCGCAAATGGGGCCCAAACGCGAACAAATCGAGTACTTTACATTACTTTACTCAATCATGGTTTCCTTTGGGGGTATTTATATTGAATATTTTCGGGAGAAGGGATTAGATTCAACATGAATTAACCAACAAACAACTGAGATTTTTGATGATTTAAGCCATTCTAAGCCACAGAAATGTCGAGTTCTCCCATCGAGGCCTTTTCAGATCTACGAGAATGGGCCCTTGTGGCAGCCTCCAGCTTGCGACAAGCGCGTTGAGGAGTCGGAATCAACAACTCTGTAGATTTTAATATGTTTAGCGTGATGTAAAACTATAAAAAAAAACATTTTTTAAAATTTATTGTATATAAATGTGTATATTCATGAATATTAAACTCAATGAATATTTTCATGTGCAGTGTATTATATACACACATATCTATACCATGCCATGGCGCCTGTGACGCCCAGGAGGTGCCCGATGCCATCCAGCGGATCGACATGCTAATGCCAAGCGCTGCCCGGGTATCCCATACCGGGTACAGTAAACCAACCATCGGTGGTAGATTTCGTAACCGTTACCACGGTAGGTCCTTAGGTCAACCAACTCGATGAATTTTGGATGGGTAGTTTATGGTAGTTTAATTTAGTTGAATCCTAGAAAATCTTTGGCGATTGAATGATTGGAATGTAAAAGCATTTCCGAGCTAAGTTTTTTTTTCACTTGTTGCAGGGTAAGATTGGCAATGATACACCGGAGATTTGGTTTGACCGGTAATTTTGGTACCATTTGAAGCGTCAACCTTTTCAATTTTCTCATGTATACATATGATTGTCGATCTAAAGGTCCATGTAGAGATTGTCCACTACAAAGGCCGCCAGGATTCCAATATGAGACCCCGCGATTTTTTTCTCTGAGTTCGCGAAAGCATTTTTTTGTATGCGTTTCCATGCGTTTCCTAATTTTGGGGTTCAAAAAACCTCAAGGAAAGTAGGTTTCAAATGGTTTTGATATGTTTTGATATTGAAGCATCATCGCATCTCAACGTAATGCGTTGTTCATGGATCCTGTAGCAATGAGCCCTTACAGTGGAGGTCGAAGACGTTGTATGTTCCATCCTTGAAATTTGGGCACTGACACTGGGCTCTATCAATTTCTTAGGGCTCAGTTGGCTCTAAGGTTAGTATGATCGGCGTCATACATATCCCTATCACCACGCATTTCATGGTTTTCTCAACCACCTAGCATTTTTTCAATGTGGTTACGAGTCAAATTTCATATAATTTAAACACACAAATGTGGTAAATCACATTAAATCACCATCCCAATCCATCCCACCAGAACGGCTAAGGCCGTGCAGGCTGGAGACCTCTTGGGAAGAAAAAGTGGCACCAGCGTCTCCACCAGTGGAAAGGACAATGTCATTGGCTGCTCGGCTTTCAGATAGATCAAGGGCCTGGACATTCGATAGATCAATAAAGAAATTGATTAAAACATGGATAAAGTCTGATAACGTGATGATAAATAGATACTGTAAAGTGATAAATAGATCAAGGGATAAAGTTATGATGAGTATATATATATATATACATACACAATGGATAAATACAACAAAAAAGTAGATAACTAGATAAGTACAGATAACTTAGACATGTATATACAGACATCATGCACATATGCCTGGTATTTCCCAGCAGCCACCCCTCTTGGCTTCACATCTTCCAAGGCGGAGTGGGTCTGGCGCCCGAGGCATTGTGGATGGTAGAAGAAATCCGAATCACCAGGGGGTAACTACTGGGATTCCTATGAAACATGGGAATTATGGGGATTATCTTGGGATAATAATGGTCTTTTTTGGGATTATCATGGCTTTCTCAATGACAAACCATCTTTTGAAAAGATAGAAACGTTGGAATCCAGGATGGTACTTCGATAATAGATTTTCCTGATATTTCCAGATGTCCAACTGTTCGGCATGTTTATTTTTTCGGGGGTTGCTATAAATCATGGCAAATTAGTAAAATTAGTTTTCTATGTTTTTTTAGGGTTAGTGTTGCTATGCTAGCATGCCCGATTTATCAATATTTATCATAGTTTATGAATATTTATCCGAAGGTTTGCTATTTGGATCCATTTGAAGGGTTCAAACCTGAACTCAGTTTTTAGAGAAGCGCTTAAATCATCTTAAATCAACACCATTCTCAACTGCTATTCCATCTTTTCCCTGTGAAGTCTTGGAAGTTGTCCAGTTTTTTATGCAGTGTCTATCATATTTTCCCAGGCACTCCAGATTTCCGCTGGCAGGAGGTGTCGGCGTTCCAGGAGCTCATTGGAGATTTGACTCTATCGCGCTCCTCCATCCTGAAGGCCCAGTTGGACCTTTGCTTCGGGTCTCGAAAAACCCGAGGGTTTCTAGGGGGGGGGTTAGATATTACTATTTTTCAAGTCATTTGGAGAGGAAAATGGAGGCATTGTTTTAAATCCTAACCGGCTAAAAAGAGAGTGTGTGTGTTGGCAGGATAATTGGCTAAGATTGATCATGATCCTGAGAGAATAGTGCTGGATATTCAATGGGTATGTACGGTCCAAATAAGACACCCCGAGTTTGGGTAATTTTTTCATCCATTCATAGTCTACATATTGCACGCACACACACATACACATAAATAGATCTCATCCTGGTGATTTTTGGGAGTGTCACTGGATGTCACTGGAGTGCAGGCTCTTTTGACCATTTTTGAACTATCCGCACATCATTTTCACAGAGACTTGTAGCCCCAGCCTTCAAAGTGCAGTTTGCAAGACAACGTTTGCAATTTCAATGGATTGGTGAAAGGGAAAATCAACATTTTACCATTACTGCTAGGACTTCCTGTAATCTTTTCCTTAAAACCAAGTAAAACCAATCCAATGAACATTTTTGTGGCAACACTTAGCGACAGCACTGTCGCTTGATGGGCATTCTGTCCAATATGGGGATGCGCCATCCATGAAGTCAGCCAACGGACGTTGGGACTTCAGCCACCAATCATACTGGGTATCAAGTGTTTTTGTCAGTTTAGAACGGTTCACACCAAACATTTTTTCTAGCCCTCACACCAAAACCTGTTTTTGATTTTGCTCATGACATGGTAAAAAAGAGATGGAGGGATGGCAGGGTCGTCCTTTTGGGACCTGGTGAGGCCATGGTCTTCTGTGTTGACAAGTCCATGTCTTCGCTACAAATTGCGCAGAAGATCGGCGCAAGTATCACGGAGGCCACGCAGGGAACAGAGAGCAAATCTTGGCGAGAATCCTGTGAAACTACGGTGAACTCATGTGAAATCCCAAACAAAAGCCTCTTGAAATTAAGCGGGTGACCCAATACAATCTCATCATTGAAAACACATTTGAAGAGAGTCGGTAAAATCCCAAGTTCTTCTTTTCTTTTTTGGGTTCGCGTCATAGACTCTTCTGACCTCTTCTCTCGAATCACCGCAAGTGGTCCGAGGCGCAGTCAGGGCTCACAACACAGCAGCTGGTGGCGAGGATGTACCTACTGAATGACGTGCCCTGGATGAACTCCTTGTTACCTGGAACATCTTGGAACCCAGCTGTGACCCTGAATGTCAAACCCAGATTTCGTTTAAACAAACCCTTGCGTCCACCATTTTACTAGATGATATCATATTATATGAAATCAGTATTTGGGGACTGCCCCCAATTTTTAGTCAACCAGGGTTTATTGATCCGGGGTTGCTATGATTTTGGATTTGATTTCGAAAATGTTGATTCATAAAACGGAGGGTGAAACATCCGAAACTGGGGTCACAACCAGGTTCTAGTTCTAGGGAAAGTATCATGAAAGTACAGAAGTTGATGAACACATCAATTTTTGGACTTCTTGTTGAGTGAAGGGTACGTCGATATCTTCGAAGCTTGAAACTGATATACAACAAACGTCGGGACAGTGGTAGAGATTCCGCTCATTCTTGTTTTTTTGTGTGCAGGTCCTGTACAACTCACATTGTCTCAGGCTCAGCGATGCTGCTTATTGACGCCTGTTTTGATGGGCCAGGGAGTAGCTAAGTGGTTGGAAAGAACGTTGTACAACATCGATAACATGCTCACCCACTATCGCTCAAAACATGTTAAAACAATGTTGATAATCTTTTTGCTATTATAATTATTATAGACATCCCCATAACTTGGGGGCCTATCCCCCAGTGTGAGTCAAGTGAGAAACACTCGTTTATTTTTCTTCATTTTTTTAAATATCATACTACTGATTACAAAATGTTACAAGTTATGAGATCTATATATCTATATCTAATAATATCTAATATTTATCTATCTATCTATCTATCTAGCTATCTATCTATCTAGCTATCTATCTATCTAGCTATCTATCTATCTATCTAGCTATCTATCTATCTAGCTATCTATCTATCTATCTAGCTATCTATCTATCTAGCTATCTATCTATCTATCTAGCTATCTGCCTATCTATCTATCTATCTAGCTATCTATCTATCTAGCTATCTATCTATCTAGCTATCTATCTGTCTATCTATCTCTCTAGCTATCTATCTATCTATCTATCTATCTAGATATCTAGCTATCTATCTATCTATCTAGCTAGCTATCTATCTATGTATCTATCTAGCTATCTATCTATCTATCTAGCTATCTATCTATCTATCTATCTAGCTATCTATCTAACTAGCTATCTATCTATCTAGCTATCTATCTATCTAGCTATCTATCTATCTATCTAACTATCTATCTATCTAGCTATCTATCTATCTAGCTATCTATCTATCTAGCTATCTAGCTATCTATCTATCTAGCTATCTAGCTATCTATCTATCTAGCTATCTATCTGTCTATCTATCTAGCTATCTATCTATCTAGCTATCTATCTATCTAGCTATCTATCTGTCTATCTATCTAGTTATCTATCTATCTATCTAGCTATCTAGTTATCTATCTATCTATCTAGCTATCTAGCTATCTATCTATCTAGCTATCTATCTGTCTATCTATCTAGCTATCTATCTATCTAGCTATCTATCTATCTATCTAGCTATCTATCTATCTATCTAGCTATCTAGCTATCTATCTATCTATCTATCTAGCTATCTAGCTATCTATCTATCTAGCTATCTATCTGTCTATCTAGCTATCTAGTTATCTATCTATCTATCTAGCTATCTAGCTATCTATCTATCTAGCTATCTATCTGTCTATCTATCTAGCTATCTATCTATCTAGCTATCTAGCTATCTATCTATCTATCTATCTAGCTATCTATCTATCTAGCTATCTAGCTATCTAGCTATCTATCTATCTAGCTATCTATCTAGCTATCTATCTATCTAGATATCTAGCTATCTATCTATCTAGCTATCTAGCTATCTATCTATCTATCTATCAAGCTATCTAGCTATCTATCTATCTAGCTATCTATCTGTCTATCTATCTAGCTATCGCTCTATCTATCTAGCTATCTATCTATCTATCTAGCTATCTATCTGTCTATCTAGCTATCTATCTAGCTATCTATCTATCTATCTATCTATCTAGATATCTAGCTACCTATCTAGCTATCTATCTATCTACCTATCTATCTATCTATCTATCTAGCTATCTATCTATCTATCTAGCTATCTATCTATCTATCTAGCTATCTATCTAACTAGCTATCTATCTATCTAGCTATCTATCTATCTAGCTATCTTTCTATCTAACTATCTATCTATCTAGCTATCTATCTATCTAGCTATCTATCTATCTAGCTATCTAGCTATCTAGCTATCTATCTAGCTATCTAGCTATCTAGCTATCTAGCTATCTAGCTATCTATCTATCTATCTATCTAGCTGTCTATCTAGCTGTCTATCTATCTATCTATCTATCTATCTAGATATCTATCTATCTATCTATCTGTCTCTGTCTATCTGTCTATCTGTCTATCTGTCTATCTGTCTATCTGTCTATCTGTCTATCTGTCTATCTGTCTATCTGTCTATCTGTCTATCTGTCTATCTGTCTATCTGTCTATCTGTCTAT
>Ga0126342_10007665_pt1 | contig 19312 bp, 10 predicted proteins | sample Cyp1metagenome_FD_92528 | JGI IMG/M metagenome (GOLD analysis project Ga0126342, IMG submission 92528) | Coral microbial communities from Lord Howe Island, Old Settlement Bay, Australia - Cyphastrea 1 metagenome | ecosystem: Host-associated > Invertebrates > Cnidaria > Coral ... | reverse complement strand
AGTTTTATCTCCAATACTAAAAGTCAATTAGCTTAATTTGATTTTAGTATTGCCAAAAAACTCATGTTCTGACCTTGTCCAGAGGGCATGGCCAATAGTGGACCCAACATGGCAATAGTAGAACCTTTTTTCCCAACTCCAGTTTTATCTCCAATACTAAAAGTCAATTAGTTTAATTTGATTTTAGTATTGCCAAAAAACTCATGTTCTGACCTTGTCCAGAGGGCATGGCCAATAGTGGACCCAACATGGCAATAGTAGAATTTGTTTTCCCAACTCCAGTTTTATCTCCAATACTAAAAGTCAATTAGCTTAATTTGATTTTAGTATTGCCATAAACTAATGTTCTGACCTTGTCCAGAGGGCATGGTATAGTTTTTCAGATGTTTGGAGAAAGCAAAGTAAAGCAAAACCCTTTTCAAAGCAACAAGCACTTTTCATTAACAAAAGCTTAGATTCCAGAAATCTGATCCAATTACCAACCAGCTGATTTCCTTGTAAAACCCTTATTTAAGAAAACAAGAAAACAGGTCCACAAAGTGTATCCCCTTTACAAGCCCCAGAATAGCAATAATAAACCTGCACCAGGCATGGCAAGAATGAATTCCACTTGTGCTTCCCCTGGTTTTGTTTTCAGATGTTTGGAGAAAGCAAAGTAAAGCAAAACCCGTTTCAAAGCAGCAAGGAGAATCTATCAGATACATATCATGATCCCAGCCATAGGGTTCCAGGAATTTACTATTGGAATCCTGACCCCCCCTTAAAAAAAAGGAAAATTTTGAAAAATTTTTGGGGGGGGGTGATTATTAGGCAGCCAACATTATGCATTTTTCAACTGCTTTAACTTGATGTCCACAGACTGTGTTAACGTTACGCTTAGCGTGCCGCTCCGAGGCATCCTTTCAGGAAAGCTTCGACGCGGCCCCTGGGATGTTCAGCAATCAATGGCCCATTTTCCAGAATTTCAGATTAATAATAGTTACCCTCTGGTAAATTAACATAGACCCTGGCAGATAGGGGTTGGAAGACTAGTTTCCATTAAAAATGGGTGATTTTCAGGGTCTATGTTAATTTACTGGAGGGTAATAATAATATTGGTGGGAATATAAAATACATCGTAGAATGTTCTATGAATCATATTCTATTAATCATATTCTCCATTTTCTATTAACATAATAGAATATCAGAATATCATACTAATGATATTTAACACTTATATTGGTGGGAATATAGCCTCTGGTATTGACTAACAGTTTGCGACATAGAATATGACCCAGATGGTGATTTTCTATTGCTATGTTAGTTTACCAGAGGGTAATAGTATTAATAAATATTAATAATACAGAATAGTATTAACAATACCGATAATATATAAATAATGATATAGTAATGATATAACAATACCAACAATATATAAGAATATATACAACGATTTAACTTAATGTAGCTTAATATGATACAGCATGATATAACATAACATACTGTAACATTATATATATAGTACACTATCATACCATGTATGATATCATATAATATATTATATATATAATATTATATATATACTATATATATATATAATATTATATTTATTATACTGTATAATAATACGCATACATATTATATCTACCCGTTCCCAGAGGCCCACTGTGACCGCTGTCGTCGCAAGTTGGGCGTGAAGACTTGGGATGCCAACGCCGCTGAGATGTGGAGGCAGCTATTGGAACTGATGGCGCGCACGGACGCTGACTACACCATCCTATTTCGGTCCTTGGTATTTTGTCAATAAACTATTGGTGTAGTCAGCTGACCGATTATCCAGGACTAAACTATTGCCCTATTTCGGTCCTTGGTATTTTGTCCTATAGATTGGTCATCAAACGTGGCATGAATGGACTCAATGAATGGACAGTTCTCGATAAAAAAAAGGATTGTTCATGGAAAAAACATCTATAAATTTTTGGATGTCCATGGTTTTTTTGTGTGATTAGCGGATTGCATTTTAAACGATTTTGTTAAGAGGTCAATTGATCCTGATCCCAGGTATGGTTGGATGTGGACAAGGCTGACTTAAAAGTGTCTGAGCCTGGAAGTGTTTGCCCGTAAATCCCAAGATAGAGAACATATTTACCAACATTTTATTAGTTTGTTTGTTCATGTTCTATATGTTTCCATCTTTTGGGGTTGCTATAGGTTTGTGGTTTGGACACGTGTTTGAAAGTTAACGGTTGACCTCTGAGACCTGACAAACTGGCTGGTGTGGTTCCCTTTTGCCCCATGGGGATCCCATTCTGGGAGGATTGAACACGCCAGATTCAGGTATTTAGCTTTGGAAAATCGCCTTGGATTTTCTGATGGTATCTGATGGTATTTCTTATTCTTTCCCACTAAATCCACCAAATTTGGAGTCTATATGAGGGATTATAAGGGAATGATTTATTTTTTGGGGGATCATGATGTCTCTTCATAGGCTTATTGACCTATGGGGGTTATCCCCGCTACGTCCCGGTACATCCCGCATAGTTTGCTAAGATGCTTGGGATGTTTTACGGGATGTAACGGGATGGGTAATGTGAAAAAAAAACACATAAAATCAAATGATATTAATGAGCCTTCCCCCAATATTGCCATGGGTTGTACGAAAATGTAAACATCATCCCCAAATGATTGGCTTTGCCACGTTGGAGCTGCTTGGTTGATACTAGGATTCAAATCCATTTCAAGTTCCATATCAAATCACGCTATACTGGTTGACACCAGAACTTTGGTTGATTTTCAAGTCCTAGGCCAATATTTCCTGATCCAATGGCTCAGGATTTGGAAAGGGCCTTTCCCAGCCTTCCCAGTGGCGAGCTGCACCTGGCCTGGACACAGTGGCTGCGTGGCTACTGCAACCAGCTGCAGCGCGATGGTCTGACGGTGGAAGTACGAAGGGCCGAGATGCGGGCCGCATCACCAAAGTATGTGCCGCGCAAACGGGGCTTTGCTTAGCAGGCTTAGCAGGTTGTATGATATGCAGGTTGCTTGTGTTTACAAAAACCAGATTTACATAAAATATCATGAAACCACTGAAAGTTTATATGGCATCAGGGTTTTGGTAGGCCAATTTATTGGGATTTGACCGCCCAACGCTTATATTTTTATAGATCTCGACAGCCAAAGTTGGGGATTTCACCAAGCCACAACAATCCATTGAGTCATGAGATGAGAGCTTTCCCCTGCGGTTATTTAAAACTGGCGATTTGAAATCCCCTTATTCTGTAGACCACATGAGCATTTCTAACCCCAGCTAGAAGTGCACGGTAGGACCCCCACTTTTGAAGTGGCATACGGCAGTTTTGTTCCATTTTCAGCACTCAAAACCCAGGCAATTGGATGCTCTTTGAAAGCTATGATGCTGCCAGTCGTGGAAACTACCACGTGACTCGTGGAATGCTGGAACTTTTTACCGCGCCCTATGATGAGCAGCCCGTGTTTGAGGAGGCCTATTTTCGCAGGGCCCCGGACTGGGCGAAATCCAAAGGCGGCATTTACTTCATGAGCTGATCCTCCTAGGCCAGACTGGCAAGAACTATGAATTTCAGGATACATCAGGAATCATCAGGAAGTTATGTTGATCGAGCCATGCCACAATGGGGGGCACTCATCTGCCCATGTTTGCCGTTTTCTTCAGTACGTATTGAACCATATTGACGCATATTGCACGATCCAATTTGAGAGGTTGATGATTTTATGCAGACTTTGTAGCAGATCAAGAGCATTCATAGAGTCATGTCATAGATATTCATAGTCAAGCTGGTCTAGCTGGTCTCGCATGTCTCGCATGTCTCGCGGCTTCTGGGTGACAATGACGTGCATGCCAACATTGGCATGGGCTGACATGGCAATGTGTTGAACCTTCTTATAAAGCTTCATGTCAACTGCAGAATCTCGATGATAGTATCATATAGTATCTTGAGTTAATCTATATATATATATATATGTCAGTAATATCTACACGAGTCGATCTTGAGTCGTACAGTCATGACATGTCAAAACGACCTGGTGGTTTCAGCTTGTCAATCATGGAATCGTCCCCCAGACAGCGTCGGCTGGTCACAGATGAAGCCGGTCGAGTTGTAACAAGCTGAGATGAAATGGGCTATACATGGCTATACGGCATAGGCTTTATAAAGCCGGACCATCGGAATCCCGGAATCCATGACAACCAGCTATTTTGGATTATTTTGGTATAAAGATATGTATAAAGAGTAATTATCAGGGTCCATCCAATCCATCCATTCCATCCATTCCATCCATTCCATCCATTCCATCCATTCACGAGCCGATCAAGAAACTATCCCTACGACGCACCTGAAAGATCCCAGATCTATCCAGATCTACCGATTCTTGGTGGAAGCTAAATGTCTGGTCATGTCTGGTCCTTGGTCTCAAATGGAAAGACCTTGAGGTAAACGACGTTCCCAACATACAGCATAGTCATTTCAGATTTGTGGAGGGCTCAGCACTGAAAGAACGTTCGCCCAGTTGAATTCAGGCAACTTCCCTTTGATTTCAGGTTGCAGAGAAGATGTGTATCTACATTATATGATAATATGTACATATATATATATTATTGTAGATATATCTACGCACACACACAATGTGTATATATATATATATATATGGGTATTATATATATATACACTGCACATACTATCATATACTGTATCATGTAAATAGGAGGATTTGCCTGCTTTTAACATCTTTTAATGTAGGGTTCAACTGATACATTTCCTGTGGGTCTTGCCTTACTATAGGTGTTTTTCCAGCCCGTCTTTCGTTCTGTTGGCTGAATCGAAGCGAACTTTCTCAGCTTGCTTCGGCTTGGTGGCTGAATGATGACTGCGGTCGGGATCTCTGAAAAAATCGCCGTTCTCTAACTGGAACAACGGGCGCATCTCGTCTGACAGGTCAACGCGATCTGATTGCGATCGGTTGAAACGAAACACAACTCGCTGCATCCTGGGAAAAAAATCATGACTGCGACTTTCATCAACAGTCCGGGACTGTTTTTGGCAAACATCAACAGCACGGGTAAAGATTGCAGATCGGCAGGGGTGAACTCCAATGTACAGCGACGTCACCATAAACCAATCACTCTTGGTGACATTATGTGAGTGATGTCAATGAACAATGATCAAACAATATCAGATCATATCAGATCTTCGTATGTTTACTATATGTTCACTATAAATTCATTATAAATTCTATCACTTTCCACATCACCAGCATTGTTTCCCCATTTTTTGGGGTGGTTTCCATTTCGCGCTGCCATCCAGGACCGCACCAAAGAAGTGCTCAAGGCCGCTCAGGAGCTCAAGGTGCCCAAGGAGGCACAAAACGATGGAAATCTCCAGGAAATCTATGGCCATTTCTAGCAGTTTCAAGTACCAGCAACCAGATTTCCAGACCAAAGTTGGATGGTTGACCAATTGGTTGATGACGACGGCTTTGACGCCTGAGTCTGCAGGATCACCTTGGGACCTTGGTTCGGCAGATAGCAGACTTCCAGATCTATTGAATGCATGGGTGTTGTTAATCATTGTTAATCCTTGACGTCACAATGTTTAACTGCGTTCTTTCGCCAGCCATCGGTCTTGACTGCTCCGGCAGCTGTTTATAAACTGCAGGTGTTGGAGCAGTTTTAGTTCAGAGATGGCCCTCGTGGTTTGGCTAGGGGACACCAAGGTGTTTAGCATGGTCAGGTTGCATAAGATTTCCAGACACACCCATGCGGAGAAACATGGAAGAGTTGCATGGGTTTGTCTGAAACTATTGGGAACCCCTCTCAAATTTGATGGGTTTATCATAATTTTCTCCATTAAAACTGCCATAGTAATCCAATTTTGGGTATCCTCGATATTTGTTCCAACCAGCGCAAAGAAAAACGACCACCCCCCATGAGGCACCAGTGGAAAGACCTCCACCTGCACCGCTTGCGCCGGTTGCGCCGGTTGCGCCGGTTGCGGTTCCTGAGAGGCAGAGGTTGGACCGAGGTTTGAATGGGACAATAGTGGCTGGGTTTACCCTCAACGGTCTCAACGGTGATATAATGGGGATAAAGTGGAATATTCATGGATATTCATGGGATATCAATATTCCGGTTGATACCCTTCGGTGTCATCAAACATTGCTGGCAGTGAAAATCCATGAACTAAATGGTGGTCTAGAGCTGAGGAAATCATCCAACTAAATAAACAGGAAGCCATGTTTGATTGCCGGAGGGTATACTTCTTGATAAAACTAGAATCCCAAGCAAACTTCTATCGTTACTGGATCTTAATGCGGAGATACAGTATATTATATATAGTATATGAATATGGTTACTAATGTGGTAATCCGCCATAAACCATCCCCGATATCACCACTTTTTGATGGCTTCTGCAAGGAGGCCTTTGGAGGATGACGACTTGAACACCGTTGAGAGCTGAGATTTTGCATTGAAGATGAGCCAAGGTTGTTGGGTAGGCACTTCTGTGAAGGTGGGATATGATATTTACATAGCTATTACCCTCTGGCAAACTAACATAACTATGGAAAATCACAATTTTTAATGGATAAATCGCCTATAAATGACCATTTTCAATAGCTATGTCAGCTATGTTAGTTTACCAGAGGGTACTGTAATAGCTACACTTAGTTGTAGCTACTAAGTATATATATATATATATATTCATATCCGACATGGGCCGCCATCCGCCATGTCACCGTCAGAGCGGATCTCAGGACTCTTGGCAAAGGCAAAAGTCCGACGACACGGAGGTGCTAAGACATGTCGAATTCACCCAAAACATAAGGGAAAACAAATGGTTTGTCCATAACATCTGGGTAATTTATAACGACCTCACTGCGACCTCACTGGAATCATGCTTAATCAGGGAAATCATCCCCAAATGGCCTTAATTCAGGTCAGTGAAATATTATAATTTACCCAGATAACATCTTGCACTTCCCAAACCATGGGAGTCTTGAAATCTCGAGCCAAATGTTTCGAGAAATGTGGGTTTTCTCGAAATTTCACCGCCTGGGATTCTCTTGATGGACATCTTGACCTCATCCTTTGTGATCCGTGATCCATGACAAAAACTGCCTCCCAGGGGTCCCAGGTCCAAAATCTCGGTATCCAAAATTGAAGAGGTGAAGATCCCTTAAAAAGTTCTTATCTATTCATATCTATTCTGTTAAACTCCATCATCTTCCATGGTTTTGCTGAAACATATCTTGTGATGTTGAGGCCACCATGAGTACACCCTGACTTTTGCAGTTTGATGAGATATGTATCGTGCATAGTCAAAAATAATTGCACCATCTCATTAAATATAAGTCAGGGTGCATAGAATATCTCATATAATATGGTTGATTTTTCCTTATAAGTGCATAGAATATCCTGCAGAGTGTCATCAGTCAACCACTCCAGTGCACAAAAAGAAGTCCGGAGGTGAGACACAGCCACAACGGCTTTGATGGGTAGGGAGGCTTAGTCTCAGACTACGACAGATTGCCACGGTGCGCAGTTGCCAGGTTTTTTGTGGGCCCCACTGAAAGAAAGAATTGGCATGAACTGGTCCGGGCTTGTGGTTCCTGAAGCCCCAGACTTCCGTAGCAGGCGAGGTTGCTGTTCTGAAATACACTTTACCCAGATTTGTTCAAGTCGGCAGATCCGAGGCGTGCTGCAAGTTTCAGCTGAACATCTTCCCCCAGTTGGTTTGCTGGTCCGATATTCAAAACTTAGAGGCACTTAGAATGCCCTGCTCTTCAAAGAAGCAGCCCCCTATATGTAAGACTATTGCTGATACTACTACTACCACTACTACTGCTGCTACCACTGCTACCATTGCTACGACTGCTACTACTGCTGCTGGTAAACCACCATTAAAATACACATTGTTGATTGCTCCAACGATTAAGCGGGATTGGGATGGTCGGCTTTTCCTTGGTAAAGCTGCGGAGTGTTTTGTTCCTCGCCTCGAACTTACCAACTTTCATTCAGTAGGTGCTTCACAGGGTGAATTGGCATATGGATGTATAAGACTAAATATTGAGCGTGTGGCCTGACATCAACAAATCTTCACTACCATAACCAATCGTAGCCTCATTGTCTCACTGTCTATTATATATTTTATTATATTATATTATATTTTAGTATAGTATACTATAGTATATTAATTACATTACATTACATTATATTATATTATATTACATTATATTATATTATATTATATTATATTATAGTATATTAATTACATTACATTACATTATATTATATTATATTATATTATTATATATTATTATTATATATTATTATTATATATTATATTAATTACATTACATTACAATACAATATATTATATTATATTGTATTATAATATATTAAAGTGTATTATAGTATATTATATTATATCATATCATATTATGTCATATCATACCATATCATATCATATTAAATTATATTATATTATATTATATAACATTCCATTATATCATTATATATATATATGTTCAGTTACCATGTCTTCCAACCAATTTGGTGCCTATGGACCTGCGTAAGAAATCTTTGCGGTAGAACATCTCAAGCAGCAGTGTCAAACCAAAGAGGTTGAAAGAAAAAGACAAGGAAAACAATGCTGTGGACAGGAGAGAGAATCAAATCAAAGTCACAAAGAGAAGGCAGGAAGACAGACGAGAAATTGACACCTAATCCTAAGACCTTCACATGCAGGGCGATGATAAAAAAGTGCATACCGGCATACTGTACCTAGATGGGTTCTAAGAAGCCTTCTGCCTCTAAGAGCCTCTAAGTGGCAAAATTCCATTTTTCAGGTTCTCAGAACGCCACCCGGAATACACCCCTGAGTACCCCCACATCAGCCCCTCAGATATGGCATGCAGTTGAAGGCTCTGTATATATTGGAATATATAGGAATATGGGTATGGATCAATACCTATTAATACCATTTTTAGGGGGATGAACATCCATTTACCAGCTATTTTGATGTTCACCAGGGGTACAAGGTTTTGACACACTGCCATATATCCACACATATCCACTAAAGTTTAAAGGAACTCTTTTCAGGGATTTCTTCAGGCAGTTTGGCAATACTGTAATTATAAATATGGGAGCTCTACTAAAGGGGGGCCCCAAAACCATTGCTGTCCCCGTTTAAAAAAAAAACAATCAAAACAATTGAGGCTGATTTTGGGGTTCCCCACTTTAGGGCATTTCAGACATCCCAATCCTACAATTTTTTATTGATCACCGACCTTACTTTTTAGAGTGCTCAAGGGCCGACAGTAAAGTCATTCCGTCTATCCTTCGGCAATCTGGTTTGCCAATGGAATATCTCAATTTGAATAGGACATCATCTATAAAAACAACATTGCCATCCCCTCAATTCACATAGACATAGACCCTGGAAATAGTCATGTTTTGTGGAAACTAATCTTCCAAACCGGGCTCATGGGCGCGAATCTCCATTTTTCTGGTAATCTTGATAGATTGAGGGACATTTTCATCATCCATTAAGGGAATCTCTATGAAACAACCAGTATCAATGTTTGATGGCTGTTAATCCCTACCCTCTGGTAATGACTAACATAGCTATTGAAAATGGCCATTTATAGTGGATTTTCCCATGAAAATTGGTGATTTTCCATAGTTTTTTGTATGTTTACCAGAGGGTACTGGTCCCTCGGATTCAACCGAAAGAAAGATCGTGGCTTTCCATTGCGATTCAGCATCGCGCAGCATGAGGTTTCCTCGTCAACTCTCACCTTCGCAGTCCTTGCCTCATGTCCCTTACCTGCCAGGGACCCAGAGACACATATCACATGTTGGGAATGTGATGTGAGGTGGGGTAATCACAACATCTTTGTGACTATTACACGATTGTGTGGTATAGTGTAGTAGCAGTTGTAGTTTGCCTGGGCTTATTGCCCATGGCTTAGTGGGGGACAGGCTGCGGGCTCGAGTGTAGACATTGGCAGTGTGATATCTGTGTTTGTCTATAAGGTACCTCGAAGTCCACTTGTTGATCATGATTTTCCCATATTATCGCTATGATAAACGGCCATTCGGGAGATTTTGGTCCAGATACACGAAAGTGATCGCACATGTATTTGCAAGTTTGTGAATATGTATTTTGCACATGCTGAACGAGTCAATCTTCTCACATTGATTGGGAGGCATTTGTTTTGCTTCGGAACCTTTTTTTTCTAATGAGGTCACGCACACACACACACATCTTATGGATAATATTACATAAACAATAAACACAAATTATGGCATATAGAATTGAACACCATATATAGTAACTCTAAGACATAATATTACATAACACTGTATTTATAATATCATGCAGTCATACAGAATATATATATATATAGCATTTTACGTAGGTACACATCGGTGATATTGGTGAGACAAGAGATATCTCTGCTGCAGGCATGCGGAGAACCCCCCGGTGACCCGGCCGTGTTTTCAGGGCAGATTGGATGTGATACCTGGAAGGGGCACAGTGACCTAACCAACAAAAGATGGAGAGGTATTCAACAAACATGGGGATTTATAGCAGAGATAGCTGATTTATGATAGCTAAGTTGGTTTATAAGTAGCTTCATCATGGCTTATGGCTGGCTATGATAGATATTTCGAACTAGTTGGATTGGTTGGATAGAGTGACAGAATCCAGCTTATCACTGGGGGGGCCCTTGCTGTGAGACTGAGACATGCCCCAGAGTTGGATGGAGAGAGCCTTTACTGAGGAAACATCTTACTATGGCATTCTATAGTTTCCCACTGGACTTTTCCCTTGAACCAATCCATAAAAATCATGATACTGACAAAAGTTGACTTCAGCTATTTTCTGTGCGAAGTTCCAAATGCTCAATTTCCACAGTTCGCCCTTTATTTCCGCGCTGACGTTAGGCGGAACCGGCGACGGACGTCTCCCTGCAGCACTTGAAGTCCACCCAGAGCAGGGCTCAAGTGCGGCACCCCCTGGGGTCCCTGGCCCGTCATGCCCGGCCATCGCCAGGTTTGAAATACCAGATATACCACGTAGACCCGGCCACGAGTTGGGGGTTGGAAGACCACTCTCTAAAAAAATGTGTTTTCTTTGTTCAGGGTCTGTGTTGGTTTGGGAAACTGTAAGACAAATTCTCATCTCGAAGCATCTCGAAGCCAGAATTTTCATAGATGTTCATTGCTAAAGTTGAAGCTGCCGTGGGCTAGGCCAAATTCACATATATTTGCAAAGGATATGGGTAGGGATCAATGTTGGACAATCCAAAAATGGAGCATTCATAATGAATAACCACAATCTGCGGGTTGGAAGGTGTTCTTTTGACCAGTAGGGATACACTTCTGCCGGTAATCGCCAGCTGGAGGCTCCAGTTTTCAGCATCGTAGAAGGGGGCAATGACCTTTATTTTTTATTTATTGGGCTGGCAGCCAGCCATGGCCAATTTCCATCTAGAAAGACAGTTATTCCTCCAAAGCCCCTGAAAACATGGTCGTACACTTCCAGGCTTGAGGGTAACAAAAATGCTGAAGATAAGAAGTGCTGTGCATCTGCATTGCCCGTAGGGGCAATGATTCTTGGATTGCGCAAATCTGATACAAGGTTTCCGCGACCCGCAATTGGTGCAGGTCACGCCTCTGTGGCATGGCTGTCTACAAGAATCATCAAGCATGATCGCGACCACCACTCCCAGAATATTCAGAGCCAATTGTTTGCAAACTCTACAGAATGATTGAGCACTAACATTTTGTTAAACAGCATCGTGCACTGCCGTTACCTCGTCAATGGCGTGGTTCTCCGGCGTCCTACAGGATGTGCGTTCTCGCAGCAATGGTTTGCGGGAAAGTTGCTTGGCGACTGGGGAATAATCCCATCCCACCCAAAAAAAGTTGCATACTCCCATAAGGGACCCCAAAAAGAATATGTTTCAATACTAAGCCAGGATTCCATTTTGTTAATATCGGGGGGGATAGGATTTCATTGGATTTGTTGCCATTAATTGATCCCATACCAATTAGTTGTCATACAATCCCATACTAATTAGTGTCATGCCATATATTAGTAAACCATCCTCAATTTTACCATAAATGGGTGGCAGTGGTATATATCATCAAAAGATGGGTTATGTATGTTTGTTTTGCTGACAGTTGGAATTACCATTTGGTTATTTAACATAGCCATGGTATAGATGGCCCATTTATAGATGATTTTCCCATTAAAACCTCCATTTATGGTTGGGATTTTCCATGGCTATGTTAGTTTACCAGAGGGTAGTTGCTACTGGTCTTTTTCTCCATGAGATTCTGAACCATTGCCACAACTGCGGATATGTTTTAACTTCGCAGACTTCGCCAAGGAGTCAGGGAGCAAGCCAAAGCCTTGCAACGAGGCGTGAAGACGTTGCTTTTCTGCAGACAATTTTTTGATGACAATTGTTTGTTGTCTTGAAAATTTGGCATACACCCACCAGTTCCTGGTTATGTTAATGAATGATAATCAACCAACAAAGTTGATCAGATTTGAGGATTATTTTCAGACAATCCCATAATTGGTTCTTGTCCTGAAATCTATGGATCAACTTCGAGATTGGGTGAGACGTCCCATCCTGAACATGGCTGCCTAGCTGCGAATCCCTAAGCGCCTAAGATGCCCATCATCGATGTTCCATGATAATTACAGTATCCTCTGATCGAAGGAAGTTTTAGAAGTCAAACTTCCGACTTATGGACAGATGCAGCAACAGGTGGAGAGCAGTCAGAGAAGAGAAAGAGTCAGAAGAGAAGTCAGAGAAGAGAGTCAGTAGAAAGAAGATCAACATGCGCGAAAAGGTAGAAAAGTTGCAAAACATTGTGTTTTCCAATGTTTTGTAGCTCCGCAGGGTCGAAAAGTCGGGTCGCTAAAGCGGCGGGTGTTGAGCCATCTCGTGGGATGAGAGATCAAAAATTGCACGCCGTTGTGGCGCGAAGCACATTCACAAGTCAAAAGTATTAAAAACTGATGGTGTCGGACCACTTCTTGAAGTTAGGATGTGGTTTCGCGTAGCGGGGCAATGATTTGGCACCTTGCCAAAAGTGAGCAAACCCTGGTGCAAAAACGATTGGCAGGCGTGGGACGTTTGAAGAGGATCTACAAAGATGCAGTTCGCGTGGCAGTACAGGAGACATGTCCGTCAGGGATGTTAGGAGGTCAGGACAGATAGACAGACAGACAGACAGACAGATAGATAGATAGGCAGAATGATGGATAGATAAATGGATGGAATATGGATGGATAGATAGGTAGATAGATAGATGGATAGATAAAAAAGTAGAGAGAGAGAGAGAATCACACACACAGAGAAGGAGACAGAGAGACATAGAGAGAGAGAGAGAAAGTCAGCGCCTCAGCCACCTTCTGGTCCATCAGTTCGCTCTGCCGTCCATGAATCACAACAATTCACCTCTCCTACAGGTTTCCTATCTTTGAAACTTCCGCCACCGCCCTTGCGCAGTACCATTGGTTATTAACTTTAACTTAGCCATGAAAGTACTAATTACTAGATTATCAAAAGGTATATTATCTCACAAATTGTCCTCAGATGTGCCACGGAGAGAAGTTGGATGATATAGAAATAATTATTGGAAAATGGTCAGTTGCCCGATTTCACATGCCGGTAAATTGGGGAATCCCATTCATGATAGTGGGATGTCCGGAATGTCCATAAAATCTCGTGTGACTTGACCAGGGCACATATGCCAAAATGTTTCGAAGGCTACTCTTTGGGATCTATCTGTTCACCTGCTTTATGTACACACAAAAACATTGTGAAATACTGAAATACTGTATTTTGCCACATTGATGTGCGAAAACTTAGGTAAAGCGCACGTTTTTCAACATACACTGACAAACAAAGAAGACACACACAAAAAAAACACACACACAATACATATTCTGAGACTTCCCCCCCCCCACCCGATCCCAACCTCCCTGGAGAAATGATTTTACCTGGATCAACCATTCTCAACCTAAACCATAGTTGTCCAACTGCAAAGCACTAACCAGCTGCGCAGGTGTGGGGATTGAGAAACCCAGCATCCAGTCCCAAGCATTTCTTCCAGCACAGGTCGCGTTCGGTTGAGCCATGACCCTTCGATGGGTTGGGGTTCCAACATGTGATTTTACTCCATAAACATGGCACGAAACCAACCATTTTATATAATCCATTTTATGGAAATTTATGATAGATATAGCAATTCAATACAAATCATATGATTTTTGGATGTCTGCAAACAGGGTAATTGAGTGACTTTGACAAGAAACTCATGATGAACCAGTGATTGAGGGCACCATAGTGTCAGTCAAGTCCGGATCTTCTGTGACTGGTATATATAGTTTAAAGATGCTCTAAGAATTACCAAAATGTGGGTACATAGTACATATGCGAGACATGCACGGTGTGATTGGGATTGGAAGGTCGATTGCTAACTCAAAGATGGTCAGAGAGGAATAGGGACATGCGCGCATTCAGAACGGATTCAGAAGACGTGGTTTCGTGCTTCAAAGACTGAAAGGCGCACCGGCAAATTTTGATTTTCAAATTGCGGCTCCATCAACACAGATCTTGGATGGTTTTTTCTGAAAATATGGCATTCCCAAATTGCCTGGTTTATGATAATCTTCCCACAGCTATTTTGGGGGTCAATCCCCCATGTTCAGACCGAGAAACAGCAGCGCCACCGGTTTGCGGTAGGAAGCCGCAACCCGGATCGAAGCGGAAGCATCCAGACTGTCTCAGTGTCACAGTGCCAGTGATGCTTGGCCATTTGAGCTGGGCTGTTGGATCGCTGGTGGGTGTAGCTGGAGGCTTTCAACCTGAGAAGATGTGGAATCCATACGCCAGTCCTCACTGTGTACCCATTCAAAGAATCAGGATTTGCGACATGACGTTACCTCGGCAGGTAAAATAGCACCCCAGCATTCTCTGGTTGTAACCACCCAGAAGACAGCCCCAAAAGAGGCAGTGTGGAACCCTAAATGTCACAAAGAAAAACAACGAAGCGTTTAAAGTGCATCCAAACTTGCAGATAAATATCCATAGGTTCTCATGTTTTGAAGTATATAGTCAAAGAATTTCCAGTATGATCCATGTAAGTTCATGTACACATATATATATATATACATAGACAGACAGAATGTATAATGTTGATGTTGATCCACGTTCCGTGACGGTTAATATGCCTTGTGTTTTTCCCATGGCATATCATCAAACAAACATATTCCCTTTTGAATGATATGTGTCCCAATCATTGAAATACCCCACGGGATACCTGCTTTCAATAACGATGCCCTTTACCCTTTGGAAATCAAACATGGCTGGCCGATCTATAGATGCCAATTGTTTCCATTAAAGGTCCCATTTGTATACCCTCTGGTGAACTAACATAGCAATGGAAAATCACCATTTTTAATGGGAAAATCCACTATAAATGGCCATTTTCCATTGCTATGTTAGTTCACCAGAGGGTATGCGTTGGGGGTTTCAAGTGCCATGTTTGATAATAATTATTCCACTACTATCCCATGAATATCTCACTGATTACATCCCCATGATTGAGAGTTCGAAGACAGCCACGAAATTGTTTTGAAAACTGTGTTTTTTTTTTTTAAATAAAACAATATGTCTTTGTCAATGTTTTTGTTTTTAAATGAAAATTATGATTTGAAAAAACGCTTGAAAACAACTTATGATTTGTTTTATGTTTTTTTCATGTTTTTGTTCACTTATTTTATGATTATTTTATGATTGTGTTTTTTTTGTTTTTTTATGGTGTTTTAAAGGATGTTTAAAAAAAAAAAAACAAATGTGTAGATGTTTTGTTTTCTTTAATGTTTGTTTTAACTTTTTTTAATCATAACAAATCATTAAAAACACATTCAAAAAAAACATAAATCATTAAAAACATTTAGACAAATAAAAACACATAAACATAAATAAAATCAATTAAAAAAGACATCTTAAAAAAAAAAAAACATCATTAAACAACATAAAACAATCAGAAACAAATCATAAAACAAAACATAATATTATTTACAAACATTTGAAACACATTTAAAGATCATTTAAAAAAACTGAAAAACATCATTAACAGAACATATCAACATCATTAAAAATCATTTCCATTTTCCATGTTATCCAAATCCTGTCTGACAAAGCAGTAAACAAATCATGAACTGTCATTAAAAAATACAACCTTAAAACAATTTTGTTGCCCAACTTGTAACTTTCAACCCCATTGGTTTATAAACCCAAAGATTGATCTACTACATCCATTATATATCCCTTAGATTAGGTTCCATTGTATATTCCCTCAACATCCATTTACATCTACTAGATTACTAGTATGAACCCATTTATATCCGTCAAGTAAGTATAAATCCTGTAGGTATGTTGGATTACCAATGGGTATACCCAATCATTTATGATATAGTTACTATTCATCTTTAATATTCCACTAAAATCCCAGAATATTATATGAATTATATATATATACGTATATAAATATCCCTGATATTGATGGAATTTTAAATCCCATTATCTAATTATTATACCTACAGATGTTGATGATCCCAACAGACGTCGTTTTCCCGATGCGAACGGCACCAGGAAGTCCTGGAACGATGGCTGGCGCTCTTGCGAACGGCACCGCGACGCTATACGGATGGTAAGGGCCAAGTGCGGCAGCTGTCCTTCAAACAGGCGCAGAAAAACGGTGGTGTTGTTTTTTCGTAGGAATTTCAGGACCTACCCTCTGGTAAACATACAAAAAACTATGGAAAGATCCACCATGATTCATTGGTAAATCACCAAAAAAATGGTCCACTTTCAATAGCTATGTTAAATTACCAGAGGGTAAAAGAGAGGTGCTGCACAAAACAAGGCCATATCTTTTTTGGATATTACATGGGTTCCATAGCCCTTACATAGGCCTTAATTATATGGTAAACAGCTCCAATTAAGGTTCCTGAAGTGGCCTCTGGTGATGGGAAACATTACGCGAAAACTATATGTGATTACATTCATTTCTCATTCCGCCCCTCCGGTCTTATTGGTTTTCTACAGAAGTACCATCATTATACCATTTTACCAATTTTCCATCATGATATCAAGGTCATTGGATGAATTCCCGCTATGATATCCCAGTGCAGTATATCCCCATTATGTTCTCATATTCCTTAGTTAAATCCATATGATGTTTGATTTTCATCAATTAAATACCATTTTTTCTCGGACAGACCTCCATTTTCCCCCAAAAATGTATCTATTTTTCCCAATTCTTTGTTGGTTAAATCTCAATTTTAGTTGATTATCAAGCAGCTCCTTAGGATTTACATCAACAATATCATCCCGAATCAATCTATGGCATGGCAGAGTTTTCACTTTCCATGAGTTGATGATAGCATTATTAAACAGCCATGGGATCAGTTCTTATTGTTGCCTTATTATCGTTATCAATCAGTTTATATTGCAATATGCACCAAATATAGAATAGATGCTTGACAAACCCTAATAAGGGTTGATGGTTATACATATTGTTTTTTGGCAATCAGTTTGTTATACCATTACTATACCATTCCTATGCCATTACTATACAAATTATTTGTTTGCTGAATCCGAATTATATCATCCCAATCAGTTTCCATAATCACCATTCTTTTACAGCAAGAAATACATACAGTGTATAACATAGTGTACTATCATATGTCATATATATATATTGTATTCACTATCATACTGCGTCCTACAATATAACATTACCACTATCATATGATATTACACGTTTTTATGTACACATAAATACATTTAGTATACCAGTAGTACCGCACAAGGCGGTGGCGGAAGTTTCAAAAATAGGAAACCTATAGGAGAGGTTGGTTGTTGTGAATCAGGAGTGGCAGAGCGAAGCCACTGATGGACCAAAAGGTGCTTGAGGTCTCCTCTCTTTCTCTCTCTTTCTCTGACTATCTACCTACCTATCTATCTATCTATGTATCTATTTATCTATCGATCTATCTCTCTCTCTCTCTCTCTTCCATCTAATTATCTATCTATCTGTCTGTCTGTCTGTCTGTCTATCTATCTATCTATCTATTATCTATCTATCTATCTATCTGTCTATCTGTCGACCTGTCTATCGGTGGTGCAGTGTCATTTAGTGTAATGTAGTGTAATGTAGTGTAGTGTAGTGGAGTGTAGTGGAATGTAGCGTAGGGTAGTGTAATGTAGTGTGGTGTAGTGTAGTTTAGTCTAGTGGAGTGTAGTGGAGTGTAGTTGTGCATTCGTAGTTGTAGTTGTAGTGTAGTGGAGTGTAGTGTAGTATAATGTAGTGAAGTGTAGTGGAAGGTAGTGTAGTGTAGTGGAATGTAGTGTAGTGTAGTGTAATTTAGTGTAGCGTAGTGTAATGTAGTGTAGTGTAGTGTAATTTAGTGCAGTGGAGTGTATTGTAGTGGAGTGTAGTTGTGTAGTTGTAGTTGTAGTGTAGTGGAGTGTAGTGTAGTGCAATGTAGTGAAGTCTAGTGGAAGGTAGTGTAGTGTAGTGTAATGTAGTGGAGTGTAGTGTAGTGTAATGTAGTGTAGTGTAGTGTGATTTAGTGTAGTGGAGTGTATTGTAGTGGAGTGTAGTTGTGTAGTTGTAGTTGTAGTGGAGTGTAGTGTAGTGCAATGTAGTGAAGTCTAGTGGAAGGTAGTGTAGTGGATTGTAGTGTAGTGTAGTGGAGTGTAGTGTAGTGTAATGTAGTGTGGTGTAGTGTAGTTTAGTCTAGTGGAGTGTAGTGGAGTGTAGTGGAGTGTAGTGGAGTGTGGTGGAGTGTAGTGGAGTGTAGTTGTGTAGTTGTAGTTGTAGTGTTGTGTAATGTAGTGTAGTGTAGTGCAGTGCAGTGTAGTGGAAAGTAGTGTAGTGTAATGTAGTGTAGTGAAGCGAAGCGACATCTGAACCTTCAAAAGTGGTCCGAACCCCTAGTGTTTTTAACATTTTGACTTCAAAATGTGCTTCGCGCCACAAGGGCGTCCACTTTTTCGAGATCTGAACTTCCAAAAGTGGTCCCAACTCCTAGTGTTTTTAACATTTTGACTTGGAAATGTGCTTCGCGCCACAACGGCGTGCACTTTTTCGAGATCTGACTTCCAAAAGTGGTCCAAACCCCCTAGTGTTTTGTACATTTTGACTTGGAAATGTGCTTCGCGCCACAACGGCGTGCACTTTTTCGACATCTCAACT
>Ga0126342_10007664_pt1 | contig 19314 bp, 18 predicted proteins | sample Cyp1metagenome_FD_92528 | JGI IMG/M metagenome (GOLD analysis project Ga0126342, IMG submission 92528) | Coral microbial communities from Lord Howe Island, Old Settlement Bay, Australia - Cyphastrea 1 metagenome | ecosystem: Host-associated > Invertebrates > Cnidaria > Coral ... | reverse complement strand
TTTTGGAGCATCAGATCTGTAGGTTTGCTAAGATGATTTTGCGTGACAGGTGCAGCACTTCGTATGACCTGGCATCAATTTTTCGTGGCAGGCGCAGTACTTTAGACAGGTGGAGTGGAAAAGCCGCAAAACGCATTGGTACGAGGCTGTCAGCGCTGCACTCAACTTTTCATTTTTGAAGGAAGTCTCGTAGAATTGCTGGGTTTTTGATGTTGTCAAGTTCAAAAATTGAAGAAGTCTCGCAGACTTGCTTCGTTTTGGATGTTGTCAAGTTCAAAAAAATGAAGAAGTCTCGCAGAATTGTTTCGTTTTTGACGTTGTTTAGTTCAAAAATTGGGGAAGTCTCGCAGAATAGCTTCGTTTTCAAGCTTGCAGATAGACAGATAGATAGACAAACAGACAGACAGAGAGATAGAGAGATAGAGAGATAGAGAGGTAGAGAGATAGAGAGATAGAGAGATAGAGAGATAGAGAGATAGAGAGATAGAGAGATAGATAGATAGATAGATAAATAGATAGATAGATAGATAGATAGACAGATAGATAGATAGATAGATAGACAGAAAGACAGATAGACAGATAGACAGATAGACAGACGAGAAAGACAGGCAGACAGACAGACAGACAGACAGATAGATAGATAGATAGACAGATAGATAGATAGACAGACAGATAGATCGAAAAGATAGATTAGATTAGATTAGATTAGATTAGACTAGATAGATAGATTAAGATAGATAGATAGATTAGATAGATAAGAAAGATAGGATAGATAAGATAGATAAGATAGATAAGATAGATAAGATAGATAAGGTAGATAAGGTAGATAGGTAGAAAGATAGATAGATAGATAGATAGATTAGATAGGTAGATAGATAGATAGATGGATTGATAAATAGATAGATAAAAATATAAGACAGATAGATAGATAAGATAGATAGGATGGATAAGATAGATAAAATAGATAAGATAGATAAGACAGATAGGGTAGATAAGATAGATAAGATAGACAAGATAGATAAGGTAGATAAGGTAGATAAGGTAGATAGGTAGATAGATAGATAGATGGATAGACAAATAGATAGATAAATAGATAAGATAGATAGATAGATAGATAGGTAGGTAGGTAGATAGATAGATAGATAGATAGGTAGACAGGTAGACAGATTAGACAGATTAGACAGATTAGACAGATTAGATAGATTGATAGATTTAATTGATTGATTGGTTGATAGATAGATAGATAGATAGATCGATGGATAGATCGATGGATGGATGGATAGATAGATAGATTAGGTAGATAGGTAGATAGATAGATAGGTAGGTAGGTAGGTAGGTAGATAGGTAGGTAGATAGGTAGGTAGGTAGGTAGATAGTCAGAGAAAGAGAAAGAGAGAGAAAGAGAGGAGACCTCAACCACCTGTCGGTCCATCAGTGGCTTCGCTCTGCCATCCGTGATTCACAACAACCAACTCTCCTATAGGTTTCCTATGTCTGAAACTTCCGCCACCGCCTTGTGCGGTACTACTGGTAATATACTGTGTATATATATAATACTGTATCATATAATATACTGTATCATAATATATATATATGTGATGATACTGAAAATATGTATCAGCATACCATTCATAGGAGCTTTTTGTCAGACTTCGTCGCCAAGTCACCCCTGGAAGGCGGGTCGACTTCACCTGCTGCCATGGCCCTGGGGCCCCTAAGATCAATGAAAAAGGGGGGATCAAAGCATGAAACATGGTGAAGAATGGTGATTTGACCATCAAAACAGGATCGAATCATGACAAATGGGGATTTCACCGGTGACAATTTGGAATGTTTGGGGAGATAATTGTCCCAGTAACAATTGGTATAATCATTTCCCCTGTCAAATACCCCAACAGTTGGGGCCCCCATAGAATAGATTCAAGACTATTCCACCATCTGGATGGCGCTCCTTTCACGCCATTGAAGGCAATGAAATGTCTTGTTTCCCTACCCTCTGGTAAACTAACATAACTATGGAAAATCACCATTTTTAATGGGACAATCCACTATAAATGGTCATGTTCAATAGCTATGTTAAATTACCAGAGGGTAGGTCTATGTGACTGTAATTTAAGACAATCCCAACAATTTTGGCCAGTTGGAACAAAAATCAGCAACAGCATGGCCAAATAGGCGCTAACATCAACATTTAGATAAAAACCATTAAAAACCATCAACGGGTCACGGATGGCATGGGGGGTGGTTTGTCCTCTTGCCGAACTGTGTCATAGATGGCTGGCCTTTGTCAATTTGTCAACTGGAACTAGGTAGGATGGAAACCAAAAAATGTCTGAAACGACAAATGAATGAAATTGTTCAGATCCTCCAATAAAAGGATTGGTCAGTCATTGTTTGTTAATGTGACAAAACAACCAGCATACGTATCCAAATACACTATATAAAAATATATATATACATATCCAGACATATGTTCTAACATTACCTATGAGATTTATTATTACGTTTATCCTGACAGTTATTGTGACATATTTATGTACGGACAAGTATTCCAACATATAGTCTGACATATTGTCTGGAGCTTGATCTGGCATGCTTAATGATGAATATGGTGACATTTGTTTTGACATCTGATCTAGTAAAACTTGATGTAATATACGATTCAACATGTGTTCTGACATTTGCTCTGGCACATTTTGGGTCACACACATTGGAACATATGTATCATCTGATCATCTGGCAAATTTAATGTGACATACCGCCTGACATGTGTATTTCAACATCGTTCCGACATTTGCTCTGGCAAAGTTCATGTGACGTTTATTCTTTCTGACATGTATTCTGATGCTCTGACACATCAGTCCACATTGTCAATGAATTGTCGGACATTTGGGGCATAATTCATGTAGCATTCTGTTAAGTTACCAGAGGGTAATTACCCTTGAGTAGTTTCACAGGCAATGGAGAATCACAAGTTTATCGATGGATTTTGATCTAACCCACCAGAAATGTAGATCATGTTCCGAACGGAAACCGTTGGTTTTCCCAATGGTTTGTTGTATGCTTAGCCCATGGTATTTCAAATCAATCTAACGTGGGTGAAACCAAACCATCGCAAATATGGCTTTACCATGGTACCCTCTGGTAATTTAACATAGCGAACTGGAAAATCACCATGATTAATGAGAAAATCCACTATAAATGGCCATGTTCAATAGCTATGTTAAATTACCAGAGGGTAAACCATGGTAAAGCCAACTTCATAAACCATACCCAAGTCATCACTATTTTAATGGGTAGGATTCCAATCATCCGCAGTCACGGTAAGTTTTTTTCCGCATTGGGGTTCCCACATAAAAAAGGGATGGATGACCATAAACCATATGTCACATTGGTGGTATACCCATTATATCCCCATTTTATAATATATATATATACATTACCAACTATATGTTATATCCCATTATTGGTACATATTGGTACCATATGTACCATTTTATTGCATTTTGGTAACCTAGAGTCATCAACAATGGGGATATAGTATAATGATTATTCAATTCTATAACTTTATATAACTATATATATAACTATTTATAAACACACATGATAAATCATAATAATACTAACTATGATTTGGTTTCCCACCGCCACTTTTTTCCACACCTGCAGAGGAAGATGTGGACCATGGCGACTTAGCTCGAACCTTTGACTGGACTGGAGAATTCCAGCGAGATTTTTTTTCATCGAGAAGTGGCACAAAAACCGACTTGGAAAATCACCAAAAAATCATGGCTTTCAATGGATGCATATGATATTTTGCCGTGGGATCATCCCAAGAATCCAGAAAGACTGGGGCGAATCTCCTTGTGAATCATGGAGACTTCCACTTCATGGACTATGATTACCCTCAATATATCAAGGGTACTATAAACCTCGAAAAATGCGTTTTTCTTTAAAAAAACATCAACCATCGCCTGAGTTTTTGAAACTTGCTCAATTGGGATTACAGTAAACTCCCATGTGCTCTACGTATGTTGATCTCTATGTATGGTGTAGTTACCTGCGATTGATGTGGACCATACCAGAATGGGATAACGATTGTAACCAAATCAGATAACCAATCGGGGGGTAGCTATAGCCCAAACATCCACTTATGAAACTCATTGTAACCTCCTGAAATAAGCGGTATTGAGCTGTAATCCTGCAATGATACCTTTAGTTATGACCTCAAATTATAGCTGTTAGAGCCCCTTATTGTGGGAGGGATCACACTTTTCTTACCATTCAGAATGCTTCTTCCTATGGGGGAAGAATCCACCAATCCATTGAGGAAAAGCTGACATGGTCGTAACGCCGTTCTATGTGAGGACAACAACCATTTGACACGGCTTTGAGATACTATAGTTAGAAAAATTTAGAAACACAAATCGTAAATGGTCAATAAGCAAACACCAGTGGTATTTCATGAGATGTCATGCCCAATGATAAAGCATCAATCCTAACTTCCATGATCATCCATGAAGTCAAACTCTTATGTCTGCTGGTAAAAACACCATGTTCTTGATGTGCCCCCATTGATGGGATCCGACCAACTGGGGTTGATCCAATTTAAATTGGGGCTTTAAATCAACCAAAGATCATCAATTAACCAGCTTTAAAGGCTAAGACCCAGTTCTTGCTGTCAAAATAGTTTTGTTTGAGTTATGAAAATGAATTCCTCCGAGAGGTCCAAAATCAAGGAAACAAATGAAAAGCAACAAAAAAAGAAAAACAAATCAAAGAAACAAAAACACACTCAAAAAAAAAATGGAAAACAGAGACTCAACAGAAGACTCAGAAAAAAAAAAACGGAAAACACAACAGAAAAAAAACAACAGAATTGAAAAATAGAAAACACAGATCCACCCGAAGACTCAACAGAAGACTCAATTCCGGACTCAATTATGCATTGTTTCCCTTGTGTTTTGCAACGTTCCGCAGATTTCCCATGTTTTTCCTTCAAAATCGGCATTTCACAGCCAAGTTTTCTTTTGTTTTGTTTTTAATTTGACTATTGACTATTGCGTGTTTATTTTGTGTTTTTTCCTCAGTTGTTTCTTTACATTTGTGTTTTTTTCCTAGACGATTAAAAGAAACAAGTCCAGACTCGACCGAAGACTCAATTCCGGACTCAAAATTGCATGGTTTCTCGGTTTTTCATTTGTTCAGCAGATGTTCCAAGTGTGTCCTTCAAAATCAGCATTGGAAGCCAATTTGCGTTGTTTTTGTTTTTTCTCTCTGACTCTTTTGTTGAGTCTTTGTTTTCCAGTTGCATTGTTTTTGTTGTTTTGTTATGTTCTTCTGATTTGTTTTTTATTTGTTTCGTTGTTTTTTTTGTTTTTCTTTTGTTTTGTGCATTCTTTTTGGAAGCACCACCTCTGAGACTGTTCTGATACAAGTTAAACACCAATTTAATCACCATTTGCATAGGCTAATTCTGAATGAAATCCGATGAAATCCGATGAAAGTCCAAACCTGCATCAGGCAATGACCCGTCCCCCCAAAAAAATTGACCATCATCCAAATTGTTTTCAATATGTTTCAACGCATCTGAACTATTTTTCAGTCAATTAGGATCCTTCCAAGCAGGGTTTTATGATCCCATCCCCCAGATGATCCCCGACCCTGGGGACCCTGGAGCCGGGAAGAAGCGGAGAAAACGCCAATGGTGGTGGCCTCAAGGGAGTTTTAGTCAGCCAAATAATGGGGAGCTGAGCCAAAGAAAAATAGGGATTGGACATGATTTCAATGATTGAACCCAAAACATGTGGAATTTACATGAAATTACATGATTTTACCAAAGATAGGGATTTTTTAAGGAGTACTGTCACCCTCAAACAGTGGGATTTTGGTTGGATTGAACCCCCCAAACATGGATTTACCCATCAAACATAGTTGTTGAATGCTATTGACCCCTAAAACATGATTTTATACCGGAGGTATTGGTCAAACTTGTGGTACTCAAAAATAGGATGGTTCAGACCAAACATAGTCAGAATCTGTGGCTTTTGACCCATACCCATGTAGGGGTTTCACAAACCTGTGCATTTACAATTACACAGTTGGATGCCCTATACTGTGATAATAGATTAGTTGGGAACATATTGGTGCAGCCAATAGAAGAAGAGGCGCAGGTCTGTCATAAATCTATCAATGGATCTGTGGTAGTGGCTGTGATTGGCGGGGTGGGGGTAGGGGGTTGGGTGCAAGTATGAGGAAAGTAATCATAATATTGGTAGATACATTGACCAGTAGGAGGGGTAGGTGGGCAAAGGATATGACCACTACTGTCCAGGAATCCCCAAAAAGGTAGAAACTAGCAACCCTACGCCCAAAAATAGCTAAGACATGTCAGCACTGTCTAGTAATCTTACTAAGGGTAGATAGTAATCCCCAAAAAGTTCAATTTCATAAAACAATTAAAATATATTAAAAGGGTGCAGGATTCTCCTCGAAATTTGAGGTGGGAAAGTAACTATCTTACGGCCTCTGAGGCTCCGCACAAATCGTAGGCCCTGCGCAAAGAGGAATTTTTGGGGGAACACTGGACCAATGTTCAGACCCCAAAGCCATTAGGTTTTACTATTTTTGTTGTTTTAAGTTCCCATTCAACTTCAGTATTCCTCAAAAATATATAATTTTCCCAAACATGAATCCAGAAAAATTACGAACATATTATGGTCTCAATAAGCATATGTCAGGGATTTACGGCTCTGACTGGATAGTACTGATAAAATCCAAAAATGTCCAGAATCTCCAGAAACTCTACTGGAATATGCCATTCTGGGTCGGTTTGCCCTGGATTCTCCCCTGCGTTTTCGTGCCATTCATCCCTTGCAACCTGCTCACTGGTGAACATATACCTTTGGCTCAAATACACATATATCACACGTTGTCAAACATGCATATATATATATAATTGTACAGTGTGTATATATATATGTATATCCACCATAGACCTGCCGGACCATTGTTCCATGGCCCCACAAATAGTCCCTTTTGATTTCTTGGAATGTTTAGGGCGCCGGAGATCTGAAACAAACCAGTCCCCAATGGCGCCTTTGCAAAAGCGGTGATGGGGTACGGATTCGTGACAGCCAAGGAGACGGAGTCCGCACTTCTTTTGCCTGTGTCGTCCGTAGAGATGTCTGAAACAAGACACATCCTATATTAAGGAGACGGGTAAATCATAGTTATATAATAGTGCAACTAGTGGTTAATAATTAGTAGTTATCGCAATTTAACATACTATATACTACTAATTCATGAGGGTCTTCTATATTCTGGAAATCATTTCAGATTTGAAAAAATGAACAGGCAACCATCTGTTTTTGCCTCCAAACAATGGGTGTTCCTACCAAATGTCCTTCTTTCGGTAGCATCTGGCAGTCGTGGCACAAAATCATTGGACCAGAAGATGTCATGGTTGGATGGTTTGAGACGCTCGGAAAAAAAAGGATCTTAGCAATTGAATCAACCATCCCCCAAACTGACACAGACACTGAGCTGAGCATCCATGTTTAGAGGAAAGTAGTCTTCCAGTTCCTATTTGATCATTTATCAAAACACCTCTTGATTAATTATGATAGGGTTATACTCTCCAATATATACATTGGGGATATTTGGGGATTGTCACAATCCACTATGGCGGAAATTTTATGGAATTCCTATCCACCAACTAGTAGGAAAACAATCAAATCATCACCGCGAAATCCCCGGGAAAATCGCCATCTCCCCATCTGGTTGGTGGTTTCAACCTACCCCTCTGAAAAATGATGGAGTTCGTCAATTGGGATGATGAAATTCCCAGCTATTATGGAAAATCATAAAATTAATGTTCCAAACCACCAATCAGCCATAATGTTGGATTTGTCTCAAAATAGAGAGAGCCCCCTTTTTTGCATTTGATGATTTTCCCTCTCATGATGGCAATGTTGGGGTACTAGATGGTAGTATATCCCAATTTTTAGACACACCCAAACATCATGCAATATACAGTCGATTACTGTATTTCAATGTATATCAAAAATATATATATATCATTATATATCCAATTTTATTCCCACAAAATGGATTAATAATGATTCATATATATATGTATGTGGTTTCCCCATTGACACACCATCAAATCCCCAAAGAACCACCATTTCCCCAGGTGAATTCGAGGGAACCGAGTGGCTGTGTTCCAGGGCTTTGTCTCAACGCAACGCGGCGTCTCGGAAGTGGGTGACGCTTCCGGTGTTCACAATTTGGCAGGTTATAGCAACCCCTAAAAAGATAGAACATATATCATACTTATATAAGTAGTCATACATCGTGTTCTATCTGTTTCATTCTTTTTTTGGGGTTAGCAGGAAAAAACGTGTTTTCGCCAAGAAAAGAAGGCATTGCACCAGTCTTTTCGCAAACTTTCGTGATCGAGGACAAGGGAAAAGGGATCATCGAGAGGCATTTCAATTTTCTCCACGGTGGGCCCCGTAGATAGCTAACTTGGCTTTTCTCACCAGCTTGACTACCAGTATTATGGTAATATACATATATATATGCGAGATTATGCGATATTATATATATATATACATAAATAATACACGTGTATATATAATTATATGTTAATATATAATTATGTGTATATATAATTATATATATATCATATCTATAGTCCATGAGGTTTATAGACCAACAAAGAAAAAAGGGAGCACGACCTTGCAGGTCTTTTTGTGATGATTGGTTGGCCAAAGCACGTCATAGCCCCGGGGGAACTCGGCGTCAGCGAGGCCGTTCTCAGCCTCGCAAGCCATGCCCCAAGAAAGTCCCGGACGTTCAATGGATTGATTCAAGTCAAAATCTACAGTTGTCTTACAGTTATAAGTTATAAATGTCTTTCAAAAAGGTGCTTCCCGTAAATTGTCCATGGTTATTAACATTTATTAATCCACAAATCTATTGGTTTCAACCCTGCGACCACAGCCCACTGGTTTCAAGTTCGCAAGTCGGCAAGTCCCATGATGAATCCAAGTCCGGGAGATGAACAACCCATCAACAACGACAAGGGAATTTAACGCATAGAAATAAGAGGAAATTGAATTCCTTAAGTCAATATAATAAGGGAAAAATAAGGCTTTTGGTTAAGGGTCAATCAATTTCTCCTTTTTACTGGTCAATTTCCCTTGATTGGTCAATTAAGGGGAAATTGTCTAATAAAAAGCTTCAGGCTTAGTCTATGAATGATCATGGGGATTGAACATCTGCGAGAATCTGTGAACGCATTCTCTCCTAGGGACTTGCGCAACTACAAATCAGGATTTGACCAACACAAGGGCAAAATTTTCACCATGAAGTAATGTCGGGGGTGAATAATTTTGAGCAATAACCATGAACGGGTTGGTTGTAGTGAAGTTCCTGCAAATTATCCGAACGTTTAAATCATCTTAGAAGGGGCACGTTTCTAGTGAGAGTTCTGTGTAAACCAAATCTGCCAAGGAACAGCAACCATGAGTTCTAGTGCTCCACCTGAGAATCGCTGAAGGATACCCCCGGATGTTGTGGCCCGGGAAAATGATGGGAAAAACATGGGAAAGACAATCGAATGCCATGGAGTCTTCCCCAACATATTCAGACAGACCATGACAAAACCATATATATGGAGCATGTATGTGGGGATGATGACCAACCATCACTATCATTTACCCAACTTTCATTCTTATCATTGGTCGCCGTCTCTGGCGGAAGTTCCCATCCAATCCAGACCCTCTGAAAACTGAATTACACCAGAAAACCCAACACAAATAGGATTGGAAAATGAGTTACTGAACATCTCCATTTTAGGGTTCCACCTAGAACTTCGGATGTGACGGTGGTATTCAAAATCATAAGTCTATCTGGAGAAAACATCAATGACCTACCTCAAACGGTCGGCCATGAATTGGGAGGGCGCGACCGTTGTGACGCCTTTTTCGAGGGTTCCACGGTTCCCAATTTGGGACACCGAAATTTGCGTTTCCAGGATATTGATGTTCATCATTGATAGTTCTATAAAATATTATAAAATCATCTATATATTTCCGACGATAATTTCCAAATGATGATATTTACCTCAAAATTCCAAGGTTTCCAACTTTTGGGCATCTACCCTCTGGTAATTTAACATAACTATGGAAAATCACCATTTTTAATGGGAAAACTCACTATAAATGGCCATTTTCAATAGCTACGTTAAAAATCCAGAGGGTAAAATTCATGGGAGATTGACCAACCTAAGAGCGCTGGCCATGCATCTCTGATGAAGGCATCCCGGCAGACCTCTCTGCAGTGCTCAGAAATCAAACCCTATGAATCTGAAGTTTATAGTGACCCTAAAAAGAGATAGAAAAGTAATGTGTATATATATGTATATACACTGCATGTATCTACGTGTTACTACTATTTTAGTAGGATTTTACTTTTTTATCTTTTAGGGGTTGCTATAATGACTTAACCCATCACGCAGCGTTCGGTCGCCAAGGGGCACTTCGGAAGACGGCTCAGCGATGGGTCAGGGGTTCGGTAGCCACGATTCAAGGACGGAAGACCGCGCTCACCGGTCGCTAACACCAGTTTCCCCTGACAGGAGGTCGCGGGAAAATCCAGCTGAAGTCGACCCAGATGGAGGATGATGGAGGGTACCCCCGAAGCCATGTTAATGGGGAGTGATGATTACCATCAAATTTGGGGTAGTTTATTTTCAGACAAATCCAACTGGGTAGCCAGGTGTGAGGTCCATGTAAAGTCCATGCAAGATCATGTAAGGGTATGCTCGGATACGAATGTCATCCCAATTAATATGGCCTTATATGGCATAGCACCTCCATGGTAGGTACATGACGGTACATGTAATTTCTTGAAAATGCCAGTGGGAAGTGGGACCTACCCAAAAGTTGCATCTACTGCTACAAGCATTCACGTAGCTACAAAATCTGTCAATATATTAGAATCCTAAAGGAACTGTTCTTCTACTGAAGAGTTGCTCAATTGTCGGTAAGTCCATGTCTTAATGAATAAATATGACCCATACCATGGCCCATAATTATCATACCCAATAGATTTAATTTATTAATCCTTTCTCCCTACAACAAAACAATAGACACCCCTGGTTTATATAGTCATGAATGTGTCAGCTGGGGAGTCTCATCAAAAAAAGGCCGTGAATCATAGTGTGAAGGGATGATTCACAACATTTCAGAAGGGGTTTGTCTGATAACACACACAAAAAAAAGCAATGGATTCGGCAGTCCGTCTTTCCGGGAACTTGACTTGGGTTTTCCTAGCAGCGCCTAAGGTAGTTCCTTTTTGAGTTTCTAACAATATGAATACGTCGAAAAAGGTGATGACGGGGTATTCATCTGCATTCCCGGACATTGCTACCAACGAGCTCCGTTAAGACCCTGCCATCCCTTTAAAATGACTACAATCTAACACAACCACCGTCAAATATGCTTTGCACATCTTTGCATCACATTCCCATAAACCAAACCGCTCCCCCTACACTGGTTTAAAATATACAATCAAAAAAAAAGCACACTTTAGTTAAACCCTGAATATAACATATGGTTTTCATTTCGGTGGCGTCATCTTCCAAGTGGACAGTCCCAGAAGCACCTCTTCCTCCGATCCCAATGACAATTCATTCCCGCTTTACGATTGAAAAATAATGATTACCCTCTGGTAAACAAGCATAGCTAATTATTGAAAATGGCCTATAGTCAATTTACCCATTAAAAATGGTGATTTTCAATAGCTATGTTAGTTTACCAGGGGGTACTGAGACTTGGAGGGGACCCTCCCCAGCTCGTCCTTCTATGTTGGATGTGAACAGATACGTCGAAACTGTGCCTGCTCTGGAGACTGTTTGCCCTCATCCGTCGTGGCGTCGCTCTCAACCTGCCCATGCTTGCCGTGGATTTTCCATATATCTATGTTCTACTAGAAGGATTCTGGAAGGTATAGAGCTATTGGAATAGAGATAATAGAATAGAAATAAATAGCTGTTAAGAAGGTATAGAGCTATTCGTTATTTTAAAATGAAATAGCTCCAGAGCTCATATAATCACCATACATCGATATCCTTGGCGATGGAAACACATGTTGAATAGGATCAACACGAACAAATGCTGTCTATCCCAACATTTGGCAGGATCTGTTTGCAAATATTCCAGCATCGTAGAGCATTTGGGGATATACCAGGTCTGTCTTTCAGGCCTAAATCTCAGACAAGACTGTTCCAAAGGATCTTTGAAAAATGCTTGTTCTACATCTGTCAGTGTACCTTCATTTTTCACGATGGATTTCAGGGTCCAAAGCCGAATTTGTGGACAAACCCAGGTACCTCATGCGTCATTCCGGCACCATTAGCCTCTGGCGAAAAAATTATACAGGGGCCGGTTTAGTAATATCATGTATCATCATTTATCAGCATTTATCGCTTGTCTGTCCCCTCCATCAACCTTCGAAAGGGGCAGCCGGGCACTCCGGAGCCTTGTCTTCTGGCATCGCATCCTTTGAAATCTTAATGGTCTCCACCTCCAAACCCACCTGGTGCCACAGAATGGTCAGATCATAATGTCTGATATCATCCATCACAAAAAAATATGATGTCCCATTAAAGGCAAAGGGAAGGTGGATTGAAGAAACCTCACTATAATTGCTGTAAGGTGCCAAAAGTGAACATGTACGGAAAACATGATATGGATATTTTGCATCCAACTATTTGATGTGGATATTTGATGGTTACAGTAATGGATTGATGTTTAGTAACATTTTTACGGAAACCATAGGATATGTACACCCCAATCTTCCGGGGAAGTCCTGTAGAATTCCCATGGCCATCCAAATCCGTCAGATCGGAAGAATATGGAAGAATGATGCCCCTGTAAGAAACGCGCTGGCGCGTTTCTAAACTTTAGAACCAAGGCAACCACCAGTCAACTAGCAAACTAGTATCATCTGTATAAATGTTTTCAAGTATATCATAACATATGTCCACATGATCCTATATTCCTATATGGGCCACTGTCAATATTTGGTATATAGCTCCAAGTCATCAATTTTAGATGTCTCGAATACTACTCTCCATTAGCTTAAATAACTTGGTTGTACCCTCTGGTAAATTCACATAGCTATGGAAAATCACCATTCTTAATGGGTAAATCCACTATAAATGGCCATTTTCAATAGCTATGTTAGTTTACCAGAGGGTATCTTTACACGATCCATGTGTCACAATGGTCACAATGTACCACCGCCGGCCTGTTCCATCCCCGCGGTATCAGGAGAAACCGGCCGGCACTACCGCGTCTCACGTATGAACTGTGAGAGGGGGATGGCTGCAAAAGTGAAGCTGTCAAGAAAATGAAATGTATAAATTATGTAATATATATATATATATATATATATATGTATGTACATATATATATATATGTATATATATATATATATTATTATATGATACAGTATGTGGAAAATAAAATGAATGAACAAGGAAAGATAAGGAAAGTTCTTTCATGGTGTAAGTCTGGCTCCAAGCATGGCAAGGAGTTTTTTCACTGGTTGCTTCATAGGAACTCTTGTTGACCCGCTGTGCCAAATCCTTTGTACTGGCAATATTCTCCAAGCAACATCAAGCAACCACGAGTGGAGGCTGTTTCCAGAGTACCACAGAAACAGGCAAAAAAACAACATGTTTGCTAATCCTTGAAGTGACCTTGAGAGTTTGTGAATCCTTGCCTAAGATGAGTCCTTCATAGTGCTTCTATGGGTTTTCAGGCCATGGCCAGCCAGACCCAGGCCCCTCCTTCAGCTCGGTATGGATCTTGGACTGGGATATTGCCACATCCTGCTGAGTTGGAACATGTTGGGATGGTTGCGAAATGTTGACACTGACCATTGGTACAGTGAAATGGAATGAAATTATGATGAAAAAAATGGGAGACCCCCCTAAATCCTCCAAGTTCTTGGTATTCAATGGGGCAATCACAGGCTTTGAGGGACCCCATGAACCGAGGAATCGCAAGTGGCGCGCGTTTTCGACTCAGTTTCATCCGATTCATAGCTACCTTTTACTTGGAAATGCAGTTTCAGTTAGAAGTGTATATACAAAATTACCATAGATGGGTGGTATAGATTATCTCTAGTCATAGTAGGTTCATGATGGGGTTTACCACACTATACCACACTATGAAGACTTCTAATGGCCGATGGGCCACCGACTTCACCTGCCTCAATCTTGGCGCCGAGTTCCCCCAGATTTGCTTGGAAGGTACCTTGGCGATGAGTTTACCCACCATGAATGTAGATCATTGAACCATAAATAAAGGAACCATAGGTTAAACCCCACATTTGTTTTGGTAACTTAGCCTAGGGTATATTGATGTTGTATTTAATTACATGTCATACATTGGCATACAATGTACTATAAACTACATTGTTTGGAATGTATTAATTAGAAACTATGACACCATCTGATTTGCAAGATGAAACACAATGAAAACATAAGACCTCTAATAAGCAACAATTCTGATGTTGGGAAACCTTTATGTTCCATTATATAAGTTCAAATATTCCCTTAAGATCTAAGATTTTTTCAATCGTGATTTATTGACACAATACCAAATAATTATGTTTTACAGTATATAATTCAATTAAGTATTCAATTCCAGCATCATTCTCACTGCTCATCACTTTTACAATATGTGTTTCCTAGTTATTCATCATTAACATTATTCCAACTACCCACGTGATGTTTCCATAGTATTAATAGTATATCTATCCGCGCGCTTTTTGTGCGCCCAGCTGCCGAACATGTTATCCATCTCCATCTTTGCCTCGCTTTGCGCCTCCGCCATATCTTCGCAGCGACGCAGGGTTTCGGCCTCTGCTCCACGGGATGGTGCATCCAGGATGGGGGCTTTGGTTAGTTTGGTTGAGGAAATCTATGGGAAATCCATGGGTTTTTCATGGTTTTCCATGGTTTTTCCATGGTTTTCCATGGTTTTCCATGGTTTTCCATGGTTTTTCCATGCCACTCAAAGGGGTCGACTGGTCCCATCAGCCAACAGCCAATTGGGGGAGATTTTTTTGGTTCACAAGCCGTCCAAGATGAAAGTCCAAGGCCATCAGATCCACAGTCGCGACCATCCCGAGGACCAAATAAATAAAAGTGATGGATGATCCCAGAAGAACAAGTCAATTTTTTAATATATATATATATATATATTTTTTTATAATTAGTAGATCTTGACACATCCAACAACTTTGAAACCATCAAGGAAGGGTCAAATTCGTTTTCAATGCAAGCAGTTGCCAAAACTCGGGTGCCTTGTTTTCTACAGTAGGCCATAATCATCACTAATGATTCCAAATGAAACATAATGAAACCAGGCACCCTAAGGTGAACTAAGATAGATGTGGAAAACCCATGGAAAACCCACTATTTGTAGATCAGTTTCCCAGGGAAACCAGTGGTTTCCACATCACCAGCAAGGGCAGCAGGGGCCGCCTCGACGGATTTCACATCATCTTGGACACGTCCCATGTGCTCCAAAAGCCTGGAACAGGTCGTTGAAAAATACACACCAACCCCTCGTTTCAAACTGTGTTGCAACACATGGTCACAAAGATTCTCTGTGTTTCAGTCATCAGTATTTGTTGCTGAAGTCTTTCAGTTCTTGCCGGTGAAATATTTTTAAATTTGGATGATTTTGGCGAAGGAACACTAGTTTCTGCTAAGTAACAGTTCCCGTTGGTTAGATGCAAGAGTTGTTTTCGGTGAAATCAATCAATCAATCATGCAATCCCCGTTTCTGGTGGTTTATTCTCCGTTTTGGTGGTTAAGAAATTCCGATGTTACCCCAATAAAACATGGCTACTAGCTAGGCCCCCGATCAAAGTTTGCGTAAATTGGAAAAATTCACCAAACCATGTTTGATTACCAAAGGGTAGTTTCATTTGTTTGTAAATTCCCATTTATTGTTGATGAACCAATAAGTTTGGGTTTGTCTGACGTTAGGGCAGCCCCAAGGTTGAGAGTTATCATGTTCCTTATTTTCTAACCTGGAAGCTCTAAGTAGTTTCTCAGCCCCTCATTTCGTACCGAATATGGATGCCCTTGGCTCCTTAGTTCCCTTGTAACCACTGTTTTTTTTGCGTCTTTTGCACTTAGTCCCAAGTGAAACTTGGGGATGCAAACAGTCAGTTGCCGTGCTGCCAACACCAATGTTGAATTGCAAATTAGCATGGCCTGTGTGCTCATTGAAACGCACTGGGCGTTGCATCAAGAAAAGAACAGCCGGTGACCGTGACCAGAAGCCCCTCGAACTAATCTTGCAATGCTGTCTCAATGAACAGGAATCGCCGAAGCCGCTGAGCCATGATGGGCATGTGAGAAAAGCCCGGTATGCAGCGATCAATCAATAGGTTCAAGGTAATGGCAGGTGACAAACCAAGCATAGATACCTAAAAGTCTGTGACATTCGAAAAAGAATCAGTATGAAATTTGCCTGGCTGCGCCGCGTGCCAGATTGGAACTTGAAAGGCGCTTGCTGCGGCAGCAACTTCTTAGGCTGCTGCTGGGCCTTCAGCACGTCCCCAATCCCCACGATTCAAATTTGCAAACATTCCTGGATCAGAGTTTGATGAGTCACCGGCAGCTGGGCCATGAGCAGAAAGCTCGACATGTGTCCCCGCACATCTTCTTCAAGTTTCGTGGCCGAATGGAAACACATCGGCCACTCTCTAATCGAATGCCATATCGACCTGTGGAGCTGATGGTCGTGATCACCTCTCCTTTCATTCCACAGCAGCTAACATCTGCGAGGTCTCTCAGAATGAATCGTTACCCAACCTGAAAGCCGCACAGTAGCAGAAGGCTCATCTGCAGAATGCAGAAGTGGTTTTTCCACTTTGCTTGACAACACGGTTGGTCATAGTATCCCTTGCGTGTGGCTGCTGTGGGACTGGCCAGGCTGTTGGTTGTAACAAACGAAGCCCTGTCACGATCCAGTCAACTTGCAGATCAACAGGGTCACCCGTAGTAGAAAAACTGAACATGGCATGTTCAATCAACCTGAAAGCCAACGGTCTCCGACAAGTCTTGCATTGCAAACTGCGCTGGCTACTACATGTTTGTGCTGACTGCCTGAGTCATCATAGTTTGCTGTTCGCATCTCTGAAGGTCGCATCTCTGAAGAGTCAGTGGGAGACAAAAGCTCTGCAAGACAAACTGTTCGAGGCTGCAGGGCCCTTCTAGGGCCCTTCTACTTTCCGATGTACTGGTAGGTGATACACCTGCGGCTTTGTCCATCAAATGAGACCAGGGCACGCAGTGCTACAGTGCCATCCCAAAGTGAAAGGAAAGCCAACATAGATCTTGTATATTGATCATTATTGATCTTAAAAATATCTAAAGCTCTGCTCCACCCCATCAGAGCTGCGTCAAGCCAAGATCCGGTGGCAGCATGGCCTGGATTCGAAGGGTTTCCTGGGAAACCCAGGGTTTTGGGCATGAACCTAGGGTTTTTAGTATGATCACGGGTAAACCGAGGGTTTCACTTCATACCCGACAAATTTTAAGGGTTTGGATGCTAAGGGTATGTATCTTGTATCAGCACGAAGCGTCATGGCAAAACTAGGAGAAAGCTCAACTACCTGTTGTGCCTGCCGACCTCTGGGAGGGTTGCGCAATCACGGCTCTTGAGCCAAAATGGCTACGGACCTTCTAATCACTGGATAGTCAATCATTATTGACCAAATTCACTAGTATTAACTTGTAACACTACCTGACCCAATAGACATTAAGTAGTACGTATTATTAGCCATTGACATGATATAACTACAAACAGTAGCTATTAACCACCGGAGGAAATGAAAGTGCCAAGTGCGTTTCGCCAAGCTGCTTCCCTGTCTCTGAGGTAAGGGTCTCCCGCATGTTTTCGATGGCCTGCAGCCAGGGGGATGGCTATGGCCGTAATTTTCACCAACAAAGAAAACGCCTTAAGTTTGTTTAAACATCAAATATTCAACGCTGCATAAAGATGTTATACCAGTAGTACCGCACAAGGCGGTGGCGGAAGTTCCCAGGATAGGGAGCCAATAGGAAAGGTGAGTTGTTGTGATGCATTGATGGCAGAGCGAACCCACTGATGGACCGAAAGGTGATTGAGGCTCTGAATCTCTCTCTCTCTCTCCCTCTCTCTTTCCCCCTCTCTCTCTATCTCTCTCTCTCTCTCTCTCTCTCTCTCTCTGTCTCTCTATCTCTCTCTTTCTCTCTCGTTCGTTCCCTCTCTCTCCCCATCTCGCTCTGTACCTATCTATCTGTTTGCCTGTCTATCTGTTTAACTGATAAACTTTATCTATCTCTCTGACTATCTATATCGATATCCTTCTCCATCGCTATCTCCTTCTCCATCTCTATCTATCTATCTGTCTGTCTGTCTCTCTGTCTGTCTATCTATCTGTCTGTCTATTTGTCTCTCTGCCTCTCTGTCTATCTGTCTACCTGTCTATCTGTCTATCTGTCTATCTGTCTATCCGTCTATCTGTCTATCTGTCTTTCTGTCTCTCTTTCTGTCTAACCTAACTGTCTATCTATCTATCTGTCTAGCTGTCTGTCTATCTGTCTGTCTATCTGTCTGTCTCTCTATCTGTCTGTCTGTCTGTCTGTCTGTCTGTCTGTCTGTCTCGCCTGCCTGCCTGCCTGCCTGCCTGCCTGTCTGCCCGCCGGCCTGCCTGCCTGCCTGCCTGTCTGTCTGTCTGTCTGCCTGTCTGTCTATTTGTCTTTCTGTCTGTCTATCTGTCTATCTGTCTCTCTGTCCCTCTGATTATCTGTCTATCGGTCCGGTCTATCTGTCTATCTGTCTATCTGTCTATCTATCTATCTATCTATTTATCTATCTATCGATATATCCATCCATCCATCCATCCATCGATCTATCTATCTATCTATCGATCGATCGATCGATCGACTAGTCTATCTATCTATCTATCGATCTATCTATCTATCTATGTATGTATCTATCTATCTATCTATCTATGGGCATGTCTCAAAATGAGGAGTGCGGCCCGGGAAGTTTGACTAGGGGGTATGACATGATTCGTGGGTATGATTCGGGGTATGATTCGTGAGTATGATTCGTGGGTATGATTCGCGGACCTTGATTTAGTGTTTCCCTGCATCCTCCGCGTATAGTTATTTACCCACACTTACCCCGAAAATGTTTCAACTGTTGGTAATTATACCATACGTGG
>Ga0126342_10007663_pt1 | contig 19314 bp, 23 predicted proteins | sample Cyp1metagenome_FD_92528 | JGI IMG/M metagenome (GOLD analysis project Ga0126342, IMG submission 92528) | Coral microbial communities from Lord Howe Island, Old Settlement Bay, Australia - Cyphastrea 1 metagenome | ecosystem: Host-associated > Invertebrates > Cnidaria > Coral ... | reverse complement strand
TCTTCCTCCTCTCATCTTTCTCTCTTCCTCCTCTCCTCTGCGTTTTCCTCCTTCTGCCAGCCCATTGTGGCTTTGGGCACTAACGGGCCCGGAGCTCACAGCAAGTGTCAGATGCTTTGGTTCAGTGTGGGCATGCATGGACCAGAAGCAGCTGGGCACACATGGATAGAATGCCAGCTAGTTTATCAGGACCAGGATAGTATTATACATCACCAATAAAATGACAGGATGCCAAATAGAATGCCAGAGATAAAATGCCAGATAGACTGCTAGAATGTGAGAATCTCTTTCAGATAAACTTTCAGAAATAATGCCAGATAGAATGTCAGAACGTCTGCTAAGATGTTAATAGATACAGCAGTGAGATAGAGAATGCCAGATAGGACGGACGAGGTGGCATGTCAGAAAATATGTCAAATTCAGAGTCAAATGGGATGCCGCATAGAATGCCAAGACTATATTCTGAAGAATGTGTCCGATAAAATGTCAAATAGAATGCAAGATAGAATGCCAGATAGATTGTCGGAACACAGGTCAGAAAGAATATCAATGGGTCGGGCTCGGGATCACTTTGAACATATTTTTTGTCACAAGTGCCTGGTGTGCAGCCTGCACCCGCTTAGGCTTAAGCGTGCCAGCATTCTGTTTGCGACAGCTTGCCTGATGCCCAGAGCAAATCCATACTACTCTGAATTTTGAACGTTGACTTGCAGTGCAATTTTTCAAAGGCAGAACTTGTGCACAAAGTCTCGGTCTAGTCCATTGTTTTATGTCATTCCTTGTTGCAAGATTCTTTTTGCCCAAGCCTCAAAGTTCAGAATGACAGATCCCAATTTCCCAGCTGAACTCCTCAATTGGTTGGATGGCTGGGGTGGGAGGTTGAAGGATTTAGTGACTGATGGATGCAAGCAAGCTTGGGCGACTTGCACAGCAACAGTCCACAGTCCACAGTCCGCTCTCCCGCCAATGCTTCGTGTAGGAACAGATTGCAGTGGCATTGAGGCGCCTGTGCATGCCCTCCTGGGATTAGGCTTGCCGCATCAGCACATGTGGTCCTCTGAGGCAGCTGAGGCCCCGAGGAAGGTTTCATTGGCCAACACGCGGCCAGAGAAGATGTTCACTGATGTTGTGAGCAGCTCTCAAGGTGAAGCACCTGCTTTCGTAGAATTGTATGTGTCTGGCTTTTCATGTAAGCCTTTCTCAACATTGCACCATCAAAGCAAGCTGCTTCAAGAGGACGAAGCTGAAGTTTTTTTTTTGCTACTGTCGATCGCATACACCAGGTGAGGCCATCCTGTTTTGTACTAGAGAATGTGATGGGCATTCGTCGTGTGGCAGCGCAAGTGCAACATCATTTGGTCAGCAGTGGGCTGTACACCGTGATCCCTGTCGAAATGGACCCTGCAGACTTAGGAGAGCCTGTGCGGAGGCCTCGGCTCTATTTCTTGGGTGTTCGCAAAGATGTTGCATTGGCAGAGTCAGCTGTGCTGACGAGAATTGTTGAATGTGCTTGGCATTTTGTGAAACAACAGTCCTCAGTCCACAGTCCAAAGTCCAACGCGTTGCTGCGCCGACTCTTGCCTGCCTCCCATCCAGCTGTAGAACAGCATCAGAAGCTCCGGAAAGAAAGATGGCTACAGGCCGGCAGTGCACAGACACCCACTGGACCTTTTATTTGAATATTGGTGACAGTTTCCATACTTTGAGTGAGATCCATTTTCCAGACTTTGAGTTTGCTAAGCGCAATGAAACAACATGGTGTCTTGACCACTTGGATCTGATTCAAATCCTTGACAGGCCAAGAAAGCTGGATTTCCTGCTGGCAAAGAGCATGCTAGGTGGCAGGCCGTGCATGACAAGGTTCGAGCAGCAGAGCCCATGCTATCAGTGAAATGTTCTGCAGACGACCTGTTTTTGCATTTGCCCCGGTTGCGGGATGCATGGAGCATTCTCAGTGCCAAGCATCGTGGTTGCCTGGCAGCAGATCTATCGCAGTCAGTGTCTAGAGCTGGTGTTCGAACAGATGGCCGCCTTCCTACCATCACTCCCGGGAGCATCTTGGCTGTTGCTGATGCTGTTCGGGTGGTGATCCCTTTGGAAAAGATTTTGCTCCATCGATTTCCCATCCACAGAATGAGAATACCACCTGGCATCACGGAGAGACAGCTGGAGAGCATGGGTGGGAACACGATGCATGTTCATGTTGTGGGGGCGGCGATTCTGTTGGCCCTTGGGTTGGTTGATTGGAGCTTGCCTGCTGCAAACATCCCTTGCCCTCCATCGACAGTGTGGCGTCCAAGCTCTGCACTTCAGGGTCCGAAGTCTAAAGTCCACAGCCCAGCAAAGCGCCAGAGAAAGAACAAGATTCAGACAAGATCCAGGAAGGTCCAGGTTTGCAAGAAGGGAAGTGGAGATCTGACAGCAAAAGCAGCAGATAGACTGAAAGCCCGCTGGAGCTTACATGCCAGAGCTCGAAAGAAACAGTCCAAACGAATCTGTGGCCCACAAAAGGTAGGGAAAACTATAGTGTCGGTCCTAAACGGCACACGTTGGGGCTAAAGATTGGGAGAAGTCTGTTAATTAATTTGTTAGAGGCTGTCCAATTCGCTTAATTTGTATAGTTGGGCGTGCAAGATGCCCAGCCCATGCCCAGAATTTCTGCTTGCATGTAATTTACAGATTCAAAAAAAACGCTCTGCTGGCCCTGATTTCGTTTTACTTTGTGCTACCTTACTTTCTGCAGTCAAAAGCTTCCCAAAAAATGATTCGGATTTCCTTTGTTTTCAAGGCTGAGCCTTGCACGACCGCGCTTCCTTTGCGGCCAAGCTTGGAGCCCAGTTTTGTATGATTATCGATATGATATGCATCTCACCATATCTCAACCATACAGCTCAGGTAGTAGCATGTCATGCTTTCTGGATCTCAGGCGTTTGCCAGTGCCATTTATCTTGTCCATCAGGGGCCAGGTGGATAAGTTTACACCTGTGTTGCAGCCATTTGGCCTGCCTTCCACAGTCCCAAGCCCAATCCGTCTTGACCAGCACTTCTGGATGACAATGGGCACGCCACATCACGGAGCGCATCTAGCTCTGATGGCCTCTGTGGCAGATTAGCTAAGAGGTTTGGTCTAGCTCCAAGCTCTTCTTCCACGAAAAGAAAGAAGCCTGGCAGCACCCAGCCTTCAAAGAAAAGGCAGAAGGTAGAGCACAGTGCCTTGCCTTCTAGCACTGGTAGGGTCTGTAGCAGCGGTGATGACCCCACAGAGCAAGCTTCAGCCAGCTTGCATACCGAGCTTGATGTTGGGGACACAGAGGAGTCTGCAGCTGAGCACTTAGCACGGCATGGGAGCAATCGTCAGAATTGTGCTCGTTGTAAGTTGCTTGCCTGTGCTGGTGTGAGCAGACCCTTCCATGCAAGCTTTTGACCCTTGTAGGTGAGAATTTGCTTTATTTGTCAACCGAAGGGTCGAATATGCGCGCCCAAGCCTCTATTAGCAGTTCTTCTCAATGCCCAGCCTAGGTATTTGTGCTTTTCCTCCAAATGGGCTTCTGTGGCAAGCTTGGAGCACACATCATGGGGAAGAAAGCATGTAACTTGCTGGCTAGGTGAAAGGCCTGCAAGGAGAGGTGGAAAATGGGCAGTTGGATGCCATTTTTGCACTCACCTGATTCACAAATTGGCGGGCGACCCACAGCAGCGGAAGCTTCTGCCTGGTGCTCAAGTTGACATTGAATTACTCTTAGCATCTCTTAGCCTGCGCCGCCCTATAGGCAGCTTCCTTCAAATATTTGGGTGCACCCCATGCATCTTGAGGCTTGGAAGCCGGCTGGCCACGAAGTGGGGTGCTTATGAGGTTCGATCCTTGAGACTCGGCTGATCGGTTGCTGCAATCAGGTGATATAGGGGCGTAGCTTTGGGCATGCAAAGTCCGCAGTCCACAGTCCATCGTGCTGGCTTTGCCAGAATCTTGCTGGTGATGATTGCCTTGAGGAAAGTGATGCAGGCCTGCTGCCTGCAGCAGCATGCACGTTGCACTGTCCACCGGGTTGCCGCAGAGTTCTACCTGGCTCCTGAGAAGCCCCTTGTCCAATGCTTGCCTTATTTGGCTGCAGATCAAAGCCTTTTCAAAGGCAATGTACCCCAGCCGCTTGATTGGCTTCGAGCTTGGCGCGCCTGTAGAACCCCTTCGAGTTTTCAGGGTGCATTGCAATACTTTGAAACCGAAGACTTTGCTGCTGGCCATCGATGTGGTCTGCGGAAGGGCAGTCGCTTGCATTGGGCACCTGTTTTTGCGAAGCTTTTTCCCAAAAGGACGTTTTGTTTTCCATGGGGCAATTAATGCCAAGTCTTAATTTGATCAATTATGCGCGCATGGTCAGGCTTAGAGCAGATGATCCTGGTCATGCACTGGGCTGTCAAGTCCATTCGAATGAAGCGGCTTTCCGAAGCCAATAGCATCAGCTTGTCAGTTGATGACCGGAAGGACTACAGGCTTTTGCGGTACCGGTGCAATCTTCCATGCCCAGCATCCAAAGTTCAAAGTCCGCAGTCCACAGGCGTCGGCCCATCCTCTTTGGAAGAATGGTGCGAAGTGCCTCCTTTGATAGCTGATGGTCGGTCTGTTGGGCGTGTACCGCACAGGCCAGGATGTGCCGGAGAATACCCTGGAGGCTCACGATGCAGACACGAGCATTGCAATGGCAAAAACTGTGCATGAGCTCATCAGAAGGGCATGCATGGACCCTGATGGACAGCTGGACCAAGTAGCTTTGGACCTCATCAAAAGCAACATCAGGCACTTTGCCTCTGACCAAGGCCCAAGCGTCAGCAAATGCGGGAAGGTTTTGGCTTCTGATGGTCAACTTGGCTCGCTGGTGTACTGTAGTTTTGATGCTGCGCACCAAGTGCGAATCGGCTGTAAAGACCCTTTGCAAGCACTTCCAGGCTTCGAAGCACAGTGGAAGGCACTTTTTGGTGGGAAAGAGGCATTGCTGCCCTCCATTCAGAATTCAGATGTGTGGACTGCAAGGTTGCTTGCTGCCCAGCAGAAAGTTTTGGAGATGTATGGGCGGCAGGGTGTGCTGGAGAAGACGCTCAAGACGTTTTCCTTCGCGCCTCAGCGCTTTGACTCCGCTGCGTCGCCGTTGCTGAAATATTGTTGCCTCATCAGGGCAATTGCTGTACTTTGTGGCATGCAAGCAGCTGACGTGCTTTGATTTTGCTTCAGCTTTTTTCACTAGCAGTGCCTTTGTGGACCCACTTATGGTTGATTTGTGATGCACAATACCTGCTGAGGTTCGCAATAGCCGAGATGTGCGGAGACGTGCTGAAGAGGCATTGCAGAAGATGGTCCCTTCGCAACTGATGCGTGCTGCAGTCACATGCGATTATTCCTCGGAGTGCCTAGCTTTTTTGAGATCGAACTTCGACATTGACAACCCAGACCCTGCTGGCATCTTCCAGGCGTTCAAAGATTTTCACAGTCGCATGACCGCATTGTTTGTGGAGGGCTTCATTCTTGGAGATGCCACAGCAGTCCACAGTCCACAGTCCATGGATGGATCTTTGCCAAAGACAGCTTGTCAGCTCGTTTTCGAAGAGATCGAGATCCCTGAGCCGATCCTTTGGCTAAGCTTGAGTTTTGCAAACGTTGAGAATTTGCCAAGCTTCAATGATATGAATTTAAAATATGCTTTTTCACCCTTTTCTCTGGCAGGATCTACTATGGTGATCGAGTTCACTATCTTTGCACTTCTGCGTCGGTTGCAGACATCAGAGTGGTGATGGGCGACATTGCCCATGTCGTGCAAGCTATGCTAAAGCGTTTGCGGGCTGACCTTCTGCAAGATGATGTGGCAGTGGCCTTGCACGCCTTTGATTTGCTGGCCTGGGAATCTTCGAACAACCATGTGCACCTGCACACCCGCTTGAAGCAGCTTTGCAAGATGCTTCGAATTGATTCTCACCATGTAGTGCCTGCACTTGCTGCAGGTGCCCAAGTTCTTCTGCCTCTCACGTCCCGGGCGAGACAGCTGAGATTCCCTGTTGAAAACAGGGCTTGCTGGTCATGGCTCTTGCATCCAAGCTGGCGAGCCAAGTATGCTGCAAAGTTGCAGTGGACACAAGACTGCTCATTCCTTGTCCAGTTCTACCTCTCTCTGAAAATGAACACAACCACATTGGAAAGAGACTTGGGGCAACTTTTGCTGCACTTGGATGCTCACAGCGGCCCGCTGTCTTCCACTGGATCTACTATGGCTTCCATCATGGAGGTCAACATTGAGGGGCCTCAGTCCGAAGAGGGCTTCTTCAGGCCAAACCCAGATGGCGGGCCTTTGGAGCCAACAGATTTTGGTCGACTGTGTGCAAAACTATGGCTGCAGCACTTTGGCCGACGATTCCGGTATTCCTACAAGACCAAGAAGGCCAAGGCCAAGACAGTCCACAGTCCACAGTCCAAGGCCAAGTCTGGAGTCCAGTCCAAGCCGAAGCATGGCACATTTGCAAACGCAATTTGGAGCCGAACTCTTGCTGCTACAATTTGTGCATCCAAGAAGCCAGGGAGCATTGTTGAAGGGCTGGAGCTTCCTTTGCCGAAGCCTTCTACTTTGCAGGGCACACGGTGGGCTTCGTCTTCAAACTCGGCCGTGTCCCAAGCCTTGGACAAGTTTAACCTCCACACTGACAGGAAGAAGCAGCGAAGCTTGGCTTTGACCCTTAAATGTTTTTTTAATTCTTCGGCTTTGATTGAAGCTGCAACCCTCCCAAAGTATATTTTCAAATTTCTGACCACCCCTGCCCCTATAAATAGCATTGACGGATTGATCTGTGCCATTCACCTCTCGAACTAAAAAGTTCTCTGGTAGATTGCCGGGAGGGCGCAGAAAAAACATTTTTGCTAGATGACAGGCCTCTAAAGACCATGGAAGAAATGACCTAATGTCACACCTCATATGGTGGCCACACTATGCTTTTGGAATTCAAACAATGCAGCAAGTTCAATTTCAGATCCACTTCCTGCGAGTGCAGCGCCAAGTACAGTGGTAGGAAATTTCGTCATGGGAGCGCAGTGCACAAGCTGTGAATAGAAATTTTGGTTGCTATGTAGTCCAGGTGTCTCAATTTGGGATCCTGCCCGCCCTCCATGTGGATGCATCATGCATTTCCATTGAAAACTTTGCCAGCCGACTATGGTGCATGTGCAAGAGATGTAGACAATGAACAATTTTTGTTTGAAAATGCAGCAAACTTTCAAATTAGATAATCTTTACAGCCTCAAGAATGTGATATTCGAAAGCTAATGTTAAAGCAAGCGCACCGAGTTATGAGTTAAGTTACCCAGTAATTATGGCGATGATGGTAGTGTTATGGTTTGAATTGGATTTCTATTTTGGACTATCTGGCTGGGATGCCCTGCCATCATCTTCAGGACATCTGGCAGAAGGTCAGAATAGGAGATGTGGGCGCAATCCGTATGTTGCAACCAAGCCTCTGTTGGGCGGCCTCCGTGCCGAGACCAAGCCTGCACAGGACAAGTTGGTCAGATGCATTCGGGCCCGCCAGCAGTTGAAGATTTGCCAGACTTTTCTGCGCTATGCAAACAGTCCGGTATTGATGGCAAAGCCAAACTTTGTCCTGGTTCCAGTTTATGATTGCGCAGAAGCAGATGTTATAGTCTTGGAGAAGCTGGCAGATATCGACCTTGCTGCGGGCAACCCACATTTGGCCAGAGGCCTACTTCTTGTTTTATGTTCGCACCAGAAATGATTTCAGCAATGTCTTGGAAATTGTCAGGCAGCAATTGCTAGAGCTTTCAATGCCTTTCAAGGATGCCAGCATTTATTGTTGCATAATACACTTCAACTCTCCTTGCCAAGGCGACAGCCTTGCTGTGCGTCTTTGGCTTTGGCAAGGTGTTGGCGTCCAAAGCAGACATGGCAGCCTTCATGGCAGCTCCAAGTCTTGAAATCGAGGATAAGATGCTTCACTTCAAGCCTGCCATTCGTTCTAGATCATTGGGCATACAGCTCAGAGCGCAGGTGTCGGAGTGCCCTGGTTCCTTTCACCATGTTGTTTTTTTGTTTCAGTGTGTTCGACGGTAAACTTTAGAAGCCTTGCAAGCCAATAAAGGTTGCGATTCCCCCACTGCAGGCATAGATCGTTCTATGCAGCCCTTCGGGCATGCAGAGCTGCTGAGCAGTCGAAGTGGAAAGTTGCAGTCGGCAAGCTTCCTTCAGAAGTATGTACAAAGCGACGGCAGGTCTTCACCTTGTCCGATTGGCAGGATGTATGGTCTTTCCTGCGCACTATCAGGACACTAGCTCAGCCTAGAAGTTTGGGGGGCAGCAAGTTTGCTGTGCGTGACCTTGCTAAAAGCAAGGGCACATAGGCAAGGCTGCAACTTTTTATTAGTCTGCGTTTCTGTTTGTACAGAGGGGATGAAGGGTTATATGCTGCATGGGGAAGTCAAGAACCTCATGCCTACAGTCACCACCAATCAACTCCCGGTTTGCACCAACCAAGAGCTGATTGCTAGGGAAAAAAGCATCCCATTTTCACTTTTCCTGCAAATGTGCATTGTGAGGATTTGCTATCATGAGATTAGACTCCTGGTTCGCACCAACCAGCAGTCTATTCGAGGTGAAAATTTCCCTCTGAATCTACTTTAGTATTGGATTCCTTTCCCCTCCAATAGACTCCCGGTCGGTGCAAACCAACGAAAGCAGCCATCCAAGGGTAAATGGCTGCATCCAAGGGTAAAAATGGCAGCTCTGAGGCATCCAAAATGTGCATCCAAGGGAAAAATGCCTACTTCCAAGGGTAATGCTTTCAGTTTGATGCTTGTGTATTACTCAGACTGCGCATCAGGTTGATGCTTTCAGAGACTGGGCCACGCTCTGCATGGTCAAAGCCAAGCCGGGCTGCTGCTGCTGCTTCGTGTTTGCAAGAGTAGGGCCGGATATCTTCACTTTAAATAGTTAAATGCCATGCTGCTACAAGCCTATTATGGTTCCAAGGCTGCATTACATTGCGCCAAGGGGGAGCAGCTTTGGGACTTGGCAGATTTCCCGTTTCGTAGCTTACGCCTTCGAAGAGATGTGCTTGCCACAGTGCCAAACTAAGCTGCGGTTACCAAGTTGATTTTGAAAGCGCAGTGGTAGCAACACAGCTAGAAGTTAGAGCATGGCTCTTGAGGCATGGCTAGCTGCTTGGCTCACCTACCGTGCCAACTGCCTGGCACCAAAGAAAGCCACTTGGATAGTCAAACACATGTGCTCCTCACTGCGAAGCTAGCAGTCAAGCTTGCGCCCAAACTAAGGTGCGTGTGAGAAAGACATCTCCCTTGATCTTGAAAGTCTTGCAGGTGGCAAACCCATTTCTGATGATGCCCACAGGACAACCCACTTTCCAGGTTCTTCACGCATTCCGTGGGAGCTTCACGCATGGAGCTACCAGGTCAGCCCGCCACTTGGCATTAAGCTTGGAATTAAGCTCTTTCTAGCAGGTAATGATGACAGATGATGTTTGTTGTTTGCAAGCACTTGCCTCAGAAGCTTCTGGTTTGAAGGCCGCGCTTGCCACTCTCACTGTGTCAAGGTAGGGATGAGACAACACGAACATTGGCCAGTCTGTTGGCATGCAAGTCCATCTACAAGCTCCCATATGGAGAGCAGCTTGGCTTCGTTGTTGCAGCGTGCTATGTCAGAGATGTGAGGCCAGCCGGTGTGGTGCTAAGCTTCATTCAGTTTTTCTAGCTGGCACATTGAAACGCTTGATTTGAACTTTGTTTGGAGGCTGGCAAAGTACTTCTTGAAAGTTGCCAAGAAAGCCTCAAGCACTTTGAGTTTGACAGAGGCTGTGGTTGGCTTCTTCAAAGACACGCAAGGAGTTGGAAATCGCAAAGCTTTTCTGCCACCGAAGCAGGCAACTGTCCGGTCTTTGCGTAAGCACCAGTCCAAAGTCCGCAGTCCAAAACTCAAGCGCACCCTGAAGAAGGTATTTTGGCTGCATCTATCAAGCCAGCTTTCTTCACATGGATGGCAGCTGCAGCTAGGATTGGGTCTCCACATCTGGTGAGGTACGTATCCTGCCCAATACAGACATAGCTGGGCTGACCTTGTCGCGGATGTTGGAATTTGTGGGCCAATTTATTGATGGATCTGTTCTGCCGATGATCATCCACCATGGCGGAACATGGAAGGTCGATCCCGACCAGAGACCTGTATGCACAGCAGTGCCTGAGGCTATTGCTGCAGGGTTTGAGCAACTTCGGTTTAGTTACAGTCAAATGATACCAGAATTGCCCCCAATTTTGCAGGGAGATTGGGAATATATTTTAATGGCCAATCAGTTTGTTGCATTCCCCTCAAGGTGGAGTGACAACGCAAATAACAGTTTGAAGTTGCATTAAAACTCGGAGGGAAGCGATGCTTTATTTGTTTCAACTATATATGTGTTATCGAAGTGTGCGGGGCAGTGTATGCAGACGGTTGCCTTTTCTTAAAGCCATTTGGACCTGGGTAGCTTCTTATTCTGCCAGGTGATACCACATGCTAACCTCACATAGTCTCACGCATTTTCACATCCCAAGTCTCAAACCAGGAATCGCAACCTACCAAATTTTGGCCTTATGTATGTCCAGCACGCTATGAATCTGTAGCGAGGGATTGAGATAGTGATGGGCACAGATCTTTCCAGCGAGAAATTGGCGCACAAGTTGACCATGCCGAAGAAGTCGCTAAAAATGACCTTTAAGCATGCATGGGATGCGGCTGAATCTGTAATGGTGAACGACGGTGGAACAAGGGTACTGCTTATATGGGATACTACGCCCTTCCAGCAGCAACACGCGCACCTGCACCAACCAACCACCAATGCTTGGATGCCGTTGATATCTGCACGATTTGCTGACTACTTCTAAATGGCAAGTGTTTTTTTTTTAGCGCGAACGCCCTTGCTCAAATCGAGATTCTGCTTTCTGTGCTTTTGCTGGACGCTAGTTGCATTTAGACTAGTGCTAGGTTCTTGCCAGCATGCCCTGCTATCTTGGTGCTACGCCTGGAGCTTTGTGTGGTGCTGGTAGCTTTGTGTGGTGCTGGTGGCTTCGCAGTGGCTGTTTTTGCAACACACCAACTTCTACCTACCTGTTTTCATATCTTAGGCCATAGCTTGACGTTCTTTCCACTGCGATTATTTTTTTCTGTAGGAAGTTTCATTCGGAATGAGGGAGCACAGTATGGTCAAATGATGGTTGGCATAGTTGGAAATTTCCGTACTGTGTTTGTCAGGCTTCAGTTTAAGGAGGAAATGTAGTCAGTTCTAGCAAATCCATATGAATTAAATCGAAGGCGCCTAGATGGCATAGAATTACTTTAGTAGATTACATGACATCGGAAGGATCCAGTTCCCTTGCAAAGGCATCTACTATTAGGGAGCTGTGAAACTTACACCATGGCGCCCTTTCCGGGAATTTCATATTTGAGCCATCCGTTTCTAAATGGACTAGCGAGATTTATCCAAATAGCTTTCGATTGCTCTAGGCAGGGAGATGCGGGCAGTTCAACAGCGTTTCGAGGGACCCTTTAAGGTTTATGATTTCAGAGAAATTAATTAACTTGTATGATTTCATATGATAGGGGCCATCGTGTCGGGATTACAGATGCGTTTAATTGAGTTTACACCCAAATGATAAATATTTGATCCTGAGTAGGACATTTTACAGTTTGGATGGCGCCATGCCGGGTTAGGAAAATGATGCGACATCCAAGCGAGGCATCCCACACAAAACCTTTGAAAAATGGTGCTGCCCTGAAGCATTTATGCCCCAACCAATACCCGTCAAGCATCAATTCTTAAGTGAGACCCGAAGCAATTACATACGCATTTGGTCATTGCAACAGGCAATTGGATATTGGGTAAACGATAAATTGAAGAAAAGTGCTGGCTTATTATTTCAAGATACGCCTGCGTTAGCAAAAAAATGTCCGGAAACCAACTTGTTACTGGATACGCACCCTAATTATACAACCTACCCTATGGTGTTTATTTTGATCAATGCAGATTTATCGAAGAAATGGTATGGCTTACAGTTTATAAAATGACGGGATAATCACAAAGTCGTGGACATTGACCGCATGGGTTGATCAATGATCAGAGGTTAACCAAGCAGGAAAATCATGTGCTTTCATGCTCACGATCAAAAACTGGTTAAGGGATCAAGGCAATTGCACCATGCCAGCCCAATTGGGTACCTTCCTTGCCATCAGTTTATCAAAACACGTCCATGAATGTGTCACATGTATGAACCAGTTAGTCGTCAGAGCTCCTTTGTATTTGAACCAGCAGTGTATTTTGTATCCTGCTTGGTAAGTATGCCATCAAACCGTAATGATGTTCCGTGTTTTTTTGCCAAAGCCTTGGACGGTTCCTGATGGGTCCTTTTGTTTTGCAGGGGCCGCAAGCAATATGAACCCCCCACATGAACTGGTATGACATGGTATGGCGGCATGACATTCAATCAACCATTCCAGCCCGGGGTCCAGCAAAAAGTGACAAAATAAAAGCAGTTCACAGTCCATAGTCCAGATGCCATGAATGTGGCAATGACAAAGATTCGCCTTTTTGGCACAGATCTCACAATTTAGTTTTCGCGCGTTGGCCAAGGATTGGAAGCATCAAGATGGTGGCTCGGAAGCTCATGCCTGTCCACATCGCAGAGCACCTGAAGGCGCTGGATCACCTTGCTGATCTGGAAAAGGTGGATCAGGAAGTTTGGCGTCTCGACTGAACAGGATGGCAAAGACAGTTTAGTTGCGAAAGCAGTTCCTGTGTATAGCAGTTTTTCAATGTCCAGCAGCAGGTACAACAATTCCGGTCAAATGCAACTGGAGTTGACTGCTTTTCTCTTCTGCTGCAATATGCCAGGAACGGCTCCAATGCCAACAAGTTCCAAGTATGGTCTGGGCTCCGTGTGGACGAAGCAACTGTTTTAGTGCGTGACCATTTGCAGGAGCTTTCCGATGCAACAGGTTGGAAGAAGGTGGCCGGCCTCGTGGATGAAGTTGATGAGTCTGTAGTTATCATAGGCAGCTGCAAAGCTGTGCAATGCTTACGGAACCTCGGCTGTGCAAAGGACAGTTTCGATTTTCATTCCGGTAGTCAGTCAGGTCCAGCCCACAGCACTACAAATTCACAGTTGCGCTAGCCTCAGGAACTTCTGCTTCCATGAGGGCAAGAGCCGCTTGGCAGGACCATGTCATTTTCCCAAGTTCAGCTTTCATGATTTGATGGTAGAACAATAAGATAGCAAAGCAGTGGTATTACTTGACCTATTATTGCCAAAAAACAGGCTGCTGGCATTATGCAAATCATTCTGGGGCACTGTGGCTTGATCACTGGGTAACCGCAGTTGCCTAAGCCTAGGCAATTGGGTTGGAGATGCTTTGCCCGAGCTGAAGACGGACCTGCAGGAACAAGCCATGGACCACAGGCTTGGAACTTTGATGAATGCAAAACAAGCATGGTAGATTGACAACTGCACAGGTTTGCGCGGCAGCGATGATTGGTGAAGATTTGAAGGATGGAGGCTGGATCCTGAGCTTTTTGCCAGCCAAGTGAAAATTCTTTCCTTGCAGTTTCTGGTTCTGGTTGCCCATGGCATCACTTCATTGATTTGCATTACCTTGCAGGTCCAGTGCCTCTGGCCGAGCATGCGTCCATTGGCACAGGCTTGCATGCTGCAGCAAGAGAGCGAGTCAATTGAGGTGATCCTGTGCAAATTCAATCTCGCAATGAATCTACATGGCTAAGGATGTTTAAAAAACAAGTGAGTGCTTCCTTTCATCAGAGCCCAGGGGTGCAGCCTTAATTTCCTTCCGTGGCAGAATGTTGGAAATGCTTCGATGTTTTGCGACTTTTTTTCGCTTTGCAATCTGCAGTCCAAAGTCCAAAGTCCCAAATCCAGCCCTCCAAGCTTTAGATACTTTCGATGGCAAACGCACAGTGGTGCACTGTGGGCTATGCTGCCTGGTCGGAGAAGCTGTTCAACCAAGTCAAGGAGGAAGTTGGACGGGATGGCCCTCATTCTCACATTGGGCTGCGGATGTTCTATGACTCTCCTTTGTCGGCAGTTGCCGCCTCTCGCAAGACAGCGGTCCGTGTCTTGGGTGGCACATTGTCTGACACTGACCGTCCTGCCAAGAAGTTGCTGAAAGCCAGCGGGCACGAGGCCATGGAGGAGGCGCTTCTGACCCCAAACTATGCAGTGTTCAAGTTGGAGACCACCTGCAACATCGCAGCAGCATTGTCGGATGGCAAGTTGAGCTTCGATGCCCGCCTGAAGACCTACAAGCTGGATCTCCCCATGTGCCCTTTCGGGTCAATGAGTGATGAATGGAGGATTTTGACTCAGTGACTTGAAAGGTAGATTTTCGCGATAGCGTTTTCCTTTTGACAGATATTGATTGGTATCATGTCAATGCAGTTTTATTTTTTGTTACCCACATGCCAGGTGAGGGCCTCTGGATTTTAACTGCGGTGCAACTCCTATTCTCTTCCTTTTGTCTTTCTTTTCTCTTCCTCTTCTCTTCCTTCTCTCTTCCTCTTTCCTTCTGTCCTGCGCGACTTCCTCCTTCTGCCAGCCTGTCATGACTTTGGGCAACACCGGGCAGCAGACGTTTCATTGTGAACTTTGGTTCAGTCTAGGCATGTATGGACCCGATCCCCATCGCGATCTCTGGCACACCTGGAAATTGAGCCTTTTTGCAAGCTCCGGAAGCAGCTGGGCACGCGTGGATAATGCCAGATAGAATGCCAGTCAGAATATGTCAAATAAAAATGTGATATAAGATTGCCAGATAGATTGCGAGAATATCTGTCAGCCAAATAAAATACCAAACACAACGCCACATGGAGTGTCAGAAAATATGTTATTAAACAATAAAATAAGAATGTTAGATAGATTTTCAGTACACGTCAAATTGACTGTAGTGTGTGGGGATCACTCGAAGAAAGTAATTTGCTTAGTTTTGTGTTGGGTTTGTTGTGTGTTGTCGACTGTGGCGAGCATGTGGTGGCTCAGGCCTTGCACGCTCTTGCCGAAGCTGCTGAAGGATTTTGATCATTGCAGCGAGCCTGCTCCTGAGCCAAGCACTGCCCCCCATGAGAAGCATGAGGTCAAGAACTTCAACTTCACATACTACGTGGCGATCAACGACCTCGGCAACCCTGGCTGTTTGCCTGAAGCAGATCCAGCTCCAATTTGCTACATTCTCAACCGAAACGATGTTGGCCCAGTGAGCTTCTTTGACCCGTTTTCAGACCCATGCTTCCCACTCTGTGCATCCAGTATGACATCAATGGTTTTGGGCTTCTTTGCTTACAGATTGCCTGTGACCACATTGGTAAAGATCCAAGCCCGTGGCTTGATTGGCGGCAGAGCCCCATACGATCATGTCATGGGGGGCTTTTGGAAGTTGCCAGCATTGTCTGTGGCCGATCTGCTCAAGGATGGTGAAATCCAAATGTCTTTTGCGCCTTACGAAATGTCTTTGACCCAGACAGGGCCCTGGAAGACTGCCACCGAGCTTTGCGGGGAAGCATCTGCAAGTTGCTTGCGGAAGCGGAAGGCTGAGTGTTTGACAGAGATTGCTGAGATGCGCAACCAGCTGGCTTTCAAGCAGTCTGAGCTGGAGGGCATCACGCAGAAGCTGAAGCAAGGCTGAGTGCATTCGTCCGCAGCCTGCTTTCCACACAATGTTGTCTTTTAATCCTTAGGTGGACACACATTTTGATGCTTATAGTGGATGTGCCTGTGTCCCCTTTGTGCAGATAGGTCGAGCAATCCAATCTTCGTAGGTTGACCCAGATGCGCAAAAAAGAAATACACCAGCAAGGCTTGGCACAGTTTCCCAGAGAAGTCACAGGATGCATCGTGTGTGAAACAGATTCTCGGCTCAGCTTACAGCTTTAAAGTTCACAGTCCAAAGTCCAAAAGTCTAATCCTCCATGCCATCGCCTGTCCCAACCTTGCCCACTGAGGGGCATGTTGGGATCTCAGTTTCTTGTTGGTTACTTCTATTGTTTTGAATAGGGCAGCATATTGGATAATTCAAGTCGTTCAGGCATAGCATCTGTTTTTTGAATGGTGCCAGCATCCGGTTTGCTTAGGCCCAGTGCTTGAAAGTCATGGCAGATCTGATACCGTGGGCGTTGAGCTAAGCTATAGTCATCTGCGGATGTGCGCATTGTCATTGATGGTCACATGGTGGTCTTCTTTTTTGCATGGCCCAGGTCCGAAGCGAACTGCCAAAGGCTTTCCCTAAAGCCAAGAGCATGCACAAGTGCCAACCTCTCAGCATTCAAGCAGATGCCAAGACCAATGATCTTACTGGCTTCAAGGCTATGCAATGAATGGTAACACTCTTGCAGCATGACGCTGTGATCTAGCCTGAACCAATTCATACTTTCGACCTTCGACATTTTAGAATCGATCAATCCTGGTACTGTTAATTTAATTGCTATTTTGATTATTATAGCAGTCCCGGCATGACATTTGGCATTTGAGGGATTCTAGCGCTCTTGGTCTGGCAATCCTGCTTCATCCTTCTGATAGGCTGGCTCTTGGTCAACCGCAGAATGCGAAGCTGCCTTGACAACCACTGGGGTTTACGAAGCGCCAGGGCTAGCGCTTTGGCTTCGCACCAATGCTTTGGGAGTTGGCCCCGATGCGGAGGAAGAGGATGTGAACTGGCAATCGCTCAAGCAGTTTGAGGCAGCATTTTTTTCCAAGAGTGGCAGCTTCAAGACAGGCGTCACCCGCTCAACTGCAGGTGGGAAGAAGCAAAAGATCGAGAAAAGCCGCATGTTTTGGCCCTGCGTGATGGTGTGCGGGATTGAGACAGCAAAGCATGCCCTCCACGATCACTTCGATGCAGCGCTTCCGCTTCTGGGGAGTGGTCAATTTGTTCTGTGGGCCTGGTTCCTTGCCTTGTTCCGAGCACTGCAAGCAGCTGAAGCTTGCCTTAGGTTCAAGTCGGCTGGAGATATTTGCCCGCAGCCTACTATTTTTTTTTTGCACGGTTGAATTACAAAATTTCAGTCAGCTGCTAACTGCTAAGGATAAGGAGTGGTTAGAGATGCTTTGGGAATGCGGCCTTTCCGTCACAGTGCAAGTTCGTATTTGCACCTCCCCCAAAGAATTGGCCCTTGCGCGCCACAACCAGAGTGAAGCCATCAAATCCTTGGGGCATGCAAGCATGAGTGATAGCTTTTCTGCATTCAGCATCCTGATTTGCAAGCTTGGGATCACATCCCAGAAGGCTGGAGAAGACTTAGGACTCCACTTCAACGGGACCTTGTACAATGCTGCCATGCACAAGGCGGCCGTCTCCTTGGCTTCTGTGCTTCGATCCCCTGGTGGCATTGTGGAGAAAGCGCTGAGGAAATTAGAGCTCGAATTTGGAAGAGACATTTTGTCGAATGAATATTCAAAGCTGTCAAAGCTCATTTCAGTTGCCAAGGCAACTGCTTCCAGCAGAATGACTACACCAGAGATGGTGGCTTGGATGATTGAGATGCTCACTTTGGCTTTCCGTTCGAAGATCCGCATGCCCTCAAGAGCAACAGATCAGTGGCTGGACAAGGATCGCAAAACCGGGGCTCTCGGCTTTTGGCCGGTCACTCAGGTCATCTTGCAGGCAAGGAATCCCTTTAATGAAATTGCTAAGTCTTTTGAATTTGTGAACCACCTGAATGAAAGGTAGTTTTTGCGTTGCTTCTTTGCGTGCTGGTATCTTTTTCTTTCAGCCCCTGCAGGTGTTTGACTATGCCCAAAAGCTCATCGACAGCTTGCCAGAGCCAGAGGTTACAAAGTGCAAAGCCATTTTGAGCGATCTACTCTGCCCACAGACCTGCTGGGAGAAATACGTTTATCAGGAGCAGCAAGATGCTCCACTTGGAGAAGATGATTGTGAAGGCAGCTGCGTAGCTGACATTCCCTCAGGCCCCCTGGCGGAAGCGAAGCAAAACTTCAACCGAGCAACTGGTTTGCTGCTGGACCTTTTGCTGAAAGTAGCTCTTGGGAGAGATTTCTTTTCTGAGTGTCAGGAGATTGCAGCCACGCCAGGAGGCTTGTCAAAAGCAATGCAATCAGCAGAAGAGCAAGCTTGCAGTCTGCAGTCCACAGTCCAAGTTCCACGGCTGCTCAAAGAATTGCGAAGCATCACGGTTCAATTTGACGGTCAGTCGAAGAGCGTGTCCGTGTCTGCAGCTGCCCCTCCTCCCAGTTTGCTTATGCACTTGAGCCGAGATGGGGCGGCGGCAGAGTCTGAAGCTGAGCGTGAAACTACATGGAAGAAGGTGCAGGCTGAGCGCAGAAAGTTTGTGACTTTCAGCTACCCACGGACATGGGCAAAAGACCACATCCTCAATGCTTTTCGCTCTTCGGGGAAAGTTTTCAGTTATACTGGCGAGCTGAATAGCGCCCACAGATTGTTTGTTGCGTCAGCCGACCTCCTGCACGAAGAGGGTGATGAGCCGTGGAATGCACCATGCCCTCCAGCAGCCAGCATGTGGAAGGAAATCACCTCATTCATCACCAGCGCCAGCGGCCCAGCAGATTTTGCGATGCTTTTCGATGGCCGCATGCGGGAGATCCGCCGACAGAACGAAGCTTTGATTGAAGCTGTTTTGCTTGGGGTGTAATCACACAAGGCTGAATTGACTTTGCAATGCTTACGACGTATGCGCAATATTTCTGTCTAGGTAGGGTCTTCCTCCTTCAATGCCTTGTCTCCCTGCCTCACTCAGGAAGATAGCATTCTGACTCAGAATCATTCTGGAGAAGGTCACGTGGTTTTTGCTGGTGGATGCCCGCCGCGTGCAGGCAGATCGCGCAAGGTGCCCTTGTCAGCCAAGAAAGTCGAATCCATTGCAATCCTGTGCCCAGTCAGCAGGAGCAAGATCAAGGCGAACAAGAAGGAGCAGTTCACTGCTTGCGGCGAAGAAAGCACCTACCAAGGGACCTATTCTGGAGTATCTTACCGGTCCGGTGCAGAAATCCCTCTCATCTCCCCACTGGAGAAATCCAAGGTTTTGCCTCAGTCCAGAGTCCACAGTATACGGGCCAGCCAGTGCCACCAGATGACTGGGCCGAGCGCAACGGCAGTGACATTCCATTGTTTTGGAGCGAGTCCAAGCCGATCGCATTGTGGGCTGCAGTGATTGATGATTGGAAAGTGGCCACCATCTTCGATTGCAGCCCAGGGAGCGGAGCATTGATGGAAGCTGCAATGACACGCGGTGTCTTCTACCACG
>Ga0126342_10007662_pt1 | contig 19315 bp, 22 predicted proteins | sample Cyp1metagenome_FD_92528 | JGI IMG/M metagenome (GOLD analysis project Ga0126342, IMG submission 92528) | Coral microbial communities from Lord Howe Island, Old Settlement Bay, Australia - Cyphastrea 1 metagenome | ecosystem: Host-associated > Invertebrates > Cnidaria > Coral ... | reverse complement strand
GGGGATTCACAACCCGGGGGGATTCTATCTGTCGCGCAGATTCACATGCGCCTTTTACTTGATGCGACTCAAGGGCCCTGCGGTGCAAGGCACGAGTGATGTGAAAAGCTCACTGGATTTGCAGTTGAATCCTCTGCTCGAGCCTTCGGGTCAGCACTCAGCATTCCAGTCAATTTGCGTTCCTGGGCTGACACAGGCTGACACCCCCTATCCATAGCTTGAACATGTTGTACAACTCCAGAACTATGAAGGTATCAAGACTGTGTGTTCATGAAAGAATAATCACGAGTTCAAACCCTACAAAATATCACACAGCAACTCAAGCAGCAACAGCACGCAACATGGTCCACCCTGTTGGGGACAAAGGCACTGGTAGTATCTTTTCCCAGGATTTGCCTCAATCAATGGTTGCTCATCAAGAGAGATTCCAAAGCCTGGTAAGCCGATTGGACTTCCCGGGACAAGCCAAACGAAAAGACAAAATAGACCACTGTATAACTGTATGGTCAAGGTTGTAGAAGCTTCTATTGTCCTTTCCCGGCCATGAACTTGTCCAGCCGCCCGTCCTTTGAGAGCAAGCCACTTGACCCCAAGTTTTTGTAAGAACGCTTTTGGCAATCAGTCAGCGTCCCTTCATCAGTTGGGCTGCAGCTTTGGTCGTAACCTGGGCCCCGAGTCGACGAGCAGTCTCGGAGAATGGAAAGAAAAACCTGAAGACTTGAGAGATTCAAACCCTTCTGTTTGCTGACCAGATAACACCAGCCACCACCCTCCAAGAACACCAACATCTGCTCAGAAATGCCTAGCGAACACGCATCATAACAACGCCAGTTTCAGCAAAGGCGAGGACGTTGCATGTAAGTTGCTTAGGGCATGAACCGCTGGGCTCAGGTTTTTAAAACGGTCTTCCCTGGCCTTTCCGGACATAGTATCCTGCCATGGTTCCATCCAAACACCGGGCTTCCGGATACTGCCTGGTAGGCCATGAAGTGCTCAATGAAGTATTCTGCGATGCTGGACAAAAATGACAAAAAAATATGGCTGTGGTTCTAATGTCGTCATTTCATATCTAGCTGCTAGCTTTTCCCACCAACACTAACACGGAAAAATTTGCGCGTTGAGTACCACTGTCTTGAGCTGGCAACAAACTAGCCCAGTGGATTCGACCCACATCTGTCCCCTGCATTCAGCTTGGTCACACACCAATGCTCTTGAGTCTCGTGGTAACCAAGTGTGGTTGTCTGTGTGATCTGGCCTTCAGTATGTGTATTTATATATATATATATATTCAAGATTATTCAAGAAAGATCCTATGTGCCTTGAGGATGAACCATCCATCTTTTCCAATTACAATACATCCAAATAGTAGCGAATCATAGAGTTTTGCAATGCCCAGCTCTCCAGTATGAGTCAAGCTGCTCTTCAGACAGAATCACCAGAGAGGTTTCAGTGCCGTGGCCACAGTGACAGCCTTTGCACGTGCAGCCCCAGTCCTGCAGGTGCAGTCTGTTTCATCGATGTGCAGGGTTTGGCCACTTTTTGGAGATTCCCATACCAAAAGCCGGACCAAAAGCGTCTCAGCTCCAGACAGCATCCTACATCCAGTAGATTCCTACGGACTAGACTCCATTCGCTCCATTAGACTCCCCTACCTTCAGTGAAGCAAAACTCTTAGAACAACATCTCGTATACACCGGGACGTGTCCCGGGAACAGTTCATTCCCTTTGCTGAGATCAACTGGTAAAACACTTCAAATTATCTGCTACAACTGGGCTACAACCACTACAACGCACACTTCTGGGCTTTGATGGCGCTCCTTCAACATGGATTCACAGCTGTTCTTCGCAGGGTCCCAGCTTATCCACTCGTCGCAGGACCATTCTGAGGGCAGTCTGGAGGTTTCCAGAATCGACAAGCACTCTGACTACGCTATGAGGGCACAGCACAATCTGGTGCAAAATGTCTCCACCTCTCTTGGAATATCGACAAGGGACTGCCACATTTCTCACATGTTTTTCTCCCACATTGCTCTTCATAGTCAAGACAGCAATTGCCATACTCCTGCAGCAGCAAGTGAAGCAATGCACTGCTATGTGATATATTCGAGCAGAAGGTGATGACGTTCGGGATTCAAACAAGTAAGAATGTATAATGTTTGTAATATACAGAGAAAGAGAGAGGGAGAGGCCGCGCAACATGCGTCATGTCATCATGTATGTACAAGTGCTGAGAAGAATGCGCATAGCACTTAGTCTGCCGATTCATCAGCCAAGCATCGACTTAAACCATTTCGATGTGTGTATGTGTGCGTGTGCGGATGTGCTCAGCAAAGCTACAACGTTCCAAACTTATGACTGGCTTATGACCTCATCCATCAGTATCCAACAGAGGGTTCGGTAGACAGGAAATTGTTCGCAGCTCCCGCTCAATCTCCACCCGCCTCGCAAGCATCATTGCACCAACAATCCTCGTCCCATTCTCCACACCTAAAAGGCAGGCGCTATCAAACAATTGGGACATCGATTGTTCATCCTATATTTCTCCTGATGAATCTATACTGTATTTTGTTGACTCACAAAGTAGAGCTTTCAGAATATGTTTGAATATATAACCACCGGTGACTTTGGAGAGTTGCTAAATTCTGGTCTGATGCGAAGCATAACTTGAATTCGAACAACGAGTATCTGGAAAAATCTTGACAGCAATCTGGATGGGCACACTGCATTTCTCTATCAGAAAAAAATACCAAGTGTCCCAAGTGGGCTCCGGCCGCGGTCCAACTTAAGGCCAAGGACGGCCAAGTTTGACCCCAGTCGGCTTTGGGCCAAGTACGCCTCCTTTCCTCTCTATCCACTTCTCTGGGTGCGGTTCTCGTCGCGAAGCGATTCGAATGTGGTTTGCACAGCACAAGGTGGAGACTTCAACCCCAAATATCAGTGACATGAATATGACATGAATAATTTCTGAATAATAATCCCTACATTACCGTGTGCCATACCTTTGCCCACCACCTGCATTCGTTGTTTCAATACATTCTGTAGTGTCTCCTCACATTCGAGGCCTGAAACTTTAGACAAGAGATGACAAGATTATATTGAATTCTGAAATTGCAAAATTGGTGGAAACATGTTTGAACAAAATTGAACGGAATTGCAGCAGGCTCCGATACATAAGGTTCCTTGCAAAGCATTCGGGACAGGCACTAGCCGTGATGATAGCATATCATTTCATTCTTTTCAAATATCAAAGTCAGTTGTTTTGAAAACCTGGAACTGAGAGTAATTCAGAGACAGCCCGGAACTGGATGTTGGATGATGGGTGCGGATGGATTTCAAAGCACTAGCCAAGATGCTTTCCGACGCAGGATCCCGGTTTGGCTGCACCATGATAAACCTGAGGCAATGGATTGGTTGTAAGACTTGATGATCTTAATCATCTTAATCTGATCTTGCAAGACATGGAATCGCTGGATAAACAAGTGCGATCAACCATCTGAGTCATCTGAGCGCTTATTCCAAGCGTTGAGGAGAAAGAGGAACCCTGGACATGGAAGAGGCTAGCAGCCCTGAGGGGAAGCAACACTGAATTGTCACACGTCTAAAAGGATTCCAAAGAACCAACAGTGTTCCCAAAAGTAGTCTCTGCACAGTAAACAACACGATCCAGAACAAACTTCAGCCAGGAAACTCCGGCGATGACACTCCACAGGAAACACCTTTCTGCAACAGAACAGAATGTGTCTATCATGTCAGCATTGCCAGATTTCACTGTTCTACCCAAGGAAAAGCAGCTCCCTTAAATGCTTAATTTCCATCATGTCCTTAAGAGATACATCTTGCAAATAGTATCATGAGTAGAGTACGCTGGCTGCTGTTTGATCCCCAGTTCTGTCTTGTTTCTCAGGTTTCTTCCCGCTACACTCACCTCATGGCCGCGTGTGGACAGATCAATCAAATCCCCAAGTCATCTCTAACAGGATCAATGATGCATTGCTCTATTCAGCATTGCTGCTGAGCACAGTTTAGCAGGGTTCTCAAGAACACACAAGTTGCCATGTATTGCTTCAGCAGTTGTTTCTGGATGAATAGTGCCACAATAATTATACATTGGCAAATCATCTGCAAATCCTTTTACTGGTGTTGTTCAATAAAAAGCTGAATGGAGCCTGTCCCATTGAAGACACCTTCTTTCGCTGGAGCAAAAATTCGCAGAGCGAAAGCAAGCCCATGTCCGTCATGTCAGAAAAGGAAAAGCTCAAACAGAGAGGAATTTTCAACGGAGCAGGGAGCAGCCAGCTGTGTCAAAGGAGCATCCAGGAGGGGGCCTTTATGTACGGCATGGCATGTTTTGGAAATGGAACAATGTATTGCCTAATATGTGTCTTTCCCGTCACTCCTTCTATCCCTCTAAATTATTCAGGGAAAGGGCCTCACTTGAAACATATTTTGATATATGCTATCTATGTATGTATCTATCTATGTATCTATGTATCTATGTATCTATGTATCTATGTATCTATGTATGTATGTATGTATGTATGTATGTAAGTATGTATGTATGTACGTATGTACGTATGTATGTACGTACGTACGTATGTATGTATGTATGTGCATGCCCGCATGCATGCATGTATAATATGTAGATATATATATATATATACATATACGTGTGTGTGTGACATGTATGTGTATCTATGATATTGTCATCTATAACTGTGACTTTATGAGCAGTCTAGAGGATGTTCTGCGGTTCACAGAGCCTTGGGGTCGGAACTTTTCTGACGCTTGGGCCCCCACCTCCCCAGGTTTGCTTCGGACCAGCAGTTTTCGATCATCCAAGAGCTGCACCACCAACCTGGCACAGCTCAGAGTTCAGTCAGTTGTCAGGGGCAGCCAAATGTAGCAAGGTTCATATATATATATATTATATATATATATATGTGTGTGTGATATAAATATGTATTTATATATTAATATATAATGATATGATATAATGTATAAATATTATATTATAGTATATTATGATCATAATCATTTCGTGACAGTTTCTTTGCTCTGTTCGATTGCTGCGTCAGTGATGGGCCTGAAGCCAGTGAGTGCTTCCGAAAGAGAGAGCTCCACTGAGTAGTAGAGGTCTGCCTTCCACGGAAGGCACGGAGCAGCAAAGCGTCAAATGTTGGCCTCAGCAAAGCCTCACGGCCGCTGGTGCATTGCGCTATATCTCCGCCTCCTTCCGCATGAACTTCGGATGATCCTGCGGCACTGCGGCACTGCGGCACTGCGGCACTGCAGCACTGAACCGAACGCCAAAAGAAACACTTTTGAAATTCCGGATCCCTTTGCATCCAAAAGTGTCACATGGTGACCATGTTTGTCTCTTGACCAGTCATCGCGAGCTAAACTGAATTGAACTTGCCATCTGCCATGCCTGCTCTCGGACGACTACCACCACATCGCCAGCTTCACATCCATCCGCTTCATCAGCCTCTCACGCCATTGATGCGTGTCCCGGAGTCGTTGAGCGGTCTACTTGTGAACTCCAGTTCAGCCAACGCAGTCCTATGTCCACGATGTCCACTCATGTTCACTTTCAGTTTTTCATAGTTTTTCTATTCTAAAAAGGTCCTCAGATCTCCTCGACGCCACGAGCTGAGCACAAATCCCGCCTTGCCATGGATGGTGATCTTGTGGCCATTTGGTGAGCCTTTCTCGACAAAGACTTCAAGCACCTGACACACGTTGCTTTTCTGAATCCTTAGGCTGACCAAGGTGCAGCTCAGGTCGTGTATCAAGACCTCACAAGTCAGCGTCATGAGATAGTGGTCTCCAAATGTTTTACCTTGATTGCCAACCGAGGTGGAAAATTCAAGTTGAAATCGGTCCCAAGCATTCTTCCACTCCACCTCGCGGACGTTTTGCATTTTGTGACAGCTGCCTTTGCCACTGCACTTCTCACAGGTCTGTTGCACCTTGGACGGCTGAAGGAGTTTGCATCCGGCTCATCACGAGAGTAGTTTCAATATGTTTCAATATCTTCCATCCTGTGCCACTGGGCTGCGGACCTGTCGGACCATAGGGCCCATGCGAAGAACCTTGAGAGAATCTGGTCCATCACCACAGACTGACCAGACTAATATGAATGGCTTGGGTGATCGACTTGATATTTATGAATGGAATGCATTGTGATGCACTGATGTATAGTGTATTCGCTGGTGAGAAGCAGGACAAGACTAATATGTTTGATACTTCGACAACACGAAACAAAGAATTGGTGCGAAGCTGGCGAAGCTATCCAGCCTGGATCGCTACGCCCTTGCCATCGCAAGCATCGCACTTGCAACTTTCTCCGGAAGGATCCAACACCTCCGAGGCTAGGCCAGGTATGCTATGTGCATTGAAGCCATGTTCAACGTGGTCAAAGCAAGAAAGAGAGCATCAGCATATCAAGGAGAACTCAGCGAGTTTGGAGTTTTGGAAGCAGTTGAAGGCACATGTTAGCTACGAGTGGTAGACTAAAAACAGCGATACATAGCGATACCACTGTGGCCCATGGCCTTGCGCGTAATTGGCAGCCTGCGATTCACGCCCGTGTACAGCTCCTCCAGAGTGACCTGATCGGCCCAGGCGCTCCAGTCACATGATTCAGCATTGGAAATCACGTGAGTATTTAGAACCTACCAGGACCTACCAGCTGTTCCTGATGTCCTGTTCCTGATGTCAACAAGTAAACTCAAGACTCAGCAAGTTTGCCCAGGATACCAAGAATGCAGGTAAGTATAGTCTATGGGTCTATCGATGAAGATACGAAAATAACTACTGAACTTATGTCACATTCATCGAGATCAACGCCAAAGCTTCACATCTTCCCTCCACCAAACTGTTTGGTCTCAAACCTACACGCAACAGTTGCCTGCTTCGATCTTGGTGTCTTGCGCAATGGGAACATTCAGACTCAGAAGTCATGCAGTGGCCAAGTGGCCCGACCCTTGTTCTCTCTAAGATCCCCGGACCCAAATGGGACGCACGACATCTTTGGTCTTGGGCCTGAAAACAACGACCGAATCGACCATTCAGAAACACACGGAGCAAATGTCTAGCCTGCGAGACATAGAGCGGAAATGTTATTCCTCAAAAAATATAAATTGGGCATTGTGCTATTCAGTCAAAACTTGTTCGTCTTCTTTCCAACCCTTCCAGATTTCCACATAGATGTATCAAAACAGACACGTGCCAAACCGATGCCAAACATGCGTATGTTCACCATCTGTCATTCATCTTTCACAGATTCTGATAGATTTTCATAGATTCTCATAGATTCTCACCGGTTCTAGATGCGGCAATGTCCCAGACCTCCCGGGCTTGTTGCGGCCCTTTCCAAAGATGTGGGACAGCAGATCCTGGGCCATGAGTTCCAAGATGTTCCAAGCATGACGGATGTGATGACGGATGTCACGGATGTGACAGCGACAGCATTGCAGCATTTGCCGCAGAATGTCAGACGGGGTGTCATGCATCTGACGCACAGTGACGACTCGATGAACCTGTGCTTACGATGTTTGCATATTGTTTACATATTCTCTGCTGAGTAAGCTATTTTGTTATCAAGTTTTTGGCACCCTTGTGACCTTTGAAGAGAACTTCCTGCTAAACTTGATCCGGCAGTAGGCATTGCAGACTGAAATAAGTAGGTCGGATCCTTGCCCATTTAGTCAACCCCTTGCGAGTCCCTTTTCCTGCCTGATCATTCGCATCCTCGGCATCGCGTTCATATTTCTGTGATGTCTGTACATGCTGCACAGAAGTGTACACACTAGGTGCAACACATATGCAGATATGCACAGGCGGAAATGCATATATTGTGTTATGTTATATGCATTTATATGCACTTACCTATTGATAATAGTCATATGGCGATACGCAAATGATTGCATGCATAGGAGACATGTGTATGCATGCGCACATACAGATGTATATTCACATATATTCACACGTGTAGACGATTGCATGTGTGCAGAGGTACACCGATGCATGCGTACACATGTGCATATATTTTGTATGTGTATATACACATACATAATTGTTAGAGAGAGAGAGAGAAAGAGACATTGCAATGCATCCCAGTGCACTCACTCGCATTGCACACAGCTAAGCTAGATGACGTCACATCACATTAGATTACATTGAAATTGAATTACGACATATTACAACAATGTACATGCATTCTGCATTCATGTATGGGCATAGTACACATGCCCACAGTGTACAATGCTGCTGGGCTCCCAACACTGTCCAGTCCTTCTTCTCCAGTGTGATCCTGGAGAAAGGAGTTATTGTGCAGCATTCATATCATTCATCAATTTGGTCAATACAGCATGCCAAAGCGAAGACAGGGTCATTGCCATAGACTATGCTGGACATGACCAGCTGGTGGATGGAGGATCCCCTGAAAAAATATCATTACCTTCGGGTCATTTATAGTCTTGGGAGCGTCTTCTTTTGTCTTCTTGGAAGGCCTATGTCTCGTTGGTCTCTTCGCAATTCTCGCTCTCAACTTCAAAGCAAAACGGTTTTTCGATGTAAAATGTAAGCTTTTCATATTGTCTCTCCAAGAGTCTCTCTATCCTATCATTGAAGCCTCCCTTTGACAGCTCTCAGATGCTCTCAGGGGCCACGGCATATCTCTTTCGTTTTTCTTCATCGCTCAGCACCTGCAGACCATTGTGGTTTAGGATGCCCAAAGCAGCAGCCGCCACAGGAACAGCACCGGAGTCAAATTGTATGAACTGTATGAACTGTATGAACTGTATGAACCGTGCATTTGGTGTATCATGACATTAGGACTGTATCATACTGTATCACTATATCAACACATCCTAGATCCTCTTCACAAGTCCTACGGCGTAAATGTCCAGTCATCATCACCTCAAAAGCACGTTGCAGCTCTTTGAAATCGTCGGGGTCGCCACCCTTGTCCGGATGCAAACGCATCGCTTTTTTGTGGTAGGCCTCACACGAAGACTCACGCTTCCGAATGGCCAGTGCAGTGGTGCAGTGCATATGTCGGATGCCAATGGATGTCAAGCTGCTGTATCTCACATGCCTTGCTTGAAAGACCTTGAAAGATGGCATCTTCCAATTGAGAGCGATCCTTCTTGATCTCTGATGGTGTGGCATCTTTCCCTACGCCCAGAAGGTCGTAGAAGCGACATGTGTCCACCTGTCCGGGTGGTTTTTATAGTCGATGATAGTCGATGTGACACAAAGATTTAAACAATCAAAGAGAGGCAAATAGACAGGGGGGCAGAGAGACGGAGAGAGAGTGAGACAGAGGGATGAGAAGATGTCGGTTAAATCCCCTCAAACAGAGGACTTCGTCTGTCTCAGTGAGAAGTCCACACAATCTGCCGTTTCAAAGCCATTGGAATCGTACTCGAGATTGCTCGAGATATCTTGCTATTTTGATCTATTTTGTATGTTTAATATTGTTTAATGGTTGTTCAATGGTTTTGTGGTCTCGCGGAATGACACTATGCCACTATGCTATGCACCCATGGTCACACCGCCTGTGGACTTGGAGCTGCTCGGCCATCCTGGTGTGGAACTGGGCATTTTGGCTGCGTGAACAGTGGAACTGAACTTCACTGGCATCCAACTGAACCAGTTTTGCAGAAAATCTTGAGGTTGGTCCAAATTCGCAACACATGAGAAATATCAATGTACAAGCACTTCTTGAAAAGTAAAGCTTTGGAAGGAAGTAGTTCCAGAAAGGTGAAGATATAAAGACATAGAAAGACATAGAAAGACATATAACAATACATTACGACATACATTACGACATACAGGTGCTTTCAAGGTTGAGTCCATTTGTCGCTGCCAGCATCACTGCGTGCTGCCTCATCTTCATCACCCGGGCCTTGGCATCAGCCACTGGAATCCCCAACATCAGCAACCTATATGTACAATGAATCATAATGAATCCACGTGTTGATTTTCTATAATCACTACAAATAGAGATAGATGAAACCAATGTTGGACCGGTGCCTGGCATTCTTGCACCTCTTTGGATGCTCACTCCTAGTTTTCATTCCTAGCAAGTGAAGCGATAGTACCGTTGTCCATTTCACAAGTATGCAAACCGTTGCAATATTGGATGATCGGCTGTTCTCCTCATTTGTCAAATTCACTCGATTCAAATCGGAATATGATCACCATCACTACCTGTACAAAATGTGATCAAACGAACTAGAGATGTTTCTTCGACACCACTCACGTCGTCTCACGTCAGGTCCATTGCATCACTGATTCTACTGCCTTATCAGTGCCTCAGTCCTTATCTGTTGAAAGTCGAGGTCAAATCATGAGTCACACTCCACCTTAGCATACCTTGGCACCCTGCCAGGAATTTGAGGGCCAGGGAGGCCTGGCAGTCATCAAAGGGCAGAGAAGTCCAAGTACTGTAAAACTTATATAAATGATATACAGTAACTATAACAGGTCAATTTTACAAACACGACAAATCACATTCCGATTGCACCAACCAGAAAATTCTGAATGCAAGGCACGTTGGAGTGTTGCCCCCAACTTGTTGCACTATACCTATGGGTGGACGTTTGGATGTACAACACATTACAAAACTGTCTCTCATGGCTCAGCATTTCAAGATAGCGGACTGAACCTCCTGGAATGAAGAACATCACCTGCATGCTAAGTCTGCTAAGTGTCCCCAAATTGTGTTCGAACTCTTAGGAATACGGACTCAAGCGATTGGTTTGGAAGTCGATTGCTTTGCTTGTACAGAGGAGGGCCTACTGTTCGCAGATGGAGTTGCAGAGTCTTCAACTGCAAAAAGTGATCTCATGTGTCACTCATGTTATCTCATGTTATCTTATATTACTCCCCAGCATATAGAGATGCAAAGAGGCTGGCTCGTTGCAAACCAGTGGCCTTGACGCTTGCACGTCAGGTCAACGGGAACAGAGCCATGCATAACCCGAGAGCCCTCGAAGGATAAATCGGATAAACTCTTGTCGTCAAAGCTATCAAACAGATCAACTTCTGCCTAGCTAATATATATATATGATATGATATGATATGATATGATATGATATGATATGGTATGGTATGGTATGATATGATATGATATGATATATATATATATGATATATATTTGCGTATCCTCTCATGAAATGCTGTCTAAGACTCTAAGACTAAACTGGCTGGAATACTACGCTTTATATCTCAAGCTGACGTCAAACTGACATGCGTATAAAATGATACATATACATATATATATATTATACATATATACATATTTCTTTATAGAAAATATATTTTGCATTACATTGTATGTACAGCATATATGAAATATAAGTACAAGTCCTTATAGGTATCAAATGAACATATCACAACAATGTGAAAGCACAACGTGGCGAAATGATGAACACAAACCCTGGCAGGGGTCAAAGGCATTGAGCAAAACAGCTCTGGGCAACAAATACATCAGGCATAGTGTAATTCATGTATCTCTCAGTGACGCCTTCACGTTTTTTTTTAAGAAACTAAGATGCACACAAATGTTCTATAATGTTCTGATCCAACATATCCAACATTTGCTTTCACTTTCTTCCAGGCTTCTGATCGCCAAAACAGGCTACTTTCTGGGTTGTCAGCTCACGATCTGTGCATTCGGATTTGGATCGTCACGATTCCATACTTGTCCATATCTGCATGCACTTCCCACGAGCTAATGCAGTTCTGATCTGCAATCGTTGACAAACAAAGCATCAAAGCATGCGCTCTTCGACCTGAAAGCAACGTCCATGTGGCAAGTTTACTTATGAGTTTGGCATAGTTTGGCCCTGGCAGAACATAGTTCTCCTATGTTCTTCTAGTTTGGTCGTAGTTCTTGTCATGTCTTGTTCTTGTCATGTCTTGTCCTGCCATGTCCATTGCTTCAACGCGTCTGGAGCACCTGATACAGAGCATGGCGCCTCCCTGGTGCACTGGCGGAGTCCTGCGGGCGAGCAGCAAACAAAATGAAAACATCCAAAAATTATCCAACATCGGTGTAACATCTAACATCGTCACAATTCATCATACTGGTGGTTCATCGAAATTCTACGACTGAAAAATGCATCCAGCATATTGGAAGAGCAGGGTTCTTCTTTAGCCCACTTACAATGCTGACGCAACCAGATTGACACCCGATGCAGCCTCTCTTGACAGAGGGTGGGTAAACTTGAAAGTCAGAAGCTATGGCCAGCAAAGGCCATGGCCTGTGGGTTTGGAAGAAGCTTTTAGTGTTGTTTCTGTTGGAGAGCGGAAAATAGAAATGTAGTGAGACATATTTATATAGATATATTATGATATATTAGTCTCTTTACAGATGTAAATAGAAAACTTTAAAAAGGATGCACATCTTCGCCATTCTTCGCCATCTTCGCTCACAAGGATGCACCAAGGAACGCAGATGCGAAAGTCTCCTGCGACCCCGCCACTGAGTGTGTCTTCTCCACAGATCTCAGTATCTCATCGGCGAACTTCCGAGCCCTGAGCGAGACAGACACAAAGTGAATCAAAGTGAACAGCTCAAAGTTGTCAAAGGGCCACTTTCTCTTGGGGAAACATTGGGAAACGCAGCTCCAAGACACAAAGATTTGGACAAGTCGAAACTCCGTATTTCTGCTAGGACTGCAGTCAAGTTCAACCGCTTCTCTTGCAAATGCTGGGCTGTCCCGACTGGATCTCGGGGTTAACCTGCTCGGCTTGTGGGTGAAGAGAAAAGCTTTGATGATTTTGATGCAAAGGGTACAGCGGGTACAGGTAAAGGTTGTGGTAACTGCAACATATCAGGTAATTGTTCATGGTAATGATATGTAATTAATGACTTTGTCTCTCAAAGTCTGGCAGAAATGTTGAAACTGCAGAGTGTGGGCAGCGTGGCATTGAAAAAGCCATCACTTTCGGTACTGTTGACACACCAGAACCTCTTAAGATATCTTAAGACCATTTGAAATGCAAATATTTGCAGCATTGCTGCTGCGAGCTGTGCAGGCTCAAGTGTCGTGTTGTCAGTTGAACCCTGACATACGAAATCCTATACCATCCTATACCAATGATCTGCGATGATTTGTGGCAAAATCCCAAGGTTCAATAGATACAATGCACCTGGCATCTTCCCCGTCACAGTCTCATCCATTTGTTCGGCCCCTTTACTGGACCGCGGCAAATCGAAGAGTGTGGGTGTCTTTGGACAGTTCCACTCCGTAACGGCTGAGTAGCTTGATGATTCCATATGATTCCTAATTTCACAGGATCCAACTGCAACTCGAGGGTGAAGCCCAACAGGCCTCCTCCACCAGTTTCCTGCAGAGGCCAGAGGTACAAAAAGAGGAGCGGTTGCTTTAGACATTTTGGACCGTGACGGGAAGTTCTCTGGCCTCGGCCTTAGAACCTATCAGAAATCACTAGGATCTCAAAGGTGGGAAGAGTGAACAGAGAATCGAACAGAACCTATCGTTCTTAGAACATATTTTGAACATCCCAAAATGCTCAAAATGCTCAACTTCGTAACTTCGACCTCTGCCTCACGTCCCCAGCCTTCGTGCCAGGTCCAGGTCCAGATCCAATGAGCCATTGGTGCCCGGCAACGAGCACAAGCCACCCTGAGAGCGAGGATAAGCAAAACGAAGATGCCCGGAGTGAAAAAGGATGCACAAGGTCTGTAAAATCTCATGGAAATCCATGGCACAGGGGCCTTTCACGGCTCTGCAACTAGCTGGGTCTGCAAAGATTATGGCATGACTTGTCAGGAAGAAGGAACATACAAAAACAGTAAATACTGCAATGCATTTCGAGCCATTCGTGATCAATGTCGCACCTCTCGCACAGGCCATTTAGCATCTTCACGCCAAATGTTACCACCTGACAAAAGCCAGTCTCAGCTAGTCTTGGTAGCTCGGTGCATCTTAAAGCCAATTGAAGTGGACAAAGCTCCTGTCATGGCAGGGGCATTGAGATGTGAGGATTGCGAGGATGTCTAGCCGCTAAGCCGAGCCCAACTTCTCTGGGAATCTCTGGGAAGCCCACCTAGTGCCGAAGTCGATGGTCCGGCCCCACTTGGTGATCCCCTGCTGGGCCTCAATGATCTTCGAATCGCGAAGCCCAGACGCCAGAGCAATCCTATGTGAGCCTACAATAGTCCTACAATCCGACAAGCTAGTTTTTTTTACAATTTCATCTGTTACCCATTGACCCATTGATTATTCTTTAGTGATCTGCACAGTCTTGGTCTCAGGTGCTCTCGGTTCTTGTTCCTCAATGTTTCTATACTACCCTGACAAGGCAATGGAGGTGTGCGAAGAGTGTTCCTACTTTGGGTTGCCACACCCGCGCGAAGCCAAAGAACTGCATGGCCTGCACATCAAGTGTCTGCTCACCTTTTCACCTCTTTTAGATGTGATTTCCTGGAACATTCAGTCACCCTGGAAACCTCCTGATGTAAATAGCACAAAGATTCAAAAAGTATATACCAACAGGATCCAACAGGTACCAAGCACACCGAGAGATTGCTGTCCTGCTGGGCGCTGCAGTGGAGCGGTTGGACAACGCCGAGTCGCAACGCTTGCCAGCACCTCCAGCACCTCCGGCACCTCCAGGTCAGAAAATACGTCAAACATCGTCAAACTCAACACAGCGCACGAGGTGAAACTCAGCTCTAGATGCTCGAGATGCTCGAGATGCTCGAGATGCTCGAGATGCTCGAGATGCGGTCAAGTTCTGTCAAGTTGTCACGCTCACAGCAGCAATGACACACAGTATCTATGAGTCTATGATGAGTCCAGTCTATGATTCAATGATGAGTCTATGATGAGTCTATGAGTCTATGATGAGTCTATGATGAGTTTATGATGAGTCTATGATGAGTCTATGATGAGTCTATGATGAGTCAATGATGAGTCTATGATGAGTCTATGATGAGTCTATGAGCAACAGAGTAGTAACCTGAGTGGTATTGCCGGATATTGCGCAAGTACACAGGAGCATATGGCTAGCACGTGCCTGGCACGGGGCTCAGCTGAGCTCGAGTGAACATGAGACCTGGAGCAGTGAATGGCGGTGGCATGCGGTGGCGGTGGCGGATACTGGGCAAGCCTTAGAAAGAACTACGGAAGACCTTGCCAGTTTCAAGTGTCGTTTCCCAACGTCGCCCTGTGCGAGCCTTGCTTCTGTCTTGCTCAAGACTCATATGACTCATATGCGTATGGACGGAATGTGACGGTTATGCTATTGACCAAATCAGCGGTTCCGCAGCGAAAAAATTGGACGTTCTCTCACTGGAAACTTTGCCACACACTCCAATCTGGATAAGTTACACAACTTTGGACAAAGGCCGAAGGATGCTAGATCAATCGCACTCGATACACTAGTCTTATCAGATTTATCAGTCTTATCTTCCAACTTGAGTTTAGTTTGAGATCTTTTTTTAATTTTGTTTACATGCTGCAGAATAACATTCTTCCAAGTTTGAGATCCTTCCAATCCCAATCAGATCAATCAGTACAGGCCTCCATCCGTGAAGGGTGTGCCCGCTACGCGGGCTATGACCCCCCTTGAAGCCCAGTGCAGCTGCGGGACACGGCAACTGCTCAAGTTTTCGCAAATCGACTGACTAGAAACTGGATAAACTGGATGAAGATCATAATCTTGGCAAAGCACCAAAACATCTATATATCTAAAGTGTTTCTGAAATTCAAAAGATTAGCTGAGAGGAACTGTTGGTATTCCACTAGATGCACTGAATGCACCATCAGATGCACCATCAGATGCACTTCCTCAAAATCGCTCCAACACATGGGTGGTTCAGCTGTTTTTTGCCGCCGACAGGCCATGCACATACCATCAGCAAGTTACTCGCAGCGCGTTTCACCTGGCACAGAGAAAGGCTGTGTGGGTTCAACCACTGGAGAGTGACCAGAGTGGCGATAAATTGATAGATTGGTATGGTTTGCAATGTCACATCTGCTTAGCCAGAGGTCGTTTGATCAACTGCTGATTGACAGACCTTAGCTACTTCCTTAAAGAAACTACCTTGGAAAGAAACAGTATGATGAAAGTTGGTTACATACTGGCTGGCCTTTGCGAAAAAAGAAAAAAAAGTCAACGGCCACCGGCCACGTGTTCTTTTTGCAAGTTTGATGGGCCTTGAGCATATACTAGCGATACTAGGCTGCGCAGCCTTTTTACTTTACTCATGTTCATGACGGCTTCTACAAGCAGTTCATGCAAAGTGGCCATTAAAATGTGTATGATAAAATCCTAATGGAATTCAAAGGATTTAAACACATTTAAACGAATTTCAGTGGATTCCAATGGATTTCAATGGGCTACTGATGGCTGCACCATGCTGCACCCAAAGAAAACGACAAAACGACAACGACCTTGGCCCGGTGCCGTGCGGTTCAGCTGTTCAGCTTGGCGCCAACAAAGTCTTGGCGCTGTCCAGGCGATTCTGCCGTGCCAGGTTGGAGGCTTTGGACGCCTCACGCGCAGATCCTACGGATCCTACGAATCCTACCGAAATCTGATGAAGTCTTACCATCTGTGCAGGATCTGACTATGTGTCTGTGGTGTCTGTGGTGTCTGTGGTGTCACCAGTGTGTGTGTGTGTGTCACTTTTTGGCGTCTTCTAAAGTCGTAATGTGATCGTGTGTCATACCTCCAGGGATATGTTCAGTCAGTGGTACAAGTACTGAGTTACTGCGATCCATCGTGACCCTACATGCGCTTCTCAAGGTTCGATTCCAAAGAAATTAAAATTGTGAATTGGTTTTGAAACCGTCAATCTGCTGAGGACGACGGGGTGTGGAGTGTGGTACTGTTCGACTCCAGAATCTACCAGATCTATACTCCATCCAAAAGCGATGCAAAGCTGGGTTGCTCTCTGATCTATCAAAGCTTCCTGGTAGTTCTTGACACGGTCGTCGCACTCTTCTTTCAACGCCTGTCGAAAAAAAATGTCCCAGTCCCGGTCCCAGTTTCTTTTCGCTGCACAACTCTGCCAGGAAAAGCAGCTGGTCCAACTGGTCCAACTGGTCCAACTCACCTTTCAGGCCGACTGAAGGTATGGCCAGTCCAGTCATAGCCCCTTCACCCTGACAACAGTAGGCTACAGTATGTAATCTCGTGGGTGGGTAGTAATCAATCACAAATCATTCATTTGCCAGAAGCGAACCAGAACCCAGCACGTTTTAAATAGCAACGTCGAATAGCAAGCGCATCCAAACATCGGACATCGGACAATGTTTGCTCCCAACTGCCTTGAGATATTTCTCGGCGTTTTCCTTGCCTTCTGCGTTGCTTGTCTGCTTCCTCACAGAAGCTGCACTTGAATTAGCGTGATCCTCTTCCAAAGCGTATTGGTCTTATTAGTTTCGCTTATTTTCTGCCAATTTGTCTCAGAAGTTGTGCTTGTCCTTGCGCTTTGAAAGTTCTACCATGCCAGGATAATGAACTTTGAGATGGTCCAACAAAGAAGATCCCACCGGACCAGCGAAGAACATGCTGTGTATCGCATTCCGCTGTTGTAGCTCTGGAAATTGGACAGATCTTCCGGTTCGCTGCGAGAGTTGAAAAATCTGGTGTCACAAGGCATAACAAAACCGTGTTTTCTGTCGGGCCGTGTTTGGTTGGAAACTGGTCAGTTATCTTCTCGACCATTTCTGCTTGGATTCTGTTCCATATCTGCAGAGACACGTCAAGAGTCCAGATTCGTACATCCCACAGGCCCCATTTTCTCCCTTCCTCTAAAATCTGGGCCATCCGGCACTTGCAAACCCTGAAATCTTTTCTCCAAACCAGCTTTGACCTCAGAGAGGGTCAACATCAAAACGTGTCAAAGGTGGAGAAAAACTCCTGTTTTGCGCGGAACTAGTCTGGTGCCTGTGCTCATGTAAAAAATAATAACTAGCAGGCATTGGGATCCACCGTGCAACTCATAGCATCTTGCATACTGTCTTGTAAAAAATCACACTCACATCATATGACAAGATTAACCTCCAAACATGAATGACACGGTAATGACACGGATCTCCGTGATACATCTTGATACCATGTCTTACAAGCAGTACAAGTACATTTTGTGGCCAGGCTTCCGGCACCCGACTTCTCCGCCAAACTTCGCGTTGCCTCCTCGCGGGCCTTCTGAGCATCCTGCAGTTTTGGATCCAAAATAATAGATCAAGATGAATCAAGATGAATCCATTGAGATGGTTGATGCTCGACCTGCTACACGAGCAGGAAATGATCATGGATATCATATTTGGATATCATTTAGATATCATTTGGATGTCATTTGGATGTCATTTGGAAAGGATGGCGTATCACACGTGCCTTGGTGCCCTTCTCATATGCCAACTGGGCATCCTTCTCCTGCTTCTCCAATGCCTCTTTTGAATCACAATCCTTGAGATGAGATGATGAGACAGTGCTGTGCGTTTTTGTGGTTTCATGTAGGCGTTTGAATGACAGAACTGACAGAACCTCAAAAAATGATGGACAAGGTCTGCCTTCATGTCTTTATTGATGTCCACAACCTCAACCGAAATTGTGCAGCTGGGAGTAGGAACATCTCTCCATCTCCAGCTTAGCACAAAAGAAGTTACGACCACAAGCGGCATCGCAAATATTGCAAATGATGTGAAATGTATGGAAAATGCAAACGGAAGCCGCCATGGGAATTCCCACAATCTTGTCCAGCATGCCCAGGACAGCATCGCCGGGCTGCTTCTGGTAGGCACCAAAGCCCTCGCAAGTGAAGGAAGCAGCTACGCAGCTACTCGTAGTGGAAACTGTAGAGGTTGCAGAACTCGGAAAAAAAATTGGGAAGACTTATCCTGTTTATCGTTCTCTTTCTGACAAGGCTGACAAGGCCTGTTGATTTCTTTGTGACAAACATGGTTTCGTGGCAGATCCTGAAAGGTCCTGCATCCCTGTCATGGACCATTTGGGACCGGCTTCCTGTGACATGCCATGGCCCATGGCCGATACCAACCGCCTCTGGGAGGACAGAAGAGCTCTCACTGGCCACTTGCAGACCTAAGCTCCAAGAGCTCAGAAAGCCACTGGACGCACAAAACACATGAGTCACATGGCAACATATGGCAACATATGGCAACTAGTTTCCATGTAATTTCATGTAATATGGACAGTGCAATTCCACCTGTGGATTTCAGGTTCAAAACTCCACAATATACTGTATGTGCAGCTGCATCTATTTACGTACAGACTACGTATATGTGAATGTATTCATATATAT